>Ga0208789_1001844_pt1 | contig 10575 bp, 7 predicted proteins | sample Methanotroph_Enr_FD_187368 | JGI IMG/M metagenome (GOLD analysis project Ga0208789, IMG submission 187368) | Enriched soil microbial communities from Old Woman Creek wetland in Ohio, USA - Methanotroph_Enrichment_5 (SPAdes) (version 2) | ecosystem: Environmental > Terrestrial > Soil > Wetlands...
ATACGAAGTCCGTATTATGGCTCCGGGCAGCGAAAATTATGTTTCACGCACGTTCTATGCTTACGGTTGGGGCGATACTGATTTTTCATCTTTTGAAGTCAGCCGCGAAGGAGAAGTTACCATCACCCCTGATAAAAGTACCTATGCTCCGGGCGACAATGCCAAATTGTTATTTAAAGCGCCTTTTGATGGGCAATTGCTGGTTGCCATTGAGCAGGACAATGTATTGAGCTACAAATTTCTGAACCTGGTGAATAAATCGGCCAGCATGGAACTGGCTGTTACTAAAGATCATCTCCCAAATATTTATATTGATGCCACAGCATTCCGCAAATCAGGGGATATGTCGATTCCTCTCACAGTTGCTCATGGCATTGTTTCACTTAAAGTGGATGATGCTTCCGCAAAACTGAATGTGGCAATCACTGCTCCCGAAAAATCCAGATCAGGAATAAAACAAACATTTACTATTAAAACGGCTCCTGATGCTGAGGTTACCATTGCCGTTGTGGATGAAGGGATTCTTCAAATTACCGATTACAAAACACCTGATCCTTTCAACTGGTTTTATCAAAAGAGGGCATTGGGTGTGAATTCCTACGATGTTTATGCTCTCTTGTATCCTGAACTCAGGCACTCCTCCAGTCCTGCCGGTGGCGAAGCTTTCGATCTTTCACGCCGGATTAATCCCTTAACCGGCGACAGGGTGAAACTGATTTCAAAATGGAGTGGCATCCGCAAAGCAAATTCATCAGGCGAATGCAGCTTTACAATTGATATTCCACAATTTTCAGGAGCTCTCAGGGCAATGGCAGTCGCCTATAAAGGCAGGCAGTTTGGCTCGGCCGAAAAAACCATGAAAGTGGCTGATCCTGTGATTATCAGCATGTCGTTGCCACGATTCCTGAGCCCGGAAGATAACTGCTATGTTGCTGTTTCTATCACTAATACTACCGAAAAAGGCGGTAATGCAACGGTTCAGTTAAGTACAACCGGCCCAGCAAGCGTGGCAGGTAAAAACTCATCTGCATCAAGTCTGAAGGCTAGTGCCGAAGAAGTTGCTTTATTCAGTATAAATGCGGATAAGGGCATTGGTGTTGCAACCATAACTGCTACGGTAAATGCACTGGGACAGAAGTTTACGCAACAGATTGATATACCGGTTCGTCCCGCCGGAGGGCTTACTTTTATTACCGGTTCAGGTTCTGTAAATGCGGGTTCAACCAATGGATTTAAAGCAACCAGCGATTTATATCCCGTAGGTGTTAAATCGTTGCTGATGCTCAGTAAATCACCGGCGATTGAGTTTGCTAAAAATCTTGATTACTTAGTCCGTTATCCCTATGGATGTCTCGAACAGACAGTATCAACAGCATTTCCACAATTGTATCTTGCCGATATTACCAAATTATTTCCTTCGGTCTCGGGACGTAATTTTACCCAGGGTGGTTCTCCTGGGTATAACGTTCAGCAGGCAATTCTCAAGATTGAATCAATGCAATTGTACAATGGAGGATTGTCGTTATGGCCCAATGGCGGCAGCGCCGACTGGTGGGCTTCAGCCTATGCGACTCATTTCCTGATCGAAGCAAAAAGAGCAGGCTACGAGGTGAATAAAAAAGTTCTTGACGGACTGCTTTCATTTTTAACTCAAAAAGTCAAAGAACGGGAAATGGAAACTTATTTCTATTTCGAGAATGGCGTACGAAAATCAAGGAATGTTCCCCGTCGTGAAATCCTGTATTCGGCGTATGTGCTTGCTTTGGCCGATAAAGCACCTGTTTCGACATTGAATTATTACAAGTCGATGACTGCTCAATTATCATCCGAAGGGCGTTACCTGCTTGCATCAGCGTTCATGTTGGCTGGCGATGTAAAAAGTTTCAGGAGCGTGTTGCCAAAATCATTCGGTAATGAGAAATCCATCAGCGAGTTTGGTGGTTCATATTCATCTTATTTGCGCGACCGGTCCCTGGCATTGAATGCCTTGCTTGAAGCCGATCCCAATAACCCGCAGGTAAACGAATTGCTGAGAAGTATTTCTGTTGAGATGAAGAATTCCCGGTATTACTCAACACAGGAAACGGCATTTGCGTTGCTTGCTATTGGCAAACATGCACGTAAAGCAATGGATTCAGATGTTTCAGCTACAATTTCAGTGGATGGCAAAGTAGTTGGCAAATACAATAATAAAGATTTGCAACTTCCGCTGGATTTAAACAATAAATCTGTGTCTGTTACGGCCAAAGGGAAAGGTACACTTTATTATTACTACGAACTTTCGGGGATAAAAATAACGCCTAACGTGCTGGATGAGGACAACCACCTGAAAGTCCGTCGTCGCTTCCTGGATCGGAATGGAAATCAAATCAATGGCAATACATTCAGTCAGAATGACCTGGTTGTAGTTGAAATAACTGCACAATCTGAAACTGGAACCAATGTTGAAAATGTGGCCATCACAGATTTATTACCTGCTTGTTTCGAGATTGAAAATTCGCGAATGGTAGCAGAGCGGGAAATGGGCTTTATGAAAAATCGTGCAACGCCTGAATATACCGATATTCGCGACGACCGGATTAGTTTCTTTACAACTCTGAACGGAACTGCTAAAACATTTTATTATACAGTCAGAGTAGTTAGCAAAGGAATTTTTGTGATTGGCGCAGTATCAGCCGATGCAATGTATAACGGTGAATATCATTCGTATTCGGGAAGTGGAAAGATTATTGTAAAATAATACTGTAGAGACGCGAGGCATCGCGTCTCTATATTATTATTTTCATTATGAATATTTCCAGATACAAACAAAAACCTGGCAGCGTTTGAATGACCTGTCAGCGTTTCGCCGGGATTAGAAACAAGAAAGCGCATCAAGCTAAAACCTGATGCGCTTCTTGATTATAAAGCCAATAGAATTTAGAATGGCCAGAATTGGTTATCGTACCAGATGCTTTCTTTCAACGCTTCGTTCAGGTCGTACAAAATTTTGTGGTGGCCGCTTTCCCACTCAGCCAGCCATTTGTACATTTCTTTTTCATTCGGGTCAAGGGCTTCGACTGAGCGTTTGGAATAGAGTTCAACAGCCCGTGTTTCGAAATCCATAGCTGCCGAAATAGCTGCAGCCTCAAAACTGGCTGCTGAAATTTCTTTAACCAGTTGCGGGTTAAGAATTTCGGTCGAAATATCTTCCGTATCACCATTGCTGTAATCCGGCTTTGTGAATTTACCTTCTTTTACAAAATGTGCAAATTGCACAGAAAGGAATTCTACATGCGCTTTTTCTTCTTCAGCCATCGTGGTGAAGATCTTACGTGCTTCAGGACTTTCGGTCTGTTCAGCCATTTTTTCATAAAAAGCTTTGCCACGCTTTTCAAGCAGAATAGCTGTTTTCAGGATCTCTAATGTTTTTGTTTTTTCCATAATATAAAGGTGTAAGGATTTGCAATTTGGCCAGGCAACAAATATACTATCATTAACAAATAATGAGCCGACTTGTTAAAGAATATTGCTGATATTCCGGACAAAAATCCGTAAATTTGCATTAAAGCTTAATAGTAATCATTTTTCCTGACTTTTCGTGGTAAAAACTGACCCAACTGATATTCTTCAAAACCTGTTCCATGAATGGGCGCCTGAGAAGGGAATAGAAATATTGCCTCTTCCGGAAGCAGGATCGTACCGGAAATACTACAGGCTTTCCGGGCAGCACAAGCATGCTATAGGCGTATTTAGCCCTGATACAAAAGAGACTGAGGCTTTTATTTCATTTACCAATCATTTCAGGCAGATAGGGCTTAATGTTCCTGAGATTTATGCTTTCGACCAGGTAAGCAACTGCTACCTCATCAGTGACCTTGGTGATTTGTCGTTACTTGATCATCTTGAAAAGAACCGGGTTGATGGCAAACCCTCGGCTGAAACGCTGGAACTGTACCGACAGGCAATTGCCGAGCTTCCACGTTTCCAGGTTGATGCGTCCCGAAACCTGGACTTTTCGGTGTGCTATCCTTCCGGCGAATTCGATGGACGTTCGATGCGATGGGACTTGAATTATTTTAAATATTATTTCCTGCGGCTGCTTAAAGTTCCTTTCAACGAAGCTGCGCTGGAAGATGATTTCGACAGGCTTATCTTGTATTTGCTTCAAAGTGGAAGCAGTTTCTTTATGTATCGGGATTTCCAGGCTCGTAACATCCTGATTCATGAAGATAAACCATGGTTTATTGATTACCAGGGCGGACGACGTGGCCCATTACAATACGATCTCGCCTCGCTGCTCTTCCAGGTAAAAGCCTCATTACCTTATGATTTCAGAAGCGAAATGCTTTATTGGTATTTACAAAACCTAAAAAAGTATATCCACATCGATGAGCAGAAATTTATTGATGACTATCATGGATTTGTGCTGATCCGCTTGCTCCAGGTAATGGGAGCTTATGGATTCAGAGGCTATTTTGAGCGCCGGGCCCATTTTCTGCAAAGTATTCCCTATGCAGTCGAAAATCTGCGTTGGTTGCTTGCAAATGTGAAATTCAGAATTGAAATGCCTGAATTGATGAAAGCATTAAACGGGATTTCGAAAACCGATATATATATACCTGAATCGCCCGAAGCAGATACACTTACTGTTTCAGTAAACAGTTTTTCGTTCAAAAACGGCTCACCCCCCGATTATTCAGGAAACGGAGGAGGTTTTATATTCGATTGCAGGGCATTACCCAACCCGGGTCGGTACGATCATTATAAAAAATTTACAGGCCTTGATGAGTCGGTAATTCAATTTCTCGATCGTGAACCTTCTGTAGCAAAGTTTTTGCAATATGTTTATAAAATTGTCGATCAGAGTATTATGGAATACCGGCGAAGAGGATTCAGTAACCTGCAGGTAAATTTCGGATGTACCGGCGGACAGCATCGTTCGGTGTTTTGTGCTTCGCGGCTTGCGGCCTACCTAGAAGAAAACAGTTCCATTAAAGTGAATGTTTATCACCAGGAAATGAAAAATCTTAGTTTTAAATAGATATTCGATTGTCAAAGAATGAACTTCGTGCATTCCGGGATGTTTGTGATATATAATTCTAAACAGAAAATTAGTTATGTCGAAAACAATGTGTGAAACCAAGGATGCTGATAAACGTGCTAAAAAACAGCTTAATCCGAAGTTTGAATGTAAAAAGTGTGGAAAAAAAGTTAATAAGGAGAAGTACGTTTGTAAACCTGATAAATTATAGACTATTTTGGAATCGTTTGATATTGAGCTGTATAAAACAAAAACGGAAGTGATCCGCCAAACAGTTGAACAGGTAAAAAAAGATTTTACAATGTTTGGAATGGATGTTGAATTCACCGGGAATACTGATATGGCTTATTCTGAATTGTTTCAGCAATTAGTTGCCACAGTTGCACATCTCCTCGAAATTGACCCTCATAGACTTTCTGCTTTGCTTTACCAAGTCGATCTGGGTGAAAATAAAATTATGGAATCTTCAATACTACATCATGAATGGTCGTTGCCTGAGGTGATTACCGAACTTATTATTCACAGGGAATTAAAAAAAGTGCTGATCCGGAATTATTACAAAAACAATCCCGATAAATTATGAAGGCAATGATATTTGCCGCCGGGTTAGGTAGCAGGCTCAAACCGTACACCGAAAGTTTGCCCAAAGCACTTGTGCCTGTGGCAGGTATTCCAATGATTGAGATCCTGGTAAAACATCTTCAAAAGCAAGGTATAACTGATATCATTGTTAATGTACACCACTTTGCTGAGCAGGTCATTGCATTCCTGGAGCAAAATAAAAATTTCGATGTAAATATTGCTATTTCGCACGAAGAAGAATTGTTACTCGATACAGGTGGGGGGCTGAAAAAAGCTGCGTGGTTTTTTAATGATAAAAAGCCATTTTTGGTTCAGAATGTGGATGTTATCAGCGATCTGAATTATCCGGAGATGCTTGCAATACATAGTGACAGCGGTGCAATTGCATCACTGGCTGTTTCCAATCGTGAAACTTCAAGATATTTTCTTTTTGATGATGCGATGCAACTTTGCGGTTGGGAGAATACAAAAACAGGTGTGCAAAAAATAGTTCGTTCCAATGCCTTAAATCTGAGACGATTTGCTTTTAGTGGAATTCATATTATTGACCCGTCAATTTTTAGTTATATGAATCAGAAAGGAAAATTTTCGATTGTGGATACATATCTCGAACTGGCTACAACAAATAAAATCAAAGGCTTTGAACACAATGCGGAAAACTGGTTGGATATGGGAAAGCCTGATGAATTGGTAAAAGCTGAGATTATCCTTAGAAAACTAATAAATAGTGTACAATAAAATAACATATAAATAACTCATTTTCCTTGTCTTCACCCCCTCTCCTCAAGGAGAGGGGGCAGGGGGTGAGGTTTCCCTAAACCCATGCAACCCTTCCTCGATAAACTCGCAAAGCACCTTTATTCAATCCACGGAGATAATTTTAGCCGCATATGCCTGGTATTTCCCAGCCGGAGGGCAGGCTTATTCTTTAAACAATACGTTTCGCGCATTATTGATAAGCCAATCTGGTTACCTGATATCTATGCACTGGAGGATTTTGTGGTTCATAAATCAGGCTTGACTTTAAGTGATCCGCTGGACCTGATAGCCCGGCTTTATAAAGTATATAAATCGATTGAAAAAGAAAAAGCTCAATCGTTTTCTGAGTTTATTTCGTGGGGGAATATGCTGCTTGGCGATTTCGATGAAATTGATCAGTATATGGCTGATGGCGAAAAGGTTTTCCAGTATCTTGATGAGATCAAGGCCATGAAGCATTGGAATCCCGATGGAAAACCTCTCACTGTATTTGAGCAGAACTATCTGCAATTCTATAATTCTCTGGCACCATGCTATACTTTGTTTCGCGAAGAGTTGTTGAAACATGGCGAAGGTTATTTTGGACTAGCTTTTGATCAGTTATTGCAAAGTATTGAAAATAAATCATTTGACGAATGGGACAGTATTGTTTTTGCAGGATTTAATGCATTGACTTCAGCAGAAGAGAAATTGCTGAAATATCTTATTGAGGCCGGAAAAGCTGAAATCTACTGGGATGTGGATGATTATTACCTTTCGAGCCCGCACCAGGAAGCCGGTCGGTTTTTAAGGGAATATCAAAGCAAGAAGACATTTGGTGAATTAAACTGGATAGATAATTCGCTGAGTACAAAGGGAAAGTCGGTCTCTGTGATTGGCGTTCCTGGAAATGTTGGACAGGCAAAACTGGCAGGAGAGTTAATCCGGGATTTGATCCGAAAAAAGGGAACATCGGATGGAATAGCGCTGGTGTTGGTTGATGAGGGACTTTTACTTCCTGTTCTTAACTCTATTCCAACCGAAACCGGTGATTTTAATGTTACCATGGGATTCCCGCTAAAGCAGACTCCTGTGTTTTCATTAATAAATATTGTGCTATCGATGTTTGCAAATGCGAAACGATTTTCGCAACCGTCAAAGGAAACAGAAACAGGAGCCTATCCCTTGTTGAGGTTTTATCATAAAGATATTCAGCGCATTCTTTCACATCCATTTATAGTTGCAGCCCAGAAGAGTAATGGTGTTGATACAGGTGAAAATAAAAATGCTCCGGTAGCCCGATCATTTTATACTTCTGCTGATCTGTATTTGTTATTAAACACTATAAATAGGCCTGTTTCTGAAGTGTTTAAACCATTCCTGGACAAGCCTCATATTGAACCTGTTGAAGTTATAAATCTGATCAGAAATTTAATTTCCTATTTAAGTAATGCATTTTCACCTGATGAAAGAGATGGAAATGAAAATAAAGTACCGGTTCATCCCATCGAGCTGGAATACCTGTTTTATGCAGCAGTTTTATGCTCAAAACTTGATGCTATTTTAAAAGATCCTGAGTTGAAACCAGATATTGAGACTGTTCAATCCATAGTCAGCAGCTTGATAGCCGGAATACGACTGCCATTTTACGGGGAGCCACTAAATGGATTGCAGGTAATGGGAATGCTTGAAACCCGTTTACTCGATTTTACTGATATCATTATGATCTCAGTAAATGAAGGTTTGTTGCCTCGGGGGAAACATCAAACGACTTTTATCCCCGATGACGTGCGCAGTCAATTTGGAATGCAACGTTATAATGAACGTACTGCCGTGTTTGCTTACCATTTTTACAGGCTGATGCAACGTGCTGAAAATGCATGGCTTATTTACAATACAGAAGGAGATGAATTAGGCGGAGGTGAAAAAAGCCGTTTTATCAGCCAGTTGTTGTATGAAATGCCAACTATAAATCCGGAATTTAAAATCATAGAACAAACACTCTCTGTTATTCCCGGAAATACGGATGCCGGTGAAATCTCGATTGTAAAAACAAAGGAAGTTATTGCGCGCTTGCACCAGATTGCTGAAAGAGGACTCTCTCCAACAGCGCTAGCAATGTACCTGAAATGTAAGCTTCAGTTTTACTTTTCGCAGGTTTTACGTATCAGCGAACCCGAGCAGGTATCCGAAACTATCGATGCCGCAACATTGGGAGAGATAGTGCATGATGCATTGCACAAAACATATTTGATGCGGAAATACAGCTTTATCACGCCGGAAGTTCTTTCAGCTATGGTACCAACAGCAATTCAGCAGGTTCATGAGGCTTTTAATTTGAAATTCAAAACAGACGAACTCTCAACAGGGAAAAATCTCCTGATTGTTAAGGTTGCCGGGAATATGGTAAAAAGGTTCCTCCTGGCTGAAAAGAGATACCTGGAACAAAACGGTGGCAGTATTGAAATAGTTATGCTTGAGGAAAATCTGGAATCTTTCGTTGAAATTGCGGATGCCGGTAGTGGTGAAGTGTTCAGGGTAAAACTTCATGGCAAAGCCGACCGTATCGACAGGGTAGGAGGGGTGACTCGCATAATAGATTACAAAACGGGGAAAGTCGAAAACAAAGATTTGAAACTCGACCTGATTTCAAATTTTCAGATAAAGGATGACCCTGGTAAACTTCTCCAGGTTCTGGCTTACGCGTTAATGTATTCGGATATGCAACCAGTCCCTCCTGGAAACCTGGTTTCGGGTATTATTTCATTACGCAAATCATCGTCGTACCTAATAAAAACAGATATTGATAAAAGCGATAGTATAGATAAAGAACTCCTGGCAGCGTTTAAGATTGAATTGGAGTCCATTATCGGAAGCATTTACGATTCGTCAGAACCTTTTAGTCAGACTGAGAACCGTGATGCCTGCAATATCTGTGCTTTTAATACAATTTGTAACCGTACTGTGAATTAGGTTATTAAATTGAATTAATTCAAATGATGAAATTATTTCAAAAAAAATACCGCAAAATATTTTGGAGTCTGATAAAAAGTGTTACTTTTGCACTCCCAATAACTATATTTGGTTCGGTAGTTCAGTTGGTTAGAATACGTGCCTGTCACGCATGTGGTCGCGGGTTCGAGTCCCGTCCGGACCGCTTAAAACAACAAAAAATGCCTGTAATCGTTTGATTTACAGGCATTTTCATTTTTAATAAAATGATGGGTACAACATAGGTACAACATTTGAAAAATGGGGTTTTTAACCCCTGTTATACCTGGAAATCCTACTTCACATTCTTTGCTAGATCAGCTCCAGCTTTAAATCTGATCACTTTCTTTTTGGGGATAGATCCATCAGCTTTCGGATTTGAAGTCGTGTAGTTGGTTGTATTGAAGTAAGCTGCAACCATATTAACTCAGTGGCTGTTCATTAGGTTATGAATAAAAAATGCAGCCCAGAATGTGAGCCGCATTTCCCCAAACAATCAACAAAACCAGTTATAAAAATATCTCTGTAACCAGCAGAGACTTGTAAGAATAACTTTTTGTTCAACTAACCGATACAAAAGTAATACTGGGAAGAACAGCAAAATGTTAACGAAATATAAAGTACGTTAACGGTTGTTAATCATTCGCATAATTAGAAGGTTTAAAATTTAGATATTTTTAAGCCTGTCTTTCTTCCAAAATATCTTTCCATTTTATAAAACCTTTCTTTTCGTCAATATAATCATGTAAAATCCGGCTGAAATATTCGGGAGTTGAATCCAGAAAAACTTGTCTTCCATTATTACGAATGATTGCTAGATGGTTATCAATTTCTTTTAATATTATCGGCAGAGAGTGTATTGTTTTGTCAAAATGCCAAAGGTATGTTGCTTCTTCGGTATCCAGTGTTTCCATGATGATATGAAACTGTTCATCGCCTACTAGAAGGAAAACAAATGAAAAAGGATTGAGAACAAAACGAATTTTGAGCAGTTTAGCAGCATGACGATCGGCTAAATACCGGACATACCTGGAATGTTTGTATTGATTCCTGTTGAGAAGATCATTTAATAATTCTTCACCGGAGTTATAAAGCTGATCACCTGATTGTAATTGTTTTGCATCCAGAATATTTTCCTTAGGCCATTTATTAATCGATCCGCCTAAAAAGGATTTTGAAAAATAGCGGAATCTTACCCCCTCAATGATTTCTCTGTTTATTTTTTCAATGTCTGCAGAAGT
>Ga0208789_1001846_pt1 | contig 10565 bp, 13 predicted proteins | sample Methanotroph_Enr_FD_187368 | JGI IMG/M metagenome (GOLD analysis project Ga0208789, IMG submission 187368) | Enriched soil microbial communities from Old Woman Creek wetland in Ohio, USA - Methanotroph_Enrichment_5 (SPAdes) (version 2) | ecosystem: Environmental > Terrestrial > Soil > Wetlands...
GTGAATAATGACATGGGCAGTCATGGCATTTTGTGAAGTGCTTATCGCCCAAACATGGAGGTGATGCACATCGATAACTCCTTCAATTTCCTTGATTTCAGAGATTACTTTATTCAAATCAATGCCCTTTGGAACACCGTCGAGCGTAAGCGAAAGACTATCCCGGAAAAGGTTCCATGTAGAGTAAAATATGACCACCACAATAACCAGGCTCATTGCCAGATCTAGCCAATACAGATGGAAGAAGTAAATCAGCACTCCCGAAACTACCACGCCAAGAGAAACAGCAGCATCAGCCATCAGGTGCAGGTAAGCCCCTTTCACGTTCAGGTCGCTGTCCTTATCCTTAAAAAAAAGGAAAGCAGAAATGGCATTAATTCCAATGCCAATACCGGCAACTATCGAAATTGGAAGCCCCTGAACAACCACCGGATTGTGCATGCGGCTGAAACTTTCCCATAAAATTCCGCCAATAGCTACAAAAAGCACCACCGAATTGATGAGCGATACCAAGACTGTTGATTTCCTGTAGCCATAGGTGAACTTATCATTTGCCTTTACTTTGGCCAGTCGGAAAGCAAGCAATGACAATGCAAGAGATGCTACATCAGTGAGGTTGTGCCCGGCATCGGAAATAAGAGCCAGGGAGTCGTAATACAAGCCAGCACCTAACTCAATTATAACGTACAGTGCATTTATGGCAATGCCGGTAATGAAAGCCTGGTTAAGACTTGATACATGGGGTGTATGTTGATGTTGGGTATCCATTATCTGCTATTCAATTGATTGAGAATTTCTGCCTCTAATAGTTTTTCGTATTTATCAGGCTCTGAAAAGGCATAATCAAAGGCTGTATTTGTGTAGTCGGTTTTAACTTCTTTATTGTCTTGTTTTTTCAATATAAGCAGTGTAGGAAACACAATTTCGTATTTTTCTACGAGGGCTTTGTTTTTATCTTCTTTCAGATCGAGTGAAACAAATGAAACCTGCCCAGTGTTTATTTCAGACTTAAAGTGCTTTTCGAGTACCTGCTTTGTTTGGGTTTCATTTGCTACACATGAAGGGCAACGATTGGGAGCATGGAAATAAACAACCTCAATTTTAGGAGAAACATTCTTACCCGTAACTTGCTGCGCCTGTGATAGCTGAGAAGTAATGCCACTTGCAAGTAATAACAAGACTGCTTTTAAAAGTATTGTTTTTACAAATTTAATGTCCATAAGTTTTTTGTATTGAATTATTTCTTTTTCCGGGATTTGATCTGGCACATGCACTGACCACTCATCGTTTCAACGTCGCTACTCATAGGTAGGCCATCACGTTCCCAACTGGCAATACCACCAACCAGATTAGCCACCTTGGTAAATCCGTTTGCGATCATTTTTAATGCAGCTTCTTTGCTGTGTAACCCAACGCAATCAGCAATAATCAGTGCTTTATCACCTGGAAGCTTTTTGTAGAGTTTATCGAAGTCGGTGAATGGGCATAATAGTTTAGTACCTATCCCAAAGTCCTTGATAGCAATCTCATAATCTTCGCGCACATCAACCAGGATAGCTCCCTGCCGGAGGCAAGCAAAAGCTTGTTTTCCTGTAAGATGGAGCAGCCCATCGATTTCAAAGCCCAGATTACTAAAGTCTGCTTTCATATTATGCAAAATAAATCCAGACGAAATAAAACCCTGTGAGGATAAATAATACTGCTACGATTTGCCTGAACCAGACCTCGAAGGTTTTAATTTTGTTGTAAAACTTACCGATTCCTCCAATGCTGAAGGCCAGCAGGTAAGCCAGAAGAATAACCGGTAAGCCGGTAGCTATGGCGAAATCGGGTAACAGCAGAAGTCCTGATGATTGCGAGAGAACCATGGGCATTAACATTCCAAAATAAAGGACACCGCTATAAGGGCAGAAAGCAAGTGCGAAGATCATGCCCAGGAAAAGAGCACCCCAGCCACTGCCAAGTTTAATTTTATCAGCAAGGCGTTGCATGATTGTTCCGGAAGAACCTGGCAGCTTTATTACTCCAAGCATAAATATTCCAATGATAATAAGAAGCGGCCCTATCCATTTTTCACCGCTGGATTGTACTGCACGGCTTACCTGGAACTTGCTTGCTCCAAAGAAAATAATTGCACCGAGAATAGTGTAGGTGAGAGCCCGGCCGAGCGTATAGTACAAACCATTCAGGAATACTGTACGGCGGTTTTCAACATCCTTGCTGATATAGGCTAATGCGGTAATGTTGGTAGCCAGAGGGCAGGGACTGATGGCGGTCATCAAACCAAGCAAGAATGCTGTAAACAGGGGGAAGGTGCTTTGGTCGATAAGGTTTTGAAGGAACTCCATAAGGATGTAGGATTTCGGATGTCGAATGTCGGATGTCGGAATTGAAGATGAGTTGTGCTAAAGTGAACTATTTCAGGTTTTTTTCAATCTCGGCTTTGAGGCCAGCGATAAACTTATCCGCCTGAGTATGAGAGTAGCTGAATGCGTAGTTTGTGAAGTCGGTGGTTGTTTCTTTTGTTCCGTTTAATTTGGTAAGGAATAACGATGAACCGGATGCTTCGTATTTTTTAGCTATTTTCTCATTTTTACTTTCCGATACATCCAGCACCTGGTATTTAATGGTTCCGTTTTTAAGTTCATTACTAAAATATGTGTTCAGTGTTTTCCTGGTATTTTCCTCAATGGAAATACAAGTAGCACAGCGATATTTTGCATGGAAGTAAACAATCTGCAATTTGTTAGCCTTCTGGCCAAAAGCCATTGAGGTCATTACAAGAATCATTGCTGCTAGCAAAAGCTTTTTCATAATTTATCTTATTTGTTGCTGATTTTATTTCTGTAACATCTCCTTGATTTCTTTTACAGATGGAACTCTTCCATAAAATAATACTTTTTCATCCAATACCAGGGCAGGGGTGCGCATAATGCCATAACTCATGATTTTAACGATGTCTTCTTCTTTTACAACAGTAGCATCAAGGTTAAGTTCAGCAACCGCCTCACGGGTGGCTTTTTCGAGGTTTTTGCAATTGGAACAACCGGTTCCTAAGATTTTGATTTCCATTTTATGTTAAGGTTAAATGTTAAAGGAGAAAGGTTAAAGTAGTAAGTAATAAGTGATCTACAAGTAAGTACGAAGATTAATCAGAAGATGTGGTTGAATAAGAAACCTACAATTATAATGCCGGTTCCAACAACACCAATAAAGGTGAAGATAAGTGGCAGTTTGAGTACTTTGCGGAGGATGATCATTTCGGGTAATGAAAGTCCGATTACCGACATCATAAAAGCCAAAGCTGTACCAAGGGCTGCTCCTTTTTCGATCAAGGCGGAAACAATAGGGATGATTCCGGCAGCATTGGAATAAAGTGGTATGCCTATCAGCACCGAAAGCGGAACTGAGTACCAGGCAGATTTACCCATAAACGAGGCCATAAAGTCCTGGGGAACATATCCATGAACACCCGCACCAACAGCAATACCAATCATTACATAAATCCAGACTTTACCAACAATTTCCTTCACTGCTTCGAAACCCATTTTTACGCGTGAGGAAAAAGTAATTTTTTCATCTTCCAAATGAGCGCCGGCTTTCAACTCATATACCCAGGGTTCAACCCATTTTTCGAGATGCAACCTGCCTATAACCCATCCGGCAGTAATGGCAATAACCAAACCGGTGACAACATAAATTAAAGCTGTTTTCCATCCAAATAAACCGAAGAGTAGTACTATTGCTACTTCGTTAATCATTGGGGCAGCAATAAGGAATGAAAAGGTTACACCTAAAGGAATCCCTGATTCGATAAAGCCCAGGAACAGCGGAATAGCAGAGCAGGAACAGAACGGCGTTACTATACCCAATGAGGCAGCCATTACATTGCCGGTGAAAAGGGATTTGCCTTCCAAAGCTTTGCGTGTGCGTTCGGGAGAGAAATAAGTACGGATTATGCCTACAAAGAAAATAATGAGTGTAAGCAACATCAATACTTTTGGGACTTCAAAAATAAAGAAGCGTAATGTTTCGGTAAGATGTGTTCCGGCAGTTAAACCCAAAACATCATCCACTAGTTTATCAGTCAACCACTGAAGATTGTGATAGAGCAGAAACCAAACAGGCAGCAACAATAAAGGTAAGAACTTACTGATGCCCGGTTTGCGAAGAGAGAGGATGTTATCCGACATTGCAAGTTGTGACTTTAACTGATTTATCGGCAAGGAAAGTATCATACAAGAGTTTTGCCTGGTTCCAGTTTTCTTTATTGATACAATACTTTATAAATGGTGGATTTATTTCTCCCTGAATAAGTCCGGCTGATTTTAATTCTTTCAGGTGTTGTGAAAGTGTTGAGAGCGCAATCGGAAATTCTTCTGCAATATTGCCGCTGTAGCAGCAACCACGATCAGAAAGAATTTCAAGAATTTTTATACGGGCAGGGTGTCCCATCGCCTTAGCGAAGCGGGCCAACTTTACCTGATCATCAGAATAGGGTATCATCATAATACATTTAGTATTTCGCAAAAGTACGAAATAAATGAAACGACCAAATTTATTTTGAAATATTTTTTTGTTGAACCTTGTTTTTTGCAAATATAGTGACAGGAAATAAAGACAATGTTGGAGGAAAATCTCGAAAGGACGATTTCGTATGACCCCTATCAGCAGATGAGGGAGGATATCAAGCGTTGTCTCGGACTGAATATATACTTTAAGATTAAGAACCCCTCTGGAGACCGTATTCAAAAAATCTTTATAGGCAATGAGGAAGTACGGCCTAGCCAATACTACTCAGCAGCATTCATCACATCACAGGGGGTTGAACAAAAATTCGGACGCAATCGCGAAAACCAATCAGAGCGGATTATAGATGCAATGCGTAAATACCTGATTAGCCATCACCCTCTTCACGAAGAACTCAGAGGGAAACTTCAGCAATTAAACGATCTAGTTCATAAAATAAATTTATAACCACATAAAATTTGATTAAATTTGTAATATCAGATATTATTAGGAATACTCATTGAATTAACCCCTCAAAAAAATAACATTATGAAAAAGCACAGCCGAAAATTTGTTTTAATCATGATAGCACTTATGCCTTTAATGATGGCATCAGTTACATCTGATGAGTACATTGTACTAAGTTGGAATGACCTCGGAATGCATTGTGCAAATAAGGATTTTTCAACTATGTGTATACTGCCACCCTATAACAATATCAAAGCGCAGGTAATAAAACGAGGAAGTGCAACTACAATGCCTCAGGTGATAACCAGCGGGCTTACCCTTACTTATGAAATTCAGGGTAATACTTATTCGGTTGGGAAAACAAATTTCTGGACATATTCACAAGTGTTGTTTGGTATTTCCACTCCAAATATTGGTTTAACTGGTGCTGGATTAACAGGAACGATGGCACTTAATACAAATGAATATTTTAAGGATGGTGTGCCTCTTACTCCTTACCAGGATAATAATCTGGTGACAGAATCACCTTTTCAACTGGGGCTGATTTCAGTTAAGGATGGCGGTGGGAACATGCTTGCTCAAACCCAGCCAGTGATACCAGTTTCGAATGAAATTAATTGTGTAAGCGCCGGATGTCATAACAGTGAACAGGCAATTTTAGATGAACATGAAACAGAGGGTGGTTTCAATCCGAATAATAAACCTGTGAAATGTGCCACTTGTCATTCCGATAATGCATTAGGTGCTCCCGGAACTTCTGGAGTTCCAAGTTTTTCGCAGGTAATCCATGAAAAACATGGTAGTATCACAAACGATTGCTACAAGTGCCATCCCGGGCCAAATACACAGTGTTTCAGAGATGTAATGCATATTGGGGGCATGGTTTGCCAGGATTGTCACGGCACAGTGTCGCACGTTGGCCAAACCATCCAAAATGGCAGGCAACCTTGGCTTCAGGAGCCTTCATGTGGCGACGTTTCCTGTCATGGAACTAACTATGCTCCGGAACCTAATAAATTATTCCGACAGTCGCGCGGTCATGGAAATTTATACTGCTCTGCATGCCATGGCTCGCCACATTCAATACTTCCAACCACACAAGCAAATGACAATGTTCAGAATATCGCAGTTCAAGGTTGGGCCGGTACATTAGCAAAATGTTCTGTTTGTCATGGAATTACACCTAACCTTCCCGGACCTCATGGAATTATGGCAACTGGCATTGAGGAAACCAGCGGAACAATTCCCACGGCAACACACCTGAATACTGTTTATCCTAATCCTGTTAGCTCATTAGCTCATATAGGAATGCAGGTAAAGGAATCCGGCTCCATAAAAGTTGAGGTATATACATCAAACGGACAGTATATTGAAACTATTTTCAGTGCTAACATAACTCCTGGTGAGTACAAAATCGATTTTAATACCAACAACCTGGCTAACGGAGTATATACTTGCGTAATGCAGTCAGGTAAAGCGAAGGATTCTGAAAGCTTTATTGTTAAAAGATAGGAACAATAGCACCGCACAAGAAAGTTCCCTGAATAACATGCAGGGAGTTTTCCAATTTATTTACCAGATGATATTATCGGGTGTCTGATAGTTATGGGTACCAGACTGTTTCTGGATATTAATTTTCTGTTGATTTTTTTCAGGTAACCGATCATAATCATTCAAAGCCGAATCAGTTGCATTAAATGCATCAGAAAATGTAACAGCAGAGCTTTTAAAGGCATTTACCTGATACAGAGAATCTGCTTTACGGATAAGAACATCATATTAATGAGTTATAGCCTGACCAAATAACGATGCGCAGATAAAAAGGCAGAGAAATAACGCTATTGTTTTCATAATAATACTATCTATCCTATTGATAGTACTTGAATTGGGAAAATTTGTAAATGAAACCAATTGGCTTATGAGTGCCCCCCGATAATTATCCGCATAATTTTTAGATTCAGCACAAAAAACCTGACCACCTGCCACGGGAAAAATTTACGCCAAAAACGGGTATTCCTGGTCGGAAGCGGAGGATACGCTTCATCTTTATATCCTTTTGCTATATTTTTCTTAATCATTTTCTTTAAAATTAGATGTTTAGGTAGTAGGCTGTTAGACAATTAGTCTGTAAGATGATATTCCGGAGTGATCAGTACAATCTTTATTTATTCCGGAATCATCCACCAGAAAGGTTTGGCTTTAGCTTTGTAAATAAACATAAAATGCAGCAGGAGTTTGATCCAATGGCCGGCAAGCCCTGGTTCGCCAACTGTATAATTGATATCGCGGCCCCATTGTGGATACTTCTCATAATCCGGAACTACCGGGAATACCGTCATAGAAGCGGCCATGCCGTCGCGCAAACCATAGCCAGACGAAACGATACATGCAGCACCCATTTTACCCATCGATGCCTTGTGTCTAAGCTCCTTTCGACCGGTCAGTATTTGTTCGGCAATGTTCAGTGCTACAACCTTTCCCATGATACCCGATGGCATACCTGTACGGGGAGGTGTAGGGAAGATTGCCAGTCCGTTTTTATTGGTCATGGGCTTCGAAATGGCATGAGGCGGCGCAAAGGCAATTCCGGCAGCAAAAATATTTTCAAATTTAGGGTTTTGATAAACTGAAGGCCAGTCGGCTACTGACCAGTCTTCGAAGTCTTTAGGTTGGTAATCAGCGTCAACCTTCATAAAACCATTTGGAGCAAACAGATTACTCGTAATATCATTTCCGTCTTTGGCAAATGCTTTAATCCCGACTCCTGCAAAAGCAGGTATCAGCATGGCAAAATCGAATTCCTGTTCAAGTGTTTCACCATCAAGAGTCTGGTAGTGGGCTTTGCCTTGTTCAAGTTTTGTAATTCCGGCACGTTTAATCCATTTAATACCATACTCGGAAAGAATGGATTCGGTAAAAATCTTGGTTGATGTTATGTATCCGCCTTTATTAATAAATGCGCCGCCCATACCGAAATCACCAACTTCATACTCGTTGGTAATCCAGGTTATTTCAGCTTTATCATTGAGTTTGCGTTTATTTATTTCAAAAGCGACATTTAAAGCATATTCAAAAGCGGCTCCCTGACAGGTGGCCATTGGATGACCCGTACCTATCAGGAAGCGCTGTTTTTCACCATTAGCCATTTTGTCGAGTGCTACCTGTAATTTCACCCATGTATGACCGGCATGTGAATAGGTGCATACAGATTCGCTATATCCATCGGGACCAAGACCTTCAGTTGCAGCAAAATTCAACTTAGGTCCGGTGGCGTTAACCAGGTAATCATATTCTATTTTGTCAGTCTGGCCGGTCTTGTCCGGCATGGTATATTCAATAGCTACAAAAGGTTTCAGATGATCGGCATCTCCTTCTGGGAATAATGCTATGGCTTTTGCCTGTTTGTATTCAATGCCCAGTTTTTTGTAAACCGGTGCCAGTTCAAAGGTGACTTGCCTGGCAGTCATCTGACCAATACCTATCCATATATTGGATGGAACCCATTGATATTTCGAATTCGGACTAATCACAATTACTTGATGATTTCGGCCAAGTTTCCGCTTTAATATTTGCGCGGAGGTATGTCCGGCAATGCCGGCACCCAATACTACTACCCGTGCCATAACTGACTTTTTTAAAGAAGACTAGTGAATCTACAAATTAGATGGCGATAAATTTTTCTTTCGGAGTCTTGCAGAAATCACATTTTGGAGTTACTGTTGCGGCATCATATGTATTGCCACATTTGGGGCATACAAAAAATACAGTTGGAAGTGATGCTGTTTCTGATTTGTCTATTGCATCAATAGCCTTCTGATAGAAATCCTTATGTTTCTTTTCTGTATCTAATGCCCATGTAAAAGAGGTAACTGCATCCTTTACATTTTCATCTTTTGCTGATTGGATAAAACCTGGATACATAGTTGTGAATTCATAAGTTTCACCAGTTATAGCATCCTGCAGATTTTCTTTCGTTGTTTTTACCTCAAACTTAGGATCAATAGGATCCATTTTTTCGCCAAGTTTTTCCAGCACTTTCAGGTGATTGGCTGCATGAATACTTTCGGCTTTTGATGCTGCCTTAAATAGTTGGGCTATTGGCATAAATCCTTCTTCTGTGGCTTTTTGGGCATAGGCAGCATATTTAGCACTTGCAGTTGTTTCGCCAATAATGCCGGCTTTCAGGTTTTCAATAGTCTTCGGGGATGTTTCTTTTGCGCTTTTTGATTTACATCCGGTCACAAATGCCAGCGTTGCCAGCATCATAGCAAAAATCATTACTTTTTTCATTTTTCTTGATTTTTAAGTTAATTGAATTTGTTTGTTATAAGCCAATCATATAATTAAAAACCATTGTACCTCCCAACATGCCGGTATATCCAACTGTTATTACACCTATAAAATATAACAGGTACACTCCAAGTCCGGCTTTTGACTCTGCTTTGCCTTTATAAACCAGGAAAATTCTTAATATGCTGGCAACAATCATCACGTACATCGTGATATTGGCAAATGTTTCATGACGCTCACGAACAGCTTCAACGCTGCCCGACATATCTTCGGTAAAAAAATTACCTGATAGAACTGCAGCAATAGCTCCAAGCGTACCAGCCAGCATGAGATAAAATCCTACCTTCGACAGGCAGACTTCTTTTTTGTACAGCATGTAAACCGTATCGGCAACAAAGCCAACGATCAATAATGCTATCGGGAAATGTACAATTACCGGGTGTAGATGTGAAGTGTTGAACATAAACTTTAATTTAGGTTAAGTGCTACATCAATTATTTGATAAAAATTGTTTTACTGCGCTAATATACAACAAAAAACAGACATGTCAATATAATGTACATATCGCATTATTTGCATATTTGGTTTTTAATGCTAATTGTTGTTTTAGTAGATTTATGAATATGCAGAGTAATTCAATTTATTAAGGGTTTTGTTTTAAACGGATTTGTCATTACGCAAAGTAGATTGTTTCATTAATGACCATTAATTAATTTAGACACATAACTATTCAAAAACCAGCAGTGTTCTATTTATTTTTTTACTGATTTTTTAAATTTGGACTAATGAGAAAAGAAAATATTGAAAATCATTAGTTTCTGGTTAGTAACGTAACATCCCTATAGAACATTTTTAAACGTTTTGGCAGTTATCAGGTATCATTGATCTATTGTTGGATATTTTTTACCACACTTCCACAATTTTAATCTCCTCCTCCGTTAACCCATTCAACTCATACACCATCCTGTCAATTCCCTTATCGGTTTTATCAATTTCGGATTTTAATGCAAGGTCTTGTTTTGAATTCTGTATAAATAAAGCAGACTTCTAACCCGGCTGCTTCGGAATAAAAGGAATCCTCATTGGATTCCCTTCCAACAAGTCGGGACGGGCTGTTGGAGAAAAAGGGGGACAGATCGTAATGGATTCCCTATCTTACTTAAAGGAAAAGGGGGAATGGACATGCCGGATTAGTTACTAGCTTGGCTTTCATGTGATTTAGCTAATACTAAACGGTCGGCCATCATTGATTTATCGGTTCCCTTGTCTGTCCTTTTTACCTCAAGATAACCAGAATT
>Ga0208789_1001848_pt1 | contig 10561 bp, 8 predicted proteins | sample Methanotroph_Enr_FD_187368 | JGI IMG/M metagenome (GOLD analysis project Ga0208789, IMG submission 187368) | Enriched soil microbial communities from Old Woman Creek wetland in Ohio, USA - Methanotroph_Enrichment_5 (SPAdes) (version 2) | ecosystem: Environmental > Terrestrial > Soil > Wetlands...
ATATCTACAACAGGTAAATCCATGTCCAACGATGTTTCTACATTACCCTCTTTCCGTGATTTAGCGCTGATTGAACCGGTGCTAAGAGCGCTGAATGATGTCGGTTATGAAACACCCTCACCCATACAAGCACAAACCATCCCGCTCCTACTAAAAGGCAAAGACGTTCTGGGGCAAGCACAAACAGGAACCGGTAAAACCGCCGCTTTTGCATTACCGATTTTGTCGCGCATCGACCTCAAACAAAAAGACCCGCAAGTGCTGGTACTTGCGCCAACTCGCGAACTGGCGATTCAGGTGGCAGAAGCGTTTCAACGTTATGCCGCGCATTTAAAAGGCTTCCATGTTTTGCCTATCTACGGCGGACAGGATTACACCACTCAGCTGCGCCAGCTAAAACGCGGCGCACACGTGGTAGTCGGCACACCGGGCCGGGTCATGGATCACATGCGCAAAGGCACGCTAAACCTTGATGGACTTGGCTATCTGGTACTTGACGAAGCCGATGAAATGCTGCGCATGGGCTTTATTGACGATGTGGAATGGATATTGGAACAGATCCCGAAACAAAGACAAATCGCCTTGTTTTCTGCGACCATGCCGACGGTTATCCGCAAAATCGCCCAGCAATACCTGCATGAGCCTGAACATGTCACCATCAAGGTCACCACTACCTCTGCTGAAAACATACGCCAACGCTATTGGCTGGTTAGCGGCGTGCATAAGTTGGACGCACTGACCCGCATCCTGGAAGTGGAAACGTTCGACGGCATGATTATCTTCGTCAGAACCAAAACCGCAACCGTTGAGCTCGCAGAAAAACTCGAAGCGCGCGGTTATTCGGCCGCCGCGATCAACGGCGACATGTCCCAAGCGTTACGCGAGCGCGCCATTGCCAACCTGAAAAACGGCAAACTGGATATTTTGATCGCGACCGACGTTGCCGCACGCGGGCTGGACGTGGATCGTATCACCCACGTCGTCAACTATGACATTCCTTACGATACCGAATCCTATGTTCACCGCATAGGCAGAACGGGCCGTGCAGGTCGCACCGGCGATGCCATTCTGTTTATTGCCCCCAGGGAAAGAAACCTGCTGAACAACATTGAAAAAGCGACCAAACAAAAAGTTGAGGAAATGGGCCTGCCTTCAACCGAAGTCATCAACAATAAACGCATTTCCCGTTTTAAACAGAATATTACCGACACCCTGGCCGCCGAAGAACTGAGCTTTTTCAGCCAATTGGTCGAGCAATACCAGCAAGAACACAATGTCAGTGCGCTGGAAATAGCCGCCGCATTGGCAAAGCTGGTTCAGGGCGACACGCCGCTGTTAATGCAAAATCTGCCTAAAAGGGCAAAAGACAGCCGCGATGACAGGCCGTCCAGGGACGATCGTCCGTCACGATTCGATAGATCTGACCGGCCGCAAAAAGACCGCAAACCAAAACGTGCATTTGGCGGCGGCGCGGATATTGAAATGGAAACTTACCGGATTGAAGTCGGTCACAACCACGGCGTAAAACCCGGCAATATCGTCGGCGCCATAGCCAATGAATCGGGGATTGATGGCGACCATATCGCCCGCATCAGAATCCAGGACGACTACAGCACCGTTGAGTTACCAGCGGGTATGCCAAAAGAATTGTTCGAGGAATTGAAAAAAGTCAGGGTGGCGGGACAGCAACTCAACATATCCAAAATGAGCGAAGGCGCGAAAAAAGCGGCCAAAGCCGACGATGGCGCTAAAAAAGTGGATAAGAGCAAGAAAAGAGTAGGCTCGACATCCAGACGGGCTAAACCGAAAGCGGCCGAATAACCCAAAATCTGCGGGCGACCGGCCGGTCGCCCCTCCGGAGTCCAAAGCTTGCTTTGGCTATTGCAAGAAGAATTCTATAGCGCTCCAAAGCAAGCTTTGGACTCCCTCATTCATGGTCTCTTAACCACTAGTCATTCGCGGCTTATTTATCAAGCCGCTTACGTTTACTGATTCCAGATACAAACACCACCGGCTTTTTCAATAGCCTCCAGACGCTGTTGATGCGCGCTAAGCTCATCTTCCGTGCAGCGAATGACTTTTAAAGCGGGGCGATCCGCCGACAAATATTTAACCTCGCTACCCACAACCGACTCCTCCTGCCTGCCCTGCCCTTCATCGAGCAACGAAGACTGGCCACCGGTCATTAACAAAAACACATCGGCCAGAATCTCAGCATCCAGCAACGCGCCATGCAGATCCCGGTGACTGTTGTCGATACTGTAACGCTTGCACAATGCATCCAGGCTGTTGCGCTGTCCCGGATGCTTTTTCCTGGCATAGGTCAGCGTATCGAATACCTTGCTGTAATCGGTGACCGTTCCGGCTCCGTTATTCAGCCGCGAAAATTCATAATTGATAAAGCCGACGTCGAACGGCGCATTATGAATGACTAACTCAGCGCCCTGAATAAACGCAATAAAATCCTCAACGATACCCGCAAAAGGCGGCTTATCTTCCAAAAACTGGTTGGTGATGCCGTGAACCTCGATAGCGCCGGCATCAATGATCCGTTCGGGATTAATATAGACATGGAAGCGCTTGCCCGTTAACCGGCGGTTAACCAGCTCCACGCAACCTATCTCAATAATCCTGTGTCCCTCCTGCGGATTTAATCCTGTCGTTTCGGTATCGAGAACCACTAATCGATTTGTAAATGTTCGCTTATCCACACGCCACCTTAGGCTCATTAATTGTTTTTTAGTATAAATTTTTTAAGCCGACATGGCTTATTTAATTTTCTGATGACCAATGAATAACAAAGGCCGACCGCTATCCTTTACTGTTTTTTCTGTTAGAATTTAGCCATACCGGCTTAGCGTGATTTTTCCGCATTACAGAAGACACTGATATGACCATCAAAAAAAACCAACCCGACAGAAACAAGCTCGATCAAATCGTAACCGACGCGCGGCGCAACCAGGAACTCAGGGAGCAGTCTTATCGCGGACAAGCGCTTAAACTATACCCATGGGTATGCGGCCGTTGCGCCCGTGAATTCGACCACAAGAGCCTGACCGAATTGACCGTGCATCATAAAAACCATAACCACGACGATAACCCGTCCGACGGCAGCAACTGGGAATTATTATGCCTTTATTGCCACGATAACGAGCATTCAAGATACGAAGAAACCCGTTTTGGCGGTTCGGCGACGGGTAAATCCTCTACCCCTGCCGCCACGCACAACCCGTTTGCCGACCTCAAATCCCTGCTAGCAAAAAAATAGACTTATCTTTGATAAAAGCGTCTTCGCCAACCCGAATCATCGCAACACTGGACTTCAAAGCCGTTCTTACAACCGGACTCAATCAGATAATCCCTGAACCGGGAATAATGCTGATTGAATTGAATACCGTATTTAAACGGTAAAGGGACAGGCGGCTCAGCACCCTCTACAAACAGCTCCACAAACTCATCATACCGGGAATTGCTCTGTTTATTGAACGCATGCACAACCTTCCCATCAAGTAGGAAACTGTCGCCCCTTGCAAAACATAGCGTGAGCTTAAGGTGGCTGTTTGCTTTTAACGCCTGATTGCTAAAGATGGCAATGCCCTGCTTGCTGACATTGATTACCTTAACCGGCTGCACCCGATTAAATAGACCGTTAAAGAAAACCGGCGTCTTTTTAAAAACAGCATTGATGTCATTTCTTTCATAACGAACTTGTTGCCGAGCTGATTTTTCTGCCATAACGTCACTCCAGATGCGCTTGATGGCCCATATAATGGAATCAAAGCCAACCGACATCTATCCGTATCGTTACCTAACGGATATTACGTAAAGGGCGACCGGACGGCCGCCCTTTACCCCCCGGAGCTACTTCAAATTCTCAATCAGCACATCGGCAAATTCGCTGCACCTGACTTCTGTTGCCCCATCCATCTGCCTAGCAAAATCATAGGTCACACGTTTGCTGGAGATGGCGGCATCCATCGCGTTAATCAGCGCGTCGGCAGCTTCAGTCCAGCCCATATAACGCAGCATCATTTCGCCGGACAAGATCAACGAACCGGGATTGACTTTGTCCAGGTCGGCGTATTTGGGCGCTGTGCCGTGCGTGGCCTCGAAAATGGCGGTGCCGGTTTGGTAGTTGATGTTGCCGCCGGGGGCTATGCCGATTCCGCCGACTTGCGCGGCCAAGGCATCGGATAAATAATCGCCGTTCAAATTCAAGGTCGCGATCACATCGAAATCGCCAGGACGCGTCAGCACTTGCTGCAAAGTAATATCTGCGATGCTGTCTTTGATTAATATGCGGCCCTTTGCCAACGCTTCGGCCAGTACCTTGTTTGCCGCCGCCTCGCCGAACTCGGCACGGGTTTTCTCCCAATGCCCCCAGGTATAGACATGCTCGGGGTATTCACGCTCCGCCAGGTTATAAGCCCATTTACGAAACGCCCCTTCGGTGTATTTCATGATATTGCCCTTATGGACAATAGTCAGCGATTTACGCTTGTTGACGATCGCATAGTCGATAGCCGAACGGACTAATCGTTCTGTACCTTCCTGCGAGACGGGCTTTATGCCGATGCCGGACGTTTCCGGGAAGCGGATTTTGGCGTATTGCTTGGGGAAATTCTCTTTCAGCAGGGTTAAAAAAATCTTTACATCATCGCTGCCCTGTTCAAACTCGATACCGGCGTAGATGTCCTCGGTGTTTTCCCGGAATATGACCATATCGACGGCACCGGGATTTTTTACCGGCGAAGGCACGCCCTTAAACCATCTGACCGGCCGCAAGCAAACATACATGTCCAGCATCTGGCGCAACGCCACATTCAGCGAACTGATACCGCCGCCTACCGGCGTGGTCAACGGGCCTTTAATGGACACCAGATAATTCTTGCAGGCCTCGACCGTTTCATCAGGAAGCCAGGTATCAAACATGCGATGGGCTTTTTCCCCTGCATACACTTCCATCCAATGAATCTTCTTTTTCCCGGAATAGGCGCTGGCAACAGCCGCATCCAAAACTCGAACGGTTGCCCGCCAAATATCCGGCCCAGTGCCGTCGCCTTCTATAAAAGGGATAATCGGATTATCCGGCACGACCAGATTGCCGTTTTGCATAGTGATCGCACTGCCGTTTGGTGGGGGATTGAGCGTGTGACTAGCCATAACAACTCCTTATAGATAATAGTGAGTAATGCTGTGCAAGTTAGGGAGGTTGTACTGCAACGTCTCTAAGGACTGTTTTCATCATAGCAAAAGCACAGCGATTTGCATCATTAAACCACTGCAACTGGCTAAAGACCTACCTAAAGCACTATAATTACCTGTTTTTTTAACTTAATGGAGAAATGAATGCACGCAGTTACGTTGATTAAAGGTGATGGTATTGGCCCATCAATCATGGATGAAGCTGTTAAAGTCATTGACGCATCCGGCGTAAAAATTCAATGGGAGGAAGCGTTTGCAGGCTTGGCGGCCTTTGAACAATTCGGCACGCCCCTGCCTGATGAAACCATGGCCTCAATCGACAAAACCCGCCTTGCATTCAAAGGCCCGCTGACCACGGTAGTCGGCGGCACGGGCTTTAGAAGCATTAACGTCGCGTTGCGGCAAAAATACGATCTGTATGCCAATGTGCGCCCTGCCAAAAACTGGCCTGGGGTTAAAACCCGCTTTGATGATGTCGATATTGTTATCGTCAGGGAAAATACCGAAGGTCTTTACGCCGGTCTCGAACACTACCTGACGCCTAAAAAAGACATCGCTGAAAGTCTGGCAGTCGTCACTCGAGCAGGCTCCGAAAGAATTATCGAATATGCCTTCAAATACGCCAGGGACAACAACCGCAAAAAAGTCACCGTTTGCCATAAAGCCAATATTTTGAAATACACGCAAGGCTTGTTCCTTGATGTCGCCAGGGAAATCGCCCCGAAATATCCCGACATTCAGTTTGACGAAAAAATCATCGATGCGGCTTGCATGCACATGGTGATGGACCCGACCCAATTTGATGTAATCGTCTGTACCAACATGTTCGGCGACATCCTGTCCGATTTGACCGCAGGTCTGGTCGGCGGACTGGGCTTGATTCCCGGCGCCAATATCGGCACTAATGCAGCCTTGTTTGAAGCCGTACACGGCAGCGCGCCGGACATCACCGGAAAGAATCTGGCGAATCCTACAGCCGTGATCATGGCCGGAGTCATGATGCTGCATCATCTTGGCGAACACGCTGCGGCGGATAAAATTCAAACAGCCGTTGAAAAAGTGGTCAAGGAAGGCAAATTTGTTACGCCGGACCTTAATCCGCAATCAAAATGCGGAACGATTGAAATGGGTAATGCGATTGTTGAGGCGATGAAGTAACGACATCGTTCCCACGCTCCGGCGTGGGAATGCAGCCCTGGACGCTCCAGCGTCCAGTGACCGATGTTGAATGCGACGCTGGAGCATCGCCTACTGCATTCCCACGCTGGAGCGTGGGAACGATTAAATGTTTTAAACCATCTCCCAGGAATTCCCCATGCTAGAACAATACCGTAAACATGTAGCCGAACGCGCCGCCGAAGGCATCGTCCCCAAGCCGCTGGATGCCGAACAAGTCGCCGCTTTGGTTGAGCTGATTAAACAACCGCCCTCAGGCGAACAGGAATTCATCCTCGACCTGCTGGCTAACCGCGTTCCTGCCGGTGTCGACGAAGCGGCTTATGTTAAAGCGGGATTCCTGGCAGCTGTTGCAAAAGGCGAAGTCAGTTCGCCGATTTTGGATGCGGCTCGCGCTACCGAATTGCTGGGAACGATGCTGGGCGGTTATAACATCGCCCCGTTAATCGATTTGCTGGATAACCAAGCGATGGCCCCGATTGCGGCCAAAGCGCTGTCCCATACCCTGCTGATATTCGACGCTTTCCACGACGTGCAAGAAAAAGCCGATGCCGGTAATCAATTTGCAAAACAAGTAATTAACTCTTGGGCGGAAGCGGAATGGTTCACCAGCAAACCCAAAGTACCGGAAAAACTGACGGTGACCGTGTTCAAGGTAACCGGCGAAACCAATACCGACGACTTGTCGCCGGCTCCCGATGCTTGGTCGCGTCCCGACATTCCGTTGCATGCCAAAGCCATGCTGAAAATGCCGCGCGAAGGCATCGCCAACGCCGAACAGCAAATCTCCGAACTGAACAAAAAAGGCTTCCCTGTCGCTTATGTGGGTGATGTGGTCGGCACCGGCTCTTCGCGCAAATCGGCGACCAATTCGGTATTGTGGTTCATGGGCAATGATATTCCGTTCATCCCCAACAAACGCGAAGGTGGGGTTTGCATCGGCGGCAAGATCGCACCGATTTTCTTCAACACCATGGAAGATTCCGGCGCCCTGCCCTTTGAATGCGATGTGACCCAGATGGCGATGGGCGATGTGATCGATATTTATCCGTATGAAGGCGAAGTTAAACGCCACGATAGCGGCGAACTGATCTGCAAATTCGAACTGAAAACCGACGTCATCCTGGACGAAGTGCGCGCCGGTGGGCGTATTCCGTTGATTATCGGCCGGGGCCTGACAGACCGTGCGCGTAAGGCGCTGGGACTGGCAACTTCTACTGTTTTTTGCCGTCCGGTTGACGCCAAAGACAGCGGCAAGGGTTATACGCTGGCGCAAAAAATGGTCGGCAAAGCCTGCGGTGTTGCGGGTGTTCGTCCCAATACTTATTGCGAACCGCATATGACTACCGTGGGTTCCCAGGACACTACCGGCCCTATGACTCGCGACGAATTGAAAGACTTGGCTTGCCTGGGTTTTTCAGCCGACTTGGTCATGCAATCATTCTGCCATACCGCGGCGTACCCAAAACCGGTCGATGTGACGATGCAACATACCTTGCCGGACTTTATTATGAACCGCGGCGGCGTATCGCTCCGTCCCGGCGACGGCATTATCCATTCCTGGCTGAACCGGATGCTGTTGCCTGATACAGTCGGTACCGGCGGCGATTCGCATACCCGTTTCCCTATCGGCATTTCCTTCCCGGCCGGTTCGGGATTGGTCGCATTTGCCGCTGCCACCGGCGTGATGCCGCTGGATATGCCGGAATCGGTATTGGTCCGGTTTAAAGGCGAGATGCAGCCGGGCATTACCCTGCGCGATCTGGTCAATGCGATTCCGTATGTGGCGATACAACGCGGTTTGTTGACCGTTGAAAAGCAAGGCAAGAAGAACGTGTTTTCAGGCCGCATCCTGGAAATCGAAGGCTTGCCGGATTTAAAAGTCGAACAGGCTTTTGAATTATCCGATGCATCGGCGGAACGTTCTGCCGGCGGCTGCACAGTGCGTTTGAACGAAGCGCCGATCCGCGAGTATTTAAACTCGAATATCACCCTGTTGAAATGGATGATTGCCGAAGGCTACGGCGATGTGCGCACCATTGAGCGCCGGATTAAAGCCATGGAAGACTGGTTGGCTAATCCGGTATTGCTTACGCCTGACGCCGATGCGGAATACTTTGAAGTCATAGAAATCGACATGAGTGAAATCAAAGAACCGTTGCTGGCCTGCCCCAACGATCCTGATGACGTAAAAACCCTGTCCGCCGTGGCCGGGACTAAAATAGACGAAGTGTTTTTGGGTTCCTGCATGACCAATATCGGTCATTTCCGCGCCGCAGGTAAATTGCTGGAAAAACACCAAGGCAAACTGCCGACCCAGTTGTGGGTTGCACCGCCCACCAAAATGGATCAAAGCCAGTTAACCGAGGAAGGCTATTCCAGCACCTTCGACAAAGCCGGTGCGCGTACCGAAATGCCGGGCTGTTCATTATGCATGGGCAATCAAGCGCGAGTTGCCGAAAACGCTACCGTAGTTTCTACCTCGACGCGGAACTTCCCGAACCGTCTGGGCGATGGTGCGAATGTGTATTTGTCGTCGGCTGAGTTGGCGGCGGTGTGTTCAATTCTGGGCAAGATTCCGACTTTTAGTGAATATATGCACTATGCGAGTCAGATTAACGAAACAGCTGGGGATACTTATCGCTATTTGAACTTTGACCAGATGGATAGTTATCAGAAGAAGGCTGCTGGAAAGACATAGGATTAAACTGCTGGGTTTCTCGTTCCCACGCGCTGCGTGGGAATGCGATGCTGGACGCGCTGCGTCCCCTGCTTGTACTGGCGTTATCAGATGTTGTGCCTGCCGCTAGTGGCGCAGCGCGCCTTAACTGCATTCCCACGCAGCGCGTGGGAACGAGATACCGACAAAAGCAACCATGCCAAAAAAGCTTTCCCTCCACACACCTGTAGAACAATCCGTAAGCACACCCGGCTTGCTGGAAAAACAATACAACGCCCTAGTAGCGCAAGGCCACATCCAATACGAGCCGGCACAAATCACCGCCCTACACCACCTGCAAACATTGCTCGACAACCTAATCGCAGCTGACGAATATAAGCAAAAATCAACACTCCATAAACTCATCCTACCCAAACCTGCCAACTACCAAAGCCTATACATCTACGGCAACGTAGGCCGAGGCAAGTCCATGCTGATGGATTTGTTTTACGAGGCCTGCCCGATCCGCCAAAAACGGCGAGTTCATTTCCATGCCTTCATGCTCGAAGTCCACGCCTTCATTCACCAATGGCGCAGAAAAAACAACACTGATGCTATTTCCGCGTTGGCAAAACACATCAGGGAATCGGAACTGCTGCTTTGCTTTGATGAATTCCACGTCTCCGACATCGCCGATGCGATGATCCTGGTACGACTCTTCCGCAGGCTATTCGAATTGGGCATCGTCGTCGTAATCACCTCCAACTGCCATCCCAACGAACTCTATCATGACGGCCTGCAACGGGAATTATTCCTGCCATTTGTCGGACTCCTACAAGAAAAAGCCAAGGTCATAGAACTGGTTGCAGACCAGGATTACCGGCTCAGTCATTTACACGCGCTGAAGACGACTTATTATTATCCGCTGGATGAACAGGCAGCCGAATTCATACGGCAAAGTTATAACGAATTGACCAATTTTGCCCCGCTGAAATCGGGCGTTGTGGAAGTATTAGGCAGAAAAGTGGTGTTGTCAGCGGTACACGGCAATGTCGCCCTCACCTCTTTTGACGAGCTGTGCATGCATGCCTTAGGCCCCGCCGATTACCTGGAAATCGGCAACCGCTTCGACATCGTCATACTGGCTGACATTCCCAAACTGACCAACGAAAAATGCAACGAAGCCAAGCGCTTTGTCACGCTGATCGATGCGCTGTACGAGCATAAAGTGAAACTGATCTGCACCGCCGAAGTACCGGCTCAGGAACTTTACACCTCCGGCGAAGGCTCGTTTGAATTCGAACGGACGGTATCGAGATTGATCGATATGCAGTCGGAGAGTTATTTGCATATTGAGCATGCCAGCCGGTGATGGCGGCTGTTATTTTAAGACATTGGATTCCGGCATAAATAGTCATCCCTGAAAAATACCCCATCCAATTGAAATACTTAATTAATACTTATTTTTAAGCTCATCTTTTCGACCGGAAATGTTAAAATATATTCCTGTTTTCCGGTCGA
>Ga0208789_1001849_pt1 | contig 10557 bp, 5 predicted proteins | sample Methanotroph_Enr_FD_187368 | JGI IMG/M metagenome (GOLD analysis project Ga0208789, IMG submission 187368) | Enriched soil microbial communities from Old Woman Creek wetland in Ohio, USA - Methanotroph_Enrichment_5 (SPAdes) (version 2) | ecosystem: Environmental > Terrestrial > Soil > Wetlands...
ATTGTCAAAGAGAAAATCAGATCATTTATTGATGATTTCCGTGATTTAGTTATGGTACTCGCTTGTGCCTTGTCTAATTTTAAACTAAAATATCAATAACAAACTAACTTATATAAACTCTATTAGTTAATTATCATTTGAGCGGTATTTGACTTTCGTCAGAACTGCTTTCAGTCCCAAAAATAGAGCTATTTGTTTTAGTGCATAATCAACAAAATCGTCAGATGAGAGTTACAAATTCGTCAAAACCGTTTATAAAAACCATCATATTCAATTTTTATGTATTTTTGAAAGAAAATTGCTCAAAACATGAAAAAGTCACTCCTTATTACCATTCTATTTATTTCATTTTGGCCTACAGCCGATGCCCTGACTATCAAAAAACTCGGAGTTGAGCAAGGTCTCTCCAACAATAATATCAACGGAATTGTACAGGATCGTAAAGGTCTTATGTGGGTTGGAACACGCTCAGGCCTCAACCACTTTGATGGCAATAAGTTCATGGTTTTCAAGCATTCATCGCTGGATGAAAATACAATAAACAGCAACGAACTAAACCCTATATTTGCCGACAGGCATGATAATATTATCTGGGTGGCAACCGAACGCAACGGAGTAAATGCTTACAATTACAATGAAAACAAATTCACCTATTATACCTCGGATAATTCTAAAAACTGTATAAGCAGCAATGGAGTTACGGGTATTTCCGACGACAGAGAGGGTAATATCTGGTTTGCTACTTATAATGCAGGAGTTGATCATCTGAATAAAAAAACAGGACTATTTACACACTATAACCAATCCAATGTAAAAGGACTGGGAAGCGATTATAGCTGGTGTGCTACCGATGATCATAAAGGACACCTGTATGTTGGCCATGTTAATAGTGGTATGAGTGTCATTAATCTGAAAGATCGGACAGCTGTAAACTTCGTGGCTAATGACAAAGACCCGTACGCTATTCCGAATAATTTTGTGAGCTGTATTTTTATCGACAGCAAAGACCGAGTTTGGGTGGGAACTAATATCGGACTGGCACTTTTCAACCCCCGATTGGGTAAATTTACCGTATTCCATAAAGATCCCGCCAACCCCAACTCCCTGTCGGGAAATGTGGTTCTTTGCATAGCGGAAGTAAACAAAAACAGCCTTTGGATTGGGACAAGTACGGGTGGGATAAGCATTCTCAATTACGAAGATGAGATTTTCAACACGCCCGAAAAGGTTTCGTTTCAACACATTCCGGTGTCGGATAGTCCTAACGGACTTTCAAATGCCTATATCTACGCCATCAAGCAAGACTCATACGGTAACATTTGGATAGGTACTTCGGGTGGTGGATTGAACTTTATCCAGAATAAACCCGACTTCTTTAATAAAATTTCCTGTCTTCCGGACAAGGGAAGTCCGGCCAGCCTGAGCAACAAACTGGTTTCGGGACTTTGCCTGGATAACTACGGCAACCTGTGGGTAGGAACCGAAGAAAAAGGAATAGATATTTTTAAGAACAATGTCAGGATCCGGAATTTCAACAGGCAAAACAGTATTGTTTCTGACAATATATCCTGTGCTTTAACCGACTCGGAAAATAACCTTTGGTTTGGCGATGTGGATGGAGAAATAGTTGTTTACAATACAAAAACAAACCAATTCAGCCCACTTTCCGGATTCAGGCCAATAGGTGCCCGCATCAGGAGTTTATATGAAGATTCCAGAAAAAATATCTGGATTTGTTCCGATAACGGGTTGTTCTGCTACAACCTGACAAGCAAAAGTGTTAAATCGTTTCATGCAGAAGACGGAACCGGGCTCACCGATAACGTGGTTCGGAGCGTAGCAGAAGACAGCGACGGAAACCTGTGGGTAGGAACACTCGGAGGAGGACTCTGTGTTTTCGATCCTACATTTAAACGAATCCACTACTATCCGCCGGGGGATGTAATTTATGGGGTAAATCATATTTACAAAGACTCAAAAAATAGAATATGGATTGGTACACGTTACAACCTGATCCTTTTCAAATCGTGCAGAGATACCGTGTATGAAGAATTCGGCCTGAAAGAAGGATTTGCCGATTGCTATTTTCATGCCATTACCGAAGGAAAAACAGCCAACGACATTTGGGTAAGTACCACCAATGGCATTAGCTATCTGAATGTGACAAATAAGAAAGTCCGCAATTTCAACAAGCTGGACGGCATTCCCCTGGGCGATTATATGAATGCTACAGTAACCAAATCGAGCGATGGAACTATCTATTTCGGTACTCAAAACGGGGTGTGTTGGTTTAATGTCAATTCCTCGTTTCCCGAACTAAAATTGCCGGATATCGTCATCAGTAATATTGCGGTAGCTGACAAGAAATATGCCTACTCCGGCGACCTCATTGATATTCCGGTACAGGAAACCATTGAACTGAACCACGACCAGAATACATTCAGCATTTCGTTTAACATACCTGATTACTCTTTAAACGAAAAAGTTGAATTCTCGTACCAATTGAAGGGGCTGGATGACAACTGGTTTAATGTAATGAACAACAAAGAGCTTACCTTTCGGAATCTGCGCCCGGGAACCTATACGCTAAACATTAAGTCCAGACTCCGCAACAGCGAATGGCCTGAAAACTACAGCAGCATGACAATTGTCATTCATCCTCCTTTTTGGTTCTCGTGGTGGGCAAAACTTATTTATGCTATCGGACTTCTTGTAAGCGCTTATTACATTACCCAGTTCTACAAACGAAAACTGGATTTAGAAAACTCTTATTACCTGGAAAAGAAAAATCACTTGCAGGAACAGGAAATGAACGACGAACGAATGCGTTTCTTTACCAATATTACCCATGAGTTACGTACACCGCTTACGTTGATTATAGGACCGCTCGAAGACCTGACAGCAGATTCGACCCTCCAGCCGCAGCATCAAAAGAAGATTAATTCCATTCATCGCAGTGCCAAACGTTTGCTCGACCTGATTAACCAGATTCTGGAGTTCCGGAAATCGGAAACCCGCAACCGCAGGCTTAGCGTACACAAAGGGAACATTGCCGGACTCGTAAAGGAAATTGGATTGAAATACAAAGAACTGAACCAGAATTCAAAAATAAATTTTAACATCAACATGCCTTCCGAACCTCTGGAGATGTATTTCGACACGGAAGTAATTACCATTGTTCTTGACAACCTGCTTTCGAATGCCATGAAATATACCGTTAAAGGCAAAATCACACTACAGTTGAGAGAACAAACCGAAGGTAACAATCCGTATGCAGAAATTCTGGTATCCGACACCGGTTTTGGTATTCCTACCGAGGCTTTGCCACGCATCTTCGACCGGTATTACCAGGTAAAAGGCGAACATCAGATGACCGGAACCGGAATCGGGCTTTCGCTGGTGAAAAATATGGTGGATTTGCATCAGGGCGAAATTCTCGTAAACAGCATACCCGACAAAGGCACTTCGTTTGCCATTCGCCTGCAAACAAACAACACGTACCCGGAAGCAATTCAAGCCGAACAGAAAACAGTGGAAATGGAAGAAGCAGAACTGGAAATACATACCGACACCCGTCAATTAATGCTCATTGTTGAAGATAACCAAGAGATAAACGAATATATCCGCGACATTTTTACCGGCTCGTTTGATGTGCTGGTAGCCGAAAATGGCAAACAAGGGCTTGCCATTGCAGTGGATAAAATACCGGATATCATTATCAGCGACATTATGATGCCCGTTATGGACGGCATTGAACTTTGCCGGAAGCTGAAAGAAGATGTCAGGACTTGCCATATTCCGGTTATTATGCTTACAGCCAAAGATTCGCTGCAAGACAAAACCGAAGGTTATAACGTGGGCGCCGACTCGTACCTGACCAAACCATTCAGCGGAAATCTGCTTCGCAGCCGGGTAAACAACCTGCTCGAAACCCGGAAGAAAATCACACAGTTATTTTCAACGGCAATCGTCAGCAAGCAATCTATTGTGCAGGAAGCTATTGGCAAGCTCGACAATGAGTTTATTGAAAAACTGACCCGCATTATAGAGGAAAACATTGAAATAGAACAGCTCAATATTGCGCAGATAGCCGACCAAATGAATATGAGCCATTCCAGCCTGTACCGGAAGATAAAAACCCTTACCGGACTGTCGGCCAATGAGTTTATACGCAAAATACGCATGCGGAATGCCGAAAAATTACTATTGAGCTGCAAATACAGCATAGCAGAAATCATCTATAAAGTGGGAATCAGTACACCGGCTTATTTCCGCCAGTGCTTCAAAGAAGAATTTGGAGTTACACCCACGGAATATATGAAGAATATAAAGTCTGACAACGAATAAAGCAAATTTCGAACTGACAATCATCAATAGTTCATTTATAAAACAAAAAAATCTTTTCCAAAACCCTTACAATCTCCGAAGGGTTTTTGGAAAAGATTTTTACTATCTATAAGGCTATATTAAATTAACTGCTTTATTAGCACTTTATAAAAAATTTCTCGGTCAATGATTCTTCCCTGTTTGTCAACTTCAGCATATAAATACCAGCTGGCAAGGTTGAAATATTAAGTTCTGCATCGTTGGCATATTTAATGATTTTACTCATAACTAGTCTGCCATCCATATTAAACACCGAGAGTGTCGACAAATCCGTGGTGTTACCGGTAGAATAATTCACATGTAAAACGTCATTTGCAGGTACCGGCCACAAAGACAAGCTGCTTTTACTATATTCCACATCTTCAACCCCGGATACAATTCCTGAAATCTGAGCTATTTCGTTGGCCGGCAATGCATAGTTATACACCCTGAAATCGTCGATAGAACCATTGAATAATGGATCAGAAAATTGACTGCGTCCGATATAATTTAACACCGGTTTAAAATCCGATGGCTTTATCGTGATCGTACTGGATTCGGCCACCTGTAATCCATTGACATACATGCGTGCCCCGGTTGCACTTAGGGTCACCGCCACGTGCGTCCATTTTACATAAGGCAATGAGGTTGAGCTCAATGTTTGTTCGGCTCCACCATTTTTAATGGCAAAACGCATTACTCCTGTATTTGTCCTCGGGGTTAAAAACATGTATTGAGTCTGGTCGTTTCCAAAATCGAAAATACGTTGCCAGGCAGTGATACCGTTCCAGTAAACCCATGCAGCAATCGTAATACCCTGGCTGTTTGCTACATTGGCAGGCAGCTGCAGGCAGCCAGTTGTGCCGTTCAGTGCTATTGCTTTTAAACCGACTTTTCCTGTAACGAATGAAGTTCCACTAGAAGAAGATGCACTGTGATTTAAATTAATCGTGCTATCCATGTTGTTGCTTTCGAATTGGAGGTGGGCTACCAGATCGTTGTTGCCGGAGGCAGTTGCAGAGGTTTCGTTAGAGTATGCGGAACGATTCAGGGAATTGTCCACCGCCTTGAGTGAATAAAAATATGGCTTACCCGGGGTAGTCGTGTTGTCGACAAAAGAGGTAGTTGTCACGTTCCGGGCAATGGTATTGTAAGGACCACCCGCCGATTCTGAGCGAAAAACACTGTATCCGGCCACATCGGCCTCAGCGTTGGCTGACCAGTTCAGGCGAATTGATGATGCATTAGCCGTGGCAACCAGATTTCCGGGTGCAGCGGGCGCACCAAACTCAATGGGTGCACCAACAGGAAGAAAGCGCCATTGTTGGTATGTTCCACCATTTTTGTCCCGCTGTTGAATACTTGCTCCTTCAGTAATATAAGGAACGGCGACTTCCATGCATTTTGCGCTGTGACGGTTACGGATATAAAACCAACCATCTTCTGAATAATCAAGATACCACTGTTGGTTTGCACTTTTTGTATCATCCCACTGAATTATACTGCCACCATTATCCAATGAAAAATTTAATACGTCCGGCACCTTATTACTGCTTACATTGCTTAACGTAAAGTAACTAAAATCACCACCAATTCGCGAATCCACCGGGGTCACGTTCCATTGCTGGTAGGTCACATTTTTATACGTTCGCTGGCATATATTGGCACCGCTGGTTGTAGAACCAAGAGCCACTTCTATCACTTTACCGCTCATGCGGTTTACCAACACATAGCGTCCATTAATAACAGGCTGAATGTCGTCGCCCCAGGTTATATTCACCATTCTTTCGGCATTGGTCTGCCCTGTTTGGTAACCGGTACCACCGGGCAACACCATGGTATATTCACGCTGCGGGCCATAGCCATCATAATACACATCCCTTTCTTTTGAAACAAAACGATAAGTGGTTGTTACGGCTTGTCGTTCCGACGTACCTCCGAAGGCTTGTACCTTACCATCGATACCCCGGTAAACCGATGCTGCACTCCAGTTAGGACGATGTTCGGCATAGCCCAGCCGCATACCATCGCTGGCCTTTACAAACTCACCACGGGCAAGTTCTGCGGTGCCCCACCAAATTCCGGTTTGCATACCATATTCAACACCAACCATGGCCTCCATTACATTGTGTAACTCATCACCGGTGGCATGGTCCCCGTTGGCTCTAACCGTTTGATAAAAGCTGGCAAAATTATCGAAACTACCTGCAAGTTGGTGGGTGTTACCCTCATCCATTCGGGTCTTTAAATAGTTATACCAAGGCAAGGCCTGGTCACAGTTAAGTGTATTGCCACCGCAAATACGAATGCTGTCGAATCGGGTGTTTTTTCTCAACTCGCCGGCGATATTGTAAAAGTCGAGCATCCCATTTGAACCCGTATATTGTCCCCAGCCATAATCCGGCTCATTAAAAGGTGAAACTGAGATTACCGTACGACCCCGTTCCTGAACACGACGTGTGGTAACATCTATCAGCTTTGCCCAGTTAGCTGCATTACCCAGATACGAGGCATCAACGCTTGGGTGGTCGCAATTTAACACCACTTTTGTTTTTGTTCCTGTCAAATTAATCAGGTTAAGCCGGGTATTGAGATCGTTTATCTGTTGGGTTTGAAGATCGCCATTGACTAACGGCAAAGTGGGTTGAAAGGATGCTCGCACCAGATCCACCCTATCGGCTCCCATAAAAGCAATGCCGCGCCGGATGTTTGCTTCACTGAGCCATGCCAGGTCCAGTCCCCAAATAATCGGTTTAGAGACGCCCGCATCCGAGACGTTAAATGGTACTGTCCGGTCAGAAACAGGCTGAACAACCAGGTTGTAACTAGCACTGGTAGTTTGTGCTTTCATTTGGGTAATCCCAAATCCGAACAATAGGATTATGACTAAGAAGTTACTTTTTACCATACATTAGAATTTTAGTTCAATAAGGTTAACACATCAAAAGTTCAATCTTCGCAGTCGGCGAAAACTCCCTTTCAGTTTTTATCACTTTACAAAGATATAACTAGTGACGAAACTTTGGGGTTACGAATTAGTCAAACAACGTTCACAAATTAGTCAAATAGCAAGAATAAACCTGCAAACATGATTTACATCTGAATTTTCATTGTTTTTTTTAATATTTCCATATCTAAACCATCATCTATAGTAATACAACACTTTTACTGAGAAATATATTTATTTCCGAGTACCGGAGTTACATTTTTCTGGTTTGTTGTGACTGGACTATTGTTGAACTAAAACAAGTTTTCTCATAAAAAAAGAGGAACAGCTTTAAACCCCGAACCCCCTGCATAGTCAAATGGAGCAGTTAGAAATGTATAATTAAAAATGTTTTTTATCTATAGAAGAATCTGTTTAGCGTTGATTCTGGTGTCTGCAGTTGCATTTGCACAGGAAAAGCCCCGGAATGGAAAAGAAAAGAATCGTGTATTGCATGAAGTGTCAAACAAGGATATTGTGCAAAGCGTTTACCCGAGTGCTGTAAAGGTTCAAAAAGTAAATGATTATTGGTACCGGATACGAGATGCCCAAAATAAAACAATAGGATTTGCCATGTCAAGTGTTCCCTTTTGCCAGGATGTAAAAGGATATAACGACCTGACGCCTGTATTGATTTTGGTAGACAAGGACAAAACTATAAAAAAAGTAGCCTTGTTGTCAAATTGGGAAACACAGCGTTTTGTCAGCAAACTTCAAACCAAAGGATTCTTTGATTTATGGGTAGAAAAAACGCTGAAAGAGGCGAAAAACCTCCAGGTGGATGCACGTACAGGTGCAACCTATACAGCTCAGGCTGTCTCCAGAAACGTTGAGTTCCTATTAACTACCGGTACAAAAAAACTACCAAGATGGAATTAATAATTTCATGTAATAACATCGGCAAAGGACATAAAAAAATCAACATCTGTCATTCAAGCCTAAGATGTAAAAAAAGGTAGCTAGTTGACAAAAAAGAGTTGTGAGGAATCCTGGATTCCACTCAACTCTTTTTAAATATAAAAATGTCATTTTTCTATTTTAGCAATCCAACAATTCCTGATATTGTGTCGGCGTAATTCCAAATTCACTTTTAAAGCAACGGCTAAAGTATTTCGAATCATTGAATCCTACAGCAAAGGCTACATCAGTTATATTTCTATGTTTAGCCAAAAGCTGGGCAGAACGTTTTATCCGGAATGAGCGTATAAACTCAGAAGGCGCTAACCCGGCTATTGATTTTATTTTCCGATACAAAGATGCCTTTGAGACATTCATTTCACTGGCAAACTGATCATAGGATAAGTTTCCATCCGATATTTTTGTTTCAAGTGTTATAATTGCTTTTTCCAGAAAAGACTCATCAATATGTTTATTGTTGTGTAACAAAGAGTTATTTCTAATTGAATCCCGATATTCTTTGGGTGTTACTCCTGCTGCTTTTTTAAAACAACGGCTAAAATATTTAGGGTCATTAAATCCAATACTATAAGCTACCTCGGAAATATTCAGAGAATTATTTGAAAGCAACTGTAGTGCAATATCAATTTTTGGAGAACACATTGATTTACGGTTTGATAGTCAGTATTATTGATTTACTAAAATTTGGTATTTGTAAAACGAACTGAAACTTTCTTCAGCATAGTTGAATAATTCTCAGATTAAATGTGGGAGCAAAAATAGAAATTCAGGATTTAGAAATTCATCACATTTTCGGCAATATTAGGCTACAGATTCGGCAAACACTTAATAACACAAACGAGGGCTTCCATTAATTCCGGAAACCATCGTTTGTATTTTCAAGCCTAAAAAAAGTTTTTATTCCTAATTATTTCTGTCTCAAAGATGGGACGTAAGGTTTTCCAACAATCAGCTTATCGCCCGATAAATCAACTTCAAAAAAATGTGGAATGCGCAGATAGCGCCCGTTTACACTTTTATGGCTATGAAGGGACATCAACTGTTTACCATCGAGTGTACGGAACAACATCCCATGCCCAAAATCGGGTGGCGTTATCGGTTCTTTCTCATGAATCCATGGTCCATCAAGCGTGCCACTTTCAGAATAAGCAACGCCTTGCGTGTACACACCATAAATCCAACTGGTCCAGATCATCCCCAGGCGTCCGCTGGCAGTTTTAAACAGATACGGTCCATCGGTTACTTTATTGGGCCGATCGGTACCAGCCTCATCTTTTTCTCGACTCCATGGAGAATCACTTGCACGAAACAGAACTTTTCCGGTGCCTGCGCTTCCACTCAGGTCTGGTTTTAATTCTATCTTTTCGATAGTTCCGTTCCAGTTCTGCAACCATTCGTAGCAATATACCATATAGGGTTTGCCATCCGTATCCACCCAGAAAGTTCCATCCAGCGTAGGCATTCCGGCAGGCAGGTAAACAGAATCTTTCATCGGCACATAAGGCCCAGCCGGATTGTCGCTTACAAGCACATGGCTGGCACGTCGTTCAATAGCATTTCCCCTGAAGGTATCAATCTGAACAGCCCGGTTGGTAAAGGTGGCAAAATAATAATACCTCCCTTTGAAAGAATGAATTTCGGCAGCCCAAATCATGGGTTTTGGACCCATCCAGGAATTTGAGTCGGTTTTTACAACCTTGTAAGGTCCATCCCAGCATATCAAATCTTTACTTTTCCACAACATGCCAACGGTTCCTGTCATGTAATACATATTTGTTTTAGCATCAGCCAGTATGAACGGATCACTCAACACAATGGAGTCCAGGGGAATATTTTTCCGGATTTCGCGAGCCCGGGTATCCTGAGCTTTTATTCCTACTGAAAAAATCAGGCACAATAGTATTGCCAATAAGCTCTTTCTCATATCATTTGCTATTATTTTAAATTTTGGATTGGTTTACTTATTTCCCGGAATCACGTCATAACTAAAACAAAAATAGGGCCCAGTTTTTGTGTTATGCAGAAATGTAAACAAAAATAAACATATTAAGTCAATAAAACGATACATAATTCGTCAATAACACATCACAAATTCATTAAGTCGTTTTTTAGCTCTACTTTATTACTAAAGAATTCGAACCACAAAGGAAAACAAAAAAGAAAAGAGGGTGTCCAAAAAGGTATTTAGCAATTCTAAAAAGTTTCAAATTGAAACTGGCATCTACCCCAAGCCCCTAAAGGGGATGTTATATAGTGCAAAAATACTATTTTTTTGCACTCAACAGGTC
>Ga0208789_1001850_pt1 | contig 10552 bp, 12 predicted proteins | sample Methanotroph_Enr_FD_187368 | JGI IMG/M metagenome (GOLD analysis project Ga0208789, IMG submission 187368) | Enriched soil microbial communities from Old Woman Creek wetland in Ohio, USA - Methanotroph_Enrichment_5 (SPAdes) (version 2) | ecosystem: Environmental > Terrestrial > Soil > Wetlands...
ATGCTAAAACAGGCGAGTCGCCAGTCATCTGAAAGACCCAGCTGATCAATTTTTTCCTGGTGAGCTTCTGTTATATTTATCTCACCATCCAATAGCCTGACCTTGCATTTACCACAGGTCCCTTTGCCTCCGCATGGAAACTCAATTCCAAATTCGTGCAATACATCAATCAGCGGAGTCTGGTCGTTTACCTGTAATTCTTTCCCAAGAGGGTACAGACGGATGGTATATTTTTTCATTTTAAACAGATTGTTGTTTTATAATTGAGTCAATTCTTAAAAGGGTTTATAATGATTTCCGGATAAAATTAGTAAAACCACCCGTTTAAGGATGATCATGTCTTCCGGTTTTATCTGAAAATTTCATCCGGGTTGGGATAATAAGTCTCAATATATTAATATTGCACTTCAGACACCATCATCTCATTACGATTAAACCATGCAAATCCGAACAATTAAACCCTCCGACAACCAGGCATTAGCAAAAATCATCCGTGATACGCTGACCGAATTTGGAGCCAACCAGCCCGGTACCGTTTTTTACGAAGCTTCGACCGATGCACTCTTCGCATTGTTTCAGAAACCCCTGTCAGCCTATTATGTCGCCGAAACAGACGACCATCAGATTATGGGTGGCGGCGGAATTTATCCGACTGAAGGATTGCCTGATAAAACCTGCGAATTGGTAAAAATGTATTTACTCCCTGAAGCACGGGGAAAAGGACTGGGAAGGTCCATCATTGAAAAATGCCTGCAGACAGCCGTGGAAAACGGATTTGAGCACATTTATATTGAAACAATGCCAGAATTGAAACAGGCATTGAAGGTTTATGAAACCTTTGGCTTCAACTATTTGTGCAAACCACTTGGGAATAGTGGTCATTTCGGTTGCGAATTATGGATGATTAAAAATTTGTAACTCTATATATAATACTCAATATTGTTAATCCACCCTGCTTTAATAGCGTGTATGATTAGCTCCGAGGTGTTGGATACTTCTACTTTTCTGAAGATATTCTTTCTATGCGTATTCACCGTGTGATAACTGATATTCCGCTTTGCTGCGATCTCCTTGGTTGTCAGTCCGTCTGCAATTAATTTTACGATCTCAATCTCTGAAGGGGTAAGATGTTTTGGATCATCATGGATATATTTATTCTCACTAAGTTCAAGAGCCATATCAAGAACTTCGTCAGAATAGAATTTCCTCCCTTTCAATGTGGCTTCAATGGCAGAAAAGATTTCATCCTTATCTGCGGTTTTGTAAATAATATTCCTGATACCCGATTTTGTCAGCCCGGTAAACTCAGCCTTGCTGATTGTATTTGTCAATATAAGAACCGATATTTGCGGATAGTTCTGACGAATATTTTTTAAATCATCAATCCCGTCATAATCAATATTTGCGATATCGGTGATTAGGAGCCCACTCCCGATATTTTCGAGTATCTTATAAAGGTCACTTTGAGTCCCGGCAACTCCCGCAAGAAAATATTTCTTGTCAGAAGCGATCAGCGATTTGAGCGCTTCTACTACCAGGTATTGTGAATCAGCAATGACCAGGTTATCAACCTTATTTGTACTCATAGAAAAGCTTACTAAATATGCTGAAGAAAGAGATTATTCTGCCAATAAACTATCAACCAGTCCATTAAATTCAACTTTAAAAGCTTCATAGAATTTACCTGTCGCAGGGCCATTGAAACCTGTATGGATTTTTCTGACTTTACCTTTCTGGTCAATAAAGATGGTCGTCGGGAATGCAGATATACCGTTCAATGCTGGAAGCGCTTTCGATGCTGACCCAGTGCCCGACTGACCAGCAAACAGGATTTCGTATTGGATATCAAGACGCGTTTTGAGGTTTGACAACGATTTTTTGGCATACTCAAAATCGTTTTTCCGCTCAAAGCCCAATCCAATAATTTCTACCCCCCGCTGATGGTTCGCTTTATACCATTCAGATAAAAAGGCATTCTCGTCGAGACAGTTGGGGCACCAGCTTCCCAGGATAGTAACAATTACAACTTTCCCTTTATAAATCGGATCGGATAAGGAAACCTGCTTTCCTTCGAGGTTCGGGAACGAAAATTCGATCGAAGAATAACCCTCTTTAAGGTAGGATGCGGAGTAGGGATCTGGCATTGTTGCCTTTGGATTTCGCTTTCCTACCATCCTGACCTTCTGGCGCGGCATTACAAATTCACCCGTGAAAGTGCTGTCATCCGAAAATTCACCTTTAAGAAGATAGGGTGTAGAACCGCCAAAAGCTGACAATTCGAATTTCTTTCCCTGCACTACCCCTTCCAGGAAACGATAGTCACCAGTTGTTGTCAGTATCGATCCGGTTAGTAAAGATCCATTCTGGTCGAATAACCCGACCGTTTTTTCGTTATCAATATTGACATCCCAGGTTCCTGTCAACGAAGCGAAAGGTGCTTCACCACTTGTCGGGAACCTGGCCAGGTCACCATATTCGGCTTTAAAGGGAACGCCGGCGACAGGTTTATCGGTTCCAACTTTTACCAACTGCCCCTCGAGCCTGTTTTCTGTAAGCTTGCCTTTTAAAACAGAGGAGTAAAGATCGATAGGAATCGTCACCGAATCGTTGCTGTAAGTGATATTTTTCAGCTGAAACCGGTCTTTCCCGTTGACCAGGTAAACCGATGTGCTGTCAGCGCCCTTCCCTTTTACCTCAAATACAAAAGGGATTTCGTTGTCAGGGAGTATAAAAGCGCCCCGCCACAGCCCCTCTTTCAAGGTTTTAACTCCCGGCTGGCAAGAAGTTATTAATCCGGAAACGAAAAGAATAACCCCTAACCTGATCGCCTTATTAAATTGCATATCTATCTGTTTATCATGTTATTAAATCCACGTGTTTCAATGCTGTTTTCTGAAAATCAAACACTTGTATCGTAGCTCCCTGGTTGAGCAAACCTCACTAATAATCAGATCAGAAAAATACCAAAAATTTTGGTACTCATTACACGACTCTGATAAGGTTTCGTTGTACTACGATTTCCCAAAAGTATTAAAAGCATTATAAATACCGCCTGTTCGTTCACGTTCCTGGTAATCGGACTGATTCTTCACCCATTGTTCAGCCAACGCCTTCATCTTTGCATCTGCATGTTCGAAAAAGAGCTGATACCCGGCGCAGAACCTTGGCTGGTGATTATCTTCCGGATCCTTGATACGGTCCTTTGTGCACCCTCCATAACATTTCGAATACCAGGGACACATCCTGCATTTGCGGGGGAGTACCGTTTTTGCTCTTCCAAAATCGTCCTGTTTTTTGGAGTTCAACATATTGATAATCTTGTCGTGACGGATGTTTCCGAGGCGATGCCGGTTTTCGACAAAGAAGTCGCAGGAGTAGACGTTTCCGTTGTGCTCTATAACCACATAAGCACCACACTCTTTCATCAAAGCGCACTCAGGGGCTTCCAATCCGGCATAACTGTAAAAGACCGATTCAAAGTGACGTACCGAGGTAGTTGGTTGTCCGTCTTTAAAATCGGCAAGCCACAAATCGAAGAGCGTGATAAGGAATTGACCATATTTTTCGGCGGTTAAAGAGAACGGAGCAACTTTGGATGGATCACTGGCATCAGTTTCGACAACAGGAATGAACTGCATCCAGGTGAGTCCCAGGTTTTTATAATAATTATACAGCTCCTCCGCTTTATCCGAAGAATAATCTGTAATACAGCACATTGCATTTACCGCCACACCTTCTTCCAATAACATCCGGGCTTTATCCTCAACGGTTCTCCACGTTTTTTGGTGACCTTTATCCATTCTGTAGCGATCGTGGATATGTTCCGGGCCGTCGAGTGAAAGACCTATCAGCCAGTCATATTTCTTAAAGAATTTTGCCCAGTCACGATCGAGTAAAGTCCCATTGGTTTGAAAACCGTTGCCAACGGACTGCCCGTGACCGTATTTCATTTCCAAATCAATTGCCCTTTTGTAAAAGTCGAGCCCCATCAATGCAGGCTCCCCCCCTTGCCAGGCAATCGAAACAGCATCGCCCGATTGTTGCATGACCTGCCTGATCATCTCTTCCTGGATCTCATCACTCATCGGATGGGTTTTTGTATCAGGAAAAAGCTTACCCTTTTCAAGATAGAAACAATAGGTGCAGCCGAGATTACAATCAGGACCTGAAGGTTTTATAAGAACGGATGAAAGCGGACGATGTTTTTGTGCCATATAATTAGTTCATTTTAACGGATTACTTTTCATTTCATCCAGCATTTTAATTATCTTATCTAATTTATTAACATCAAGCGAGTTAAGTTTTTTTGTCAAAGCTTCTATTTCAAGCTTTGCATCAATATTCGTCTGGTAATCGGCCTGCGCCTGGACCCTGTCTCTGTCGTTTTGCCTGTTTTGAGACATCATAATAATCGGCGCTGCATAAGCTGCCTGTGTTGAGAAAACCAGGTTAAGTAATATAAAAGGATAAGCATCCCAATGGTTAATATAACCGACAAGGTTTATTCCCATCCAAAGTATGACAAAAATTGTTTGAATGATTATGAATCTCCATGAACCCATGACTTTAGCTACAGAATCTGCTACACGACTACCAAAGGTCAGTGATTCTGTGTGCCTTTCATGCCAATTTTTTTGAATTTCCTTGTTCTGTTGAATTTCCTTGTTCTGTTGAATTTTCGGGTTTTTCTGAATATTCATGTTTTTGATTTAATTTAATATTGTTTTATACAAATAGTAAAGAATTGTCAACCAGATAATAATTATAACAATCCCGAAAATCCAATTGTTCTTTTTCTGTTTTGGTAAATTGTCTTTAATTTTCTGTCTTGCCTCTATCAAAACAATTTCCGGAATCAGCCTTACAGACAATGAGATTAACAGGGGAACAATAATTAAGTCATCAAGAAGTCCTAAAACAGGGATGAAATCAGGAATCAGGTCAACAGGACTTAAAAGATAACCAACAGTTAGTCCGATAAGTATTTTTGCTGCCAATGGAGTTCGTTTATCCTTGTATGCAAGCATCAAAACCTGCGATTCCAATTTAAGCTGCCTGGCTCGTTGTTTTAGTTTATCAATTAAAGACAATGTCGTATATTTAAATTATAGTAATTAATTATCAGGCAGTTCCCCCGCTTTTGCGGGGAACGGATTATATTGAAACCCGGGACAAGAATCCCGGGAAAAAATCAGTCGTGAAGGATGTGAGTGCAGTGGACACGCTACATATACACCATTAATATTTTATATGGACCGAGCCAACGGCTCTTAGAATATGCTTATGATCATTTCGGACGGACTGAAGTCCATCCTTACAAAATGAACCTTCCGATTTCAGTATTTATAATCTAAAAGAACGATTGCTGCATATCTCACAAAATTTTAGTGAAAAATACGCTATTGATTTTCACCATTACTTAAGACCCGTTTTTACCAGGTCGCTGTCTGCCTTGAATTGTAAATATAGGTAAGTTTTTGAATAATCATGAATTAATACCTATTGAACTTTAACGTACAATATTTGTTGAATGGGTATTGAATTTGGACATTGAATTCATGCTTTTGAATATAGTATAAATTAAAATCTGAATGACAGACAAAATATACCTGCCGGGCGATTACGTACCAGTATTGATTCAATCACTGGTTGCTTTTGGTTTTGTTGCGCTGACCATGTTTGCAACACATTTTATCTCGAGTAAGCGCAAACGAATCAGAACGCTCCGCAAGGATGAAAATTTTGAATGCGGTATCGATATTCAAGGCAATGCACGTTTCCCTTTTTCGGTTAAATATTTCCTGGTTGCCATCCTGTTTGTCCTTTTCGATGTAGAGATTATTTTTCTATATCCCTGGGCGATCAATTATCTTGAAATGGGATGGCAGGAATTTTTTGAAATGCTCTTGTTCCTTGCCTTGTTCCTGTTTGGATTTTATTATATCATGGGAAAAGGGGCACTTGAGTGGAACAAGGATGAGTGATAAATTAAAAAAGGATTAAAAGATGACACAATATACACGTGTAGATCCTCCCGAGGGTTATTCAGCCCCGGGATTTTTTGCAACATCGCTGGATAAAGTTGTAGGTCTGGCCAGGAAAAATTCCATCTGGCCGCTCCCCTTTGCAACATCGTGTTGTGGAATAGAATTTATGGCAACTATGGGTGCCAATTATGACCTGGGTCGTTTTGGATCAGAAAGATTAAGTTTTTCGCCACGGCAGGCTGATTTGTTAATGGTGATGGGAACAATTGCCAAAAAAATGGGACCGATCCTCCACCAGATTTATGAACAGATGGCTGAGCCGCGCTGGGTGATAGCGGTGGGTGCCTGTGCTGCAAGCGGAGGCATATTTGATACTTACAGCGTATTGCAGGGCATTGACAAAGTTATACCGGTTGATGTTTACGTGCCTGGTTGCCCTCCCCGTCCCGAGCAGATTATCGATGGGTTCATGAAAATACAGGAACTGGTAGGTAACGAATCCTTGCGCAGAAGATATTCACCCGAGTACCGGGCTCTTCTTGAACAATACGGAATAAAATAATAATGGAGCAGACCTTGATTCAAACCAGCTTAAAGGAAAAGTTTTCTGCGGAAATACTTTCGATAGACGAAAACTCAGATATGCTTACTGTTACAGTGAATAAAAGCTGTATCAGGGAACTTATTCGGTTTCTCAAGGACGAACTTGGGTTTGTCTTTTTAACCGACTTGTGTGGGGTACACTACCCGGATAAAGAACTGGCACTTGGTGCGGTATACCATTTGCATGACCTGTCCAGGAATATAAGAATCAGGATCAAGGCATTTACGTCAACCAGCCAGCCTGAGATAGCAAGTATCACTGATATTTTCTCATCAGCCAACTGGATGGAACGCGAAACCTACGACTTCTATGGAATCGAATTCGTAGGCCATCCTAACCTGATCAGGATTCTCAATGTGGAATATCTTGATTACTTCCCGATGCGCAAAGAATACCCATTGGAAGATGCAACACGAACAGATAAAGATGACCGCTTCTTTGGAAGATAAACTCAAAATATGGAACCGTCAGAAAAGGAACATTTATTGGAGAGAGAACATATACTTATACGACCTGAAGATTACGATAAAAACTTCAGCACACTGAACCTGGGCCCTACCCATCCGGCTACCCATGGTATTTTTCAGAATATTCTCACCATGAACGGTGAGACAATTATTGATGCGGAACAAACCATCGGCTATATTCACCGGGCATTCGAAAAAATTGCCGAACACCGTCCATTTTACCAGATTACCACCTTAACAGATCGTCTCAACTATTGCTCCTCCCCGATCAATAATATCGGGTGGCACATGACCGTCGAAAAACTATTGGGTGTAAAAACATCCAAACGTATTGATTACATGAGAATTATAATCATGGAACTGGCAAGGATAACCGATCACCTGATCTGTAACAGTGTCATCGGGGTCGACAGCGGTGCCTTAACAGGCTTTATCTACCTTTTCCAGGAAAGGGAAAAAGTATACGAAATATATGAAGAGATTTGTGGCGCCCGGCTGACAACCAACCTGGGAAGAATTGGTGGTTTTGAACGGGATTTCACACCATCTGTTATCGCTAAAATCAAAGAGTTTATTGCCAATTTACCGAAAGCCCTCATTCAATTTGAAAAATTACTGCTTCGAAACAGGATTTTCATGGATCGCACGATTGATGTTGGAGGAATATCTGCTGAGCGCGCATTAAATTATGGATTTACAGGTCCTTGTCTGCGTGCTGCAGGTGTAGATTTTGATGTCAGGGTGATGAATCCCTATTCCTCGTATGATGATTTTGATTTTACCATTCCGGTAGGAACAAACGGGGATACCTACGACCGGTTTTGTGTACGGGGAGAAGAAATGTGGCAGAGTATCCGTCTTGTAAAAAACGCGTTGGAAAACTTACCGGAAGGAAATTTTCACATGGATGTTCCTGAATTTTACCTGCCACCAAAACAGGAGGTTTACAGTAAAATGGAGCCGCTGATCTGGCATTTTAAAATTGTCATGGGCGAAATAGAGGTACCTGCCGGCGAAGTGTATCATTCGGTTGAAGGAGGTAATGGTGAGCTTGGTTTTTATTTGGTGAGCGACGGAGGAAGAACTCCTTTCAGGTTGCATTTCAGACGACCAAGTTTCGTTTATTACCAGGCTTTCCCTGAAATGATCAAAGGTTCTGTATTGTCGGATGCCATTCTCACCATGAGCAGCATGAATGTAATTGCAGGAGAATTAGACGCTTAAACAATTTAATATGTTAGAAAAGAAGATTGCACATTCCTTATACCAAAAACAAAATATTGAAGTTTGTTTTTCAGCAGCCACCCTCGAAAAGGTGGGGCAGATCATTGCCCGTTATCCTGAAGGGAAACAAAAATCAGCCTTGCTCCCACTCTTACACATTGCCCAGGAAGAATTTGAAGGATATTTAAGTGTGGATATCATGGATTATATTGCCCGATTGTTGGCTATTCAACCCATTGAAGTGTACGAGGTTGCCACCTTCTATTCGCAATATTACCTGGAACCGGTCGGTAAATATGTGATCGAAACCTGCCGTACAGGTCCATGTGCTATTTGCGGTGGCGAAGCGATTCAATCCTATCTCGAAAAAAAATTGGCAATTAAAACGGGAGAAACGACTCCCGATGCCCTTTTTACCCTGAAAACGGTTGAATGTCTTGGCGCCTGTGGTTCCGCCCCCGTCATGCAGATCAATACCGAATTTTACGAATTCCTTACCAACGAAAAAATCGATCAGATCATCAACGAATTAACCTTGAAAGCAAAGGAAGAAAAGCCCAAAAATTCAAAATGGACAGAAAAATTCTTTTAGAAAATATTGATATTCCAGGTATCAACTCATTTGAAGTCTATCGGTCTTCGGGTGGTTACCTTTCAGTCGAAAAGGCGCTGAAGTCAATGACGCCGGATGAAGTCACTGAAGAAGTCAAAAAATCGGGACTTCGGGGCAGAGGCGGCGCGGGATTTCCTGCAGGGATGAAATGGAGTTTCATGGATAAAAAATCGGAGATGCCACGGTATTTGCTGTGCAATGCTGACGAAAGTGAACCGGGCACTTTCAAAGATCGTTACCTTATGGAAAAAATTCCGCATCTGCTGATTGAAGGTATGATCTGCTCTTGTTATGCACTTGGTGTTAATACGGGTTATATCTATGTCAGAGGTGAATACAAATACATTATCGGGATTTTAAACAAGGCAATTAATGAAGCCCGGCATGCCGGATTTTTAGGTAAAAATATCCTGGGGAGTAAATTCAGCCTAGATATTCACGTACATTCAGGGGCCGGAGCCTATATATGCGGCGAAGAGACGGCCATGATTGAATCACTTGAAGGTAAAAGGGGAAATCCACGTATCAAACCTCCTTTCCCTGCCCTGGTGGGATTGTATGGCTGCCCCACAGTGGTCAACAATGTTGAAACACTTGCAAACATAAGTTTTATCGTTAACAATGGTGGTGAAAAATTTGCCCAATATGGCATAGGTCGAAGCACCGGAACCAAACTGATATCTGCATGCGGAAACATTAACAACCCAGGAGTTTATGAAATAGAATTGGGTGTCAGCGTAAGAGAATTTATTTACGATGAAAAATATTGCGGGGGAATCAAAAATTCAAAAGAGCTGAAAGCTGTAATCGCAGGTGGGTCATCAGTTCCAATTTTACCGAAGGAACTGATTCTTAAAACCACTTCAGGAGAAGACCGGCTGCTTACTTACGAATCGCTTGCTGATGGTGGATTTGTGAGCGGCACAATGCTTGGATCCGGCGGTTTTATTGTGTTTGATGAGGATGCCTGCATCGTCCGGAATACCTGGAACCTTAGCCGGTTTTATCACCATGAATCCTGCGGACAGTGTTCGCCCTGCCGGGAAGGTACCGGATGGATGGAGAATGTGCTGCACCGTATCGAAAACGGGCAAGGCAGAACAAAAGACATTGACCTTCTGGTCAGCATTGCTGCTAAAATTGAAGGGAACACAATCTGTCCGCTCGGGGATGCTGCTGCCTGGCCGGTTGCCAGTGCCATCCGTCATTTCAGGCACGAATTTGAATTTCATGTGCAGCATCCTGAAATTGTCAGGGACACGAATCACGGATCGATTGAAAAATACCTGGAAACAACCATTGCAGGGTAAAAAAAACAGGTCATGGGTTCATTAAGTCATAAAGTCATAAGGTCATTGGGTCATTAGGTCATTGGGTCATTAGGTCATTGGGTCATTAGGTCATTGTCATTATGGGATAGATGGATAGAATGGGCGAAGAGGCGAAGAAGGGACACGACATGTCGTGACCATACGGTCGTAAAAGCAAACAAAAATCAGGACGAGTCAACTTGATTAAGGATATAAGACGAGTTACAAATAATATAAGATGATTACAGTAACAATTGATAATCAAACCATTGAAGTTGAAGAAGGAACCAGCATCCTTCAGGCAGCACGATTGATCGGGGGAGCAGTAGTCCCTCCCGCGATGTGTT
>Ga0208789_1001851_pt1 | contig 10544 bp, 11 predicted proteins | sample Methanotroph_Enr_FD_187368 | JGI IMG/M metagenome (GOLD analysis project Ga0208789, IMG submission 187368) | Enriched soil microbial communities from Old Woman Creek wetland in Ohio, USA - Methanotroph_Enrichment_5 (SPAdes) (version 2) | ecosystem: Environmental > Terrestrial > Soil > Wetlands...
ATCATCAATGATGAAATAGCCTGCCAAAGTCGCGATTTGCGTGAACAACTCAGGATGATGCAATCCGATAATGGCCGCGCCGTAGCCTCCCATCGAGAAACCCACGATCGCCCGTTCGTTGCTGGAGCGGATTCGATCTGATTCCACTGCGGGGATGACCTTCTTCGTGAGCCAAGTTTCAATCATTGCCTTCTTGTCGTACGAATCGGCCCACTCGGAATCGACGTGAGTTCTGGCATTTCCATCGGGGAAGACTGCGATAAATGGTTTGGCCCCGTGGGCAAAGGCGGTGGTCAAGGGCTTCACAATCCCCGAAATCATTGATGAAGGGGAACCTGGCCAACCGTGCAACATATAGACGACGGGCAACGAAGATCGGTCCAGTTTGCCAAGCGGGGGCGTCCACACCCAGACGTCTCGGATCGGCACGTCGGACTCGGGGCTGGCGACTTTCAAGTGCACCATTGTCCCGGGAGTGACTGCAGAAACTGGCTGCGAACTCGTAATTGGAGAGAGCGCCAGTGCAAGTACAGCTAGGGCACGTGCAACTGACTTGATCTCCACAGGACGAGGGTATTAGAGCGGCCTTACGGAAAAAGTGCATTCTTATGTCAATTTTCTGAGAATTACGGTGGGATACTGGATTTGGTCACACATTGAAAGAGGAGGGGCGCACATGAGACGAGGAACCAACGCGATGTTGATTTCCCTTGCATTGGTGATGGTATTTCCGGCGACCGCATTCGCAACCGAAACACCTTCGTCACGACCAAGTTCATCCGTTGCACCCTCAGTTCATTCGTTAACGCAAGCCCAGAAGGATTCCGTCGCGGCTGCGCGCGCCGCCTTCGTGATTGCAAAGAAGGATGCGCTTGAAGGATTTGATCGTGCAATCGCTGACGCGCAAGCAATACGGGACCAAGCAATCGTGGTGGCCGGTAGCGAACAGAGTTCCATCCGACTTGCCAAGAAGAATTACAGGGCTTCGTATGGGACAATTTTGAACGCCTATAGATCAGATCTCAAGAGTGCGAAATTGAACTTTGCCAAAGCGCTTGCTGCTGTGAGAGGTTCCAGCAAAATTCGCTGAAGATTGAATTCGGTGTTTGACAAAAGATCGAAGCCACCCAAGAATTCGAGCACCACGCTAGTTTTAAGAGAAGTTAGGAAGAGAATTTGTCTTTCATCGCGTCAATTTTGATTGGTCTGCTGATTGGTGCGACCGCTGGGATGTTGGCGGGACTCTTCGGCATCGGCGGCGGAATTGTCATAGTACCGATGCTTATATTCTTTTTGAAATTCACTCCAGGCAAGGCAATCGGGACTTCTTTAGCGGCAATGCTGCTGCCGGTCGGAATTCTTGCAGTCTTAAGATACGCAAGCCGAGGCGATGTAGATTTCAAAATCGCCGCTGCAATGGCTTTTGGTATCTTCGTGATGGCCTATGTAGGCGCGCACGTCGGTCTCAGTATCGGCGGGACCTGGGTGTCCAGGGGTTTTGGAGTGCTACTTGTGCTTGTTGGTCTTAAGTTCGTTCTAGCTTTGTAGACACAAATCGATTGGCAAGTGTGCCAATGCCCTCGATCTCAGAGACTAGTACTTCGCCGTGTTGAAGGAACCGCTTCGGGGTCTTGGCCATTCCAACACCACTTGGGGTTCCGGTGGCGATGAGATCCCCGGGAAGCAAAGTGGTGAACTGCGAGATGTACGACACGAGTTCAAGGGGACCAAAGAGCAGATCGGAGGTTCGACCGTCTTGCATGATTTCGCCTTCAATCCAGCAGGTAATGCGAAGATCCTGGGCGTCACCAATTTCATCGGGCGTCACTAGATATGCCCCGACGGGTGTGCTTGCTTCAAAGTTCTTTCCTTGAAACCACTGATTGGTCCTTGATTGCCAATCCCGCATCGAAACGTCATTGATAACGGTGTAACCCGCGATGTGCGCCGCCGCTTGGGCAACAGAAACGTTCCTTGCAGGCTTGCCAATGACTATTCCGAGTTCAACTTCCCAGTCAACCTCATGTGAATTTCTTGGCAATTCAACGTCACTTTGGGGGCCCGTCAAAGAACTCGCGAATTTGGCGAAGACCGTTGGATATTCGGGAGTTGGTTTGCCAGTCTCGTGGATGTGTCCCTTGTAATTGAGTCCAATGCAGAAGACGTGTTCGGGCTGGAAGAGAATCTCCTCACGGGCGAGGTCAAGGGCAATGTTTCGTCCTGCCCCCTGGGCCGCCTCCATCCAGTCTTCGTGGTTGAGCAGATCGTTGAGTTCATGGAAGGGAAGGACCACGTACGCCTCCTCCTCCCGTCTGGCAAGAAAGGTTTTCCCATCCACGCTAATCCGACAAATTCGCACATTTCTCCTTGCAAACGTTGGCACAAGTTAGGGCATCAAAGCGCATAATCTCGCCTTTAGCAAGGATGCGAGGAGAAACTCTTGGAAGCTGTCGAACTCGCGGGAAAACCACTTATCCACGGTTTGAGCGTGAAATGGATCATAAAGAAAGCGTTATAAAAGAATCCTGGGAAATCGTTGACATGGTTCTGAGGCAGAGAGTACACATTGTCTCTGCAAACGTTTGTGCAACAAAACCAGTTTCCTTTCCGAAAGGGCGGTCAGCGTGTCAACGTTCGAGAAGAGTTCAGTGAAAGTCAGGCCAGAAACTTCGGGTGCGGACCCGATTGCTATACGGATTGAGCATTTATTCAAGTGGTTCGGAGACCTACTGGTACTCAAGGACTTGTCCTTGGACATCGCCCGCAATGAATTTATCTGCATAGTGGGCCCTAGCGGCTCGGGTAAGACGACCTTGCTGCGCATGATGAACGGATTGGCCGAGATTGATTCGGGCAAGATCCTGGTCGAGGGGAGCGAAGTCAAAGGATCGCGCCGTGACATGGCCATGGTCTTCCAGTCCTTCGACCTGTTTCCTTGGAAAACCGTTGAGGGCAATATCTCCTTTCCGTTGGATATCGCCCATGTGGGCAAGGCCGAATCCAAGGAAAGGGTGGCGTGGGCCATCCGATTGGTTGGCCTTCAAGGATTTGAGAACCGGTATCCCGGACAACTGTCAGGCGGTATGCGACAGAGGGTCGGGCTGGCTCGAGCAATTGTCATTCGACCTGAGGTGCTCTTGCTTGATGAGCCTTTCGGCGCAGTGGACGCGCAGACTCGCGAAAATCTTCAAGAGGAGCTGCTGCGAATCTGGAGCGAGTTACGGCAAACGGCAGTATTCATCACCCACTCAATAGACGAGGCAATCACGCTGGCCGATCGAATCGTGGTCATGAGCGCTCGTCCAGGAGAAATTGCGGGAATCCTCCCCGTGAATATTGAACGTCCTCGCTCTGTCGAATCGGTTCGCCGCGATCCGAACTATCCGATCTTGCGCGAGCAAGTCAGAGAACTTCTTACCTGGAAGGACGAAAGTAATGTCTGAAAATAGTGTTGATAGGGCCCTCACTCCTCAGGAAATCGAGGGAATTGCTCTCCAGGTTGCCGCTAATCGCAAGAAGAAGGCGTCCAGAGGAAAATTGAGGCGCACCGCTATTCGGCTGACCTCAGTCGTTGTAATCGCAACAGCCTGGCAAATTTATGGATCCCATGCATTGCAGATCACTTTTTCGCCACTTACGAAAGTGTTGCACGATCTTTACTCAATGTTCGCTCATGACAATCTTGGTCAGGCGCTATGGGTCAGTGTTCAAACATTCATGATTGGACTAGTCCTAGGCACTCTCATAGGTATCACTTTGGGAATGTTGATGGGGGTCTTTCGGGGATTTGATGCAGCTGTAGGGATCTATGTATACGCCCTTTATGCGACTCCGATGGTGACGATCGTTCCGCTGATGACTCTGTGGCTCGGATTCGGTTCTGCTGCGCAGTTGGTTATCACGACTCTCTTCGTCATTTTCCCAGTAAGTATCACTGTCTATAACGGAGTTCGACATGTCGACAAAGGTCTTCTCGAAGTCGGCCAGTCGTTTTGTGCCACCAGACCGCAAGTTTGGCGACACATTGTTCTACCTAGCGCGGTTCCCTTCATCATCACAGGTGTAAGTCAGGGTGTCGCAATGGGGCTTGTCGGTATGTTCATTGCAGAAATATCTACGGCACTCAGTGGTCTTGGGGCTGCGTTAACGACCCAAGCCAACGCGTATCACATGTCTAAAGCCCTGGGGATCATCCTGGTCATCATGGCTCTTGGAGTCACTTTCCGAACACTGATGGGAATCTTGCAGAGAAAGTTGACGCCATGGTTCGCCCAGTCCAACAACTAGAGAACTCTCGTACGAACAAAAATGTCACTTCCCTACCTCACAACCCACACATCAAGAAATAAGGAGAACCGCAACATGAAGGCTCGAAAACTTCAAACCGCGATACGTTCGACACGGGTACATCGCGTAGGGTTCGTGGCTGCCGCTCTGGTACTCACGTCAATTCTGCCTGCGATGGTTTCCACATCGAATGCAGCAACCAAGACATCCGTCAAAGTCGAGCAGATCGACGTTGGCATCGCTCTAACTCCACCAAAGATGGTCTTTCTCGCTCCGTACGTCGCTGCGGCACGAGGCTACTTTGCCGCCCAACATTTGGATGTGCACTTCATTGGCATGCCAGATGGGCTTGAAACAGAACTAGGAACCGTCTCTGGATCCATCACCTTTGGATTAAGTTCTGCTACAGATGCAATTTCATCGGCAGCTGCCGGAACCCCCCTTCACGCAGTTTGGTCATATGCTCCGCGTCTTGACACGCAGTGCATTGCAACAAACGATGTGAAGACAGCGAAGGATCTGGTGGGTCAATACGTCGGAAGCACCGGTACCGGCGGATTCTCTTACACCCAGGTCTATGCCTGCCTTAAGGCCGACGGCGTCAACGTGTCAGATGTGAAGTTGGTAAACATGCCACGCTCACAGTTTGTCCCCAACTTGGTCAACGGTCGGATTAAGGCAGCCGTTTTCCACGCTGATGATGCATATGTTGTGCAGCACGCCGGAGCCAAGGTTCACGTCCTTCAGAACGAGTACATCACAGCTCCACAGTGGTGGTACGGCGGAGTAGCCGTCCTCGATTCATATGCGAAATCACACAAAGCTGTCGTTGAGCGCTTCCTGACTGCAATGGTGCAGGCGGATCGCTGGATGACCAACGTAAAGAACCGCGCAGCTGTGATCCGAATCGGTCACAAGGTCACGGGTGAGGACACCGCAGCGGTGGCGTACGCCTATGACTTCCTTCAGAAGTCGCATGGTTGGACATTGAACGATGGCATGGATCCCGCGGCCGTTGCCTACACCGCCCAACAAATGATGAACTTCAAAGAGATCGACAAGGTGCCGTCCTATAGCACCATCGTCGATAACACGTACATCAACGACGTACTGGCCAAGCTAGGACGCGTAGCGGAGTAATCAAAGATTCCGCCCGGTGGGGAAATGGACACCTCCACCGGGCGGGAACTCCAAAAGAGCAGTATCAATTACGAATACTAGAAGAGGGAGCACTCGATGCAATTGAGTTTTTTGTTACATCACGAAGCCGACAATGTAGGTGTCGCTGTAGAGGACATCACGGCGGGGTCTGACGTGGTCGGGCGGTTTCGCGATCAACCGCAGGAAATGAGGTTCACGATGCTCGAAGCTGTTCCTCTAGGTCACAAATTGGCAACGAAGCCGATTTCCAAAGGCGAGAAAGTAATTGAATACGGGGTTGTTATTGGTCTTGCTACGAGCGACATAGCCGTAGGGCAGGCAGTTCATGTCCATAACTTGAAAGGTCAAAGGTGGTACTAATGAAGGACCGTACATTTTTCGGATATAGGCGTGCCGATGGTCGAGTTGGTGTTCGAAACCACGTAATCATTCTGCCGATTGATGATATTTCAAACGCAGCATGTGAGGGTGTCGCCGCACTCGTTCCAGGAACGATGGCCTTGTCGCATCCTTACGGTCGAATTCAATTTGGGCCGGACCTTGATCTTCACTTTTTGACTCTCATCGGCACCGGACTTAATCCGAATGTGGCAGCAGTTGTAGTTATTGGAATTGAGCCAAAGTGGACCGCACGCGTGGCAGATGCTATTGCCGCAAGTGGAAAGCCCGTCGCGCAATTTCACATTGAAGGCACAGGCGATTTGAAGACGATCCAGAAAGCAGCCCGCGCCGCAATGACACTTCTTCAGAATGCATCTGAACTTCAACGCGAAGAATTGCCGATGACAGATTTGGTCATCAGCTCGAAGTGCGGAGAATCGGATACAACCTCTGGTTTGGGATCTAATCCGACTCTCGGAAAAGTCGCGGAACGAGTGACTGCAGCCGGCGGGACGTATATGTTTGGCGAGACCTCCGAACTGACTGGCGGTGAGGATATTGTCGCGGGTCGCATTGCAGATCCTGTCCAACGTGCCAAATTTGAACGACTTTTCAAGGAACACACTGACGTGATCCTTGCCCAGCAAGCTGACCTTCTTGGATCTCAGCCAACGGAGGGAAATATCGCCGGTGGATTAAGCACCATTGAAGAGAAGGCGCTGGGTAATATTCAAAAAATTGGTTCGGCGCAGGTGACCGGCGTTCTGGAGATGGCAGAGGCGCCAAAAGGTCGAGGGCTGTACTTCATGGACACATCTTCGGCGGCGGCGGAATCTGTGACTTTATTCGCCGCGGGCGGTGCTGCCGTTCACCTCTTTACGACGGGCCAAGGCAATATTATTGGGAATCCCATTGTGCCAGTCATAAAGATCACGGCTAACCCGAAGACGGCCGCCAGCATGGAAGAGCACATTGACCTGGATGTGTCAGCGACAATTCGTCTTGAGGAAACTCTCGCGCAAGCTGGAGAGCGTCTTATTGACATGATTCAAGCGACAGCCTCAGGACGATTAACGGCAGCAGAGTTGCTGAACCATCGCGAGTTTGTTCTAACCCGTTTGCACAGGACGGCATAAGGGGCGAAGACGCGAAAATGTTGAAGCAAAAAGTGCTCAATGAGAGAGAGGTGAGTGAAATCAATCAGAAAATGAGCGACTCGAAAATCGTTGACAATCTAGTAAGCGGATCAACGCCGGATTCCGAGAATCGATCTGCTACGAGATATCGACGTGCCGTGACTCTTCGCGATGTAGCGAAAGCCGCTCAGGTTGACACCTCCACTGCTTCTCGAGCACTTCGTCCTTCAACTCGCAACATGGTGAGACCTGACACGTTGGCGAGAGTTCTCGCGACCGCCGAAGAACTTGGATATCGGGTTAATCCGATAGCTCGAGGACTCCGGGATCAACGGACCATGACAATCGGGATGATTCTTCCTGACCTGGCTAATCCGTTGTTCCCGCCAATTGTCAGGGGCATTGAGGATGGACTTCGCGAAGCGGGGTATGTTCTCGTTCTGGCAAACACCGATCGAGATTCAGAGCGTGAACGGAATCTGATCGACACTCTTCTGAGTCGTCAGGTAGACGGACTCATCCTTGCCACTGCCGAACGCGATTATCCGTTGCTCGACGAGATATCAGAGCGCGTTCCGACAGTGCTCGTTAACAGAACGACTGACGATTTCTTGGTCTCAAGCGTCACCAGTGACGATCATCAAGGTATGGGACAAGCTGTCCGGCACCTGGTCGAATTGGGGCACACACGAATCGCTCATGTAGGCGGTACCCAAAGAGCCTCCACTGGTGCGCATCGCTACCAGCACTACCTTGCCTGGATGCTCAGCGAAGGGCTGCAAGTTGACCCGAATCTCGTTGTGTTCACTGATTGGTTTACGCAGGATCTCGGAAGTCAAGCGTGCACGAAATTACTTGATCGTGGCGTCGAATTCACAGCAATAATCGCGGGTAATGATTTGATCGCCCTGGGGTGCTACTCGGCCTTACGTTCTCGCGGTTTGCGCGTCCCAGAGGATGTCTCAGTTGTTGGATACAACGGAATCCGCTTTTGTGATGAATTCTCACCACCACTTACTAGTGTCCATGCCCCTAAATACGACATTGGCCTTCGCGCGGCATCACTTATTTTGGAGGCGATTGAAAAGCCGGATGCACCGGCTGTTGCAGTTCGAGTGCCGACGACTCTCCAGGTCCGCGCGTCGACGGCGCCACCATCCAAGGGGCGTTAATGAGCATCGCGAAGACAGTTGCAATCCTAGGAACAAGATATCCGGATTTTTCCATTGAGCGAGAGATATTGGAACCGCTCGGAGTAACGATCAGGGATGGGAATGGAATTGATCGGCAATCAATTATCGACCAGGCAGGTGATGCCGATGTCATTCTCGCAGGTGCAGCGCCGAAATTCGACGCAGCGACTCTTGGTGAACTCTCCTGCTTGGGAATTGTGCGTTATGGCGTTGGCACCGAATCCATTGACTTGAAGGCTGCAAGGGATCTGGGAATATGGGTGCTCAGGGTTGCCGATTACGGTACAGAGGCTGTCGCAACGCACGCGGTCTCGATGGCGCTCGCGGGTGTGCGGCGTCTACGACAAGCCGATTTGAGAGTTCGAGCCGGGGAGTGGGGTTTCGCCCCATTGCGTCCTTTGCATCTCCCCTCGGCAATGACCGTAGGTGTAATCGGTACGGGACGAATTGGAAGACACGCGGCTGGCCAGTTCGTGGGCCTTGGGTTTCGTGTACTCGCATACGACATTGTGAAACCAACTGAGGCTATGCCTGGTGTCGAATTTCTGGAGAACATTGCTGATCTCGTGCATCGGAGTGACATACTCAGTTTGCATGTACCCGGCGCACCTGACGGTAGTGCATTGTTCGATGAAGTTCTTCTTGGCCAGGTCAAACCCGGTTGCATTATCGTCAACACATCTCGCGGAACGTTGATCGATCCTGAGGCTCTTGCACGTGGACTTGCGACGGGCCGACCCGGGTTTGCCGCCCTTGACGTCTATTCCAAAGAGCCGCCGAATGTGGCGGTCTTTTCTGAAGTTGAGGACCATTTGCTCTTCACTCCCCATATGGCTTGGTACACCGAGGAATCCGAAGCCGATTTGCGATTCAAAGCTGCCCAGGAAGTGCGCCGCTTGTTGCTCGGGGAGCAACCGAAGGAAATTGTAGTAGAGCCGTCCGCAGAGAAGATGAGGGAAAGAACATGAACCTGAACTCGATTATGGATTTAGCAAGCCCAGAGGTGGACAAATTGATCAAGCGATCACCTATCGCGGTGATTCCTATAGGCAGTACGGAACAACACGGACCTCACTTGCCCAGTGGTACGGATACTTTTGTAGCGGAGATTATTGCAATCGAAATTGCTGAAAAGTTGGATGCTCTGTATGTTCCCTTTGGCCCCTACGGCGTTACTCCGATACACGCCGGTCACCCTGGAACAATCTCACTTCGACGTTCAACGTTTGAAGCCCTTCTGACCGACATTCTCGAAGAGTTGACCGACATGGGCGTAAAGACCTTCGTTCTTGTCAACTGGCATGAAGGCAACATTCCTTCGATGGATGCAGTTGCCTACTCGATTCAGCAGCGCCTGGGCGTGAATATTGTTACGGCACAGGCTTGCTACACAGCGCAAAGAATATATAGCGAACTCGGCGGCGAACTCACACATGGTGGGGGTATTGAAACGCTTGGAGTTATGGCGCATGATCCAGAATTGGTGAAGCTAGAAAGAGTCACGACTCCGACCCGTCCAGTCGGTGCCGAGGAACTCGATGCAATGCGTAGATCCCACGAAGTTTATGGGTTCGTCACCAATGTAAGAGAACTTGCCGATGATGGTTGGTACGGGAATCCATGGTGGGCGACTGCCGAGGAAGCAAGTACTTTCACAAAACGCACCGCGGAAGAAGTCGTACGCAAGGTGCAGGCTGCAAGAAGGGCCCGAGAAATAGCGCAATCTAGGGGCTAAGAATCATCTCCCTCAATGGCGAGGGGTTGCCTGATTACTACAAAGACATTCTCGATAAGCAACACCATGACAAAGGAGAAGATAATGGACGGAAAAGTACGCTTAGCCTGTGTTGGCCTTGGACGTTGGGCTCGGGTTCAAGCGCGAGGCGCACAACGTGGCGATGTAATTGAATTGGTGAGTTGCTTTAGCCGCGACGAGGCTAAGAGAACTGCCTTTCAGCAGGAACTCGGCATAAAGAGAAGTGCTTCAACATTTGAAGAACTCTTGAATGACGAGGAAATCGAAGGAATTATTTTGACCACTCCAAATGACACGCATCGCCCTCTGATCGAGCAGGCGTTAGCTGCAGGAATGCCGGTTTACACTGATAAGCCGATTGCTGCCACTCTGGAAGATGCTTCCGCTATTAAGGCAGCTGTTGAGGCAAGTGGACTTGTGTTTGCAGTTGGACATAGTTCACGTCGTTTGTCTGGACATCGACAGATGCGCAAATGGATTGATGATGGAACTCTCGGACCTGTTTCTCTTGCTCAAGCCAACTTCTCCAATGAGCGAGGTCTAGAACTTACTCCGGATACCTGGCGCTACTACAAGAGCAAGAGCCCTGGAGGCGCTTTCATTCAGTTGGGAGTTCATCATGCAGATACG
>Ga0208789_1001852_pt1 | contig 10543 bp, 6 predicted proteins | sample Methanotroph_Enr_FD_187368 | JGI IMG/M metagenome (GOLD analysis project Ga0208789, IMG submission 187368) | Enriched soil microbial communities from Old Woman Creek wetland in Ohio, USA - Methanotroph_Enrichment_5 (SPAdes) (version 2) | ecosystem: Environmental > Terrestrial > Soil > Wetlands...
GGTATTACTCTGGAATGACTGGGTCGCCAAGCACAGCCTCATTAAAGAAGCTGACGCCCTTAATCAACCACTTGAACAGGTATTTGCAGAGCCTGTGTCGCCCGCATTCCTGTCCGCGCTCAAAAACACCTTAACATACCGACTGCCTGTGGTTTTATCCACGGCCCTGCACCGCACACCACTGCCTTTGTATAATGTATTCGGGACAAATCAGCCGCGAAAAAGGATGTATCAATCGATCACCATCACACCTATTCAGTCACAACTGGATGAATCATGCTGCCTGATTCAGGTAACGGATTCCAGCACCTCAATCAAGCGCGAAAAAATGCTGCGCTCTCATTCGGAAATCCTGAAAAAAGAAGCGACAACGGACGGATTGACGGACATCTGCAACCGCCGATTCTTCGATGCGCATTACGAAATGGCCGTAGCGGATGCAAAAAGACAAAAACATCCTTTATCCATTTTCATGGTCGACATTGATTTTTTTAAATCCTATAACGATTATTACGGACACATAGCCGGCGATAATGTAATAAAGCGGGTCGCAGACGCATTAAAATCGCAATTGTCGCGCGCCACCGACATCGTTGCACGCTATGGCGGAGAAGAATTCGTTCTGGTAATGCCATACTTACCCCAAGAAATCGCCGGACAGTTTGCCGAAAAACTAAGAAGCGCTGTTTTCAATCTGGCAATACCACATATAAAATCGCAACCGTTCAAACAGATAACCATTAGCGTCGGCGCTTGCACCGGCATTCCTGAAAACGACGACAACCTGTTAAACAAAGCTGACACGGCACTTTATCAAGCCAAACTAAAAGGCCGCAATCAGTGCATGTCCCTCCTGCTTTGCGAAGCAGAAGAATATCTGGAACAATAGTCTTATCCTCCCTATCCGCCAGATAAAACTCAAGATCCTATTCCGATAGGTTTATAATCTTAAGCAACCTACAATCCGATTAAAAACCCAGGTAAATTTTATTCAGTCTCATCGTATGAAATTCAAACCCTCTGCCCTTACACTGGCTTTAAGTCTTGCCCTGTTTCCAGCACCGCAACAGGCCGTTGAGATCACCAAAATCGAACTGCCCGACATGGGCGATTCTTCGGGAACCCTGATCACACCCGCCGAAGAAAAAGAATTCGGCGAAGCATTTTTCCGCAGCCTGCACTCGCAAATTTCCATTAACCAGGATGCCGAAATCCAGCAATACATCCAGACTATCGGCGAAAAGCTGGTCGCCAATAGCGACTTGCCGAGCAACCCGTTCCACTTTTTTGTGGTGCTGGAAAACGACATTAACGCTTTTGCCGGACCTGGCGGCTATATCGGCGTAAATTCAGGACTCATCTTAATCACAGAAGCCGAAAGCGAGTTAGCCTCGGTGATGGGACACGAAATTGCCCACGTTACCCAGCGCCATTTATACCGCGCTTATGAAGCCTCCAGCCGTTTATCGATCCCTACCGCCGCAGCGACCTTGGCTGCCATTTTATTAGGCACCCAGTCCCCCGCGATGGGACAGGCTGCCATAGTCGCCATTCAGGCCGGCAGCATTCAGTTTCAAATCGATTTTACCCGCGAAAACGAGGCCGAAGCCGATCGCGTCGGCATGCAAACTTTGGCGGCTTCCCAATTCGACCCACGCAGCATGCCCACTTTTTTCGAGCGCCTGCAACAATCCAGCCGCTATTCGGGACAAAATATTCCCGAGTTTTTAAGAACCCACCCGGTGACCGCCTCGCGTATTTCCGACACACGGGGCCGCGCCGAAACCTATCCCTACAAACAATACCCCGACTCGCTCGGCTATCAACTAACCAAAGCAAAAATCCGGGTATTAACCGGCACTGACAGTGCCGAGACACTTAAATATTTTCAGCTCAGGTCGAATCAAGGCACGACTGAACAACGCGCCGTTATCCGCTACGGACTTGGGCTGTGCGCACTTAACACGCAAAAATTCACAGAAGCGGAATCGATTTTCCAGCAACTGAGCAAAGAATACCCAAACCAGCCGCAATACGTCACCGCACTGGCCCGCACCGCGCTGGAATCGAAGAATTACAGCGTAGCACTGGCCCGATACAAAAAACTGACCGAGCAATTCCCGGATAACGAAGCCATTAAGCTCGAATACATTACCTCGCTACTAAAAGCGGGCAACCCCGATCTGGCACAGAAAAACTTATCCTTGTTAAAGCCTACAACCCAGCGGCTACCGATTTATTCGGAACTGTTGGCGCAAGTTTATAGCGACTTAAAACAACCCGCCGAATCTCATCGTTATCTTGCGGAATACTACTATGCGACCGGTCAAACCAAAGATGCCATCCTGCAAATCAAACTGGCTCAAAAATCAAAAGGCCTTAATTTTCAGCTATCCGCCATCCTTAATGAACGGCTTAACTTCTTTGTCAATGAGGAGGAAGAAGCCAAACGCAACCGGTAAAAGCCTGAACCTTACCTGAACGGCTGGCACTGCCTGCCTGCCATCCGATTTACCACCCCCAACAAAAACCCGGTAACCCAATGTATTTATTAGTTATTTATAATGGCTCGATATTTTTACCGGTAAACCCTATTTTTAAATAGACAAGGGGGGTTCATTTGAATAAAATCCTCACCGGCTTGAAGGACTGAGCCCGGTTTAATTACCGACTAAGAGGGGGAATTTAGTCATTTTGACTAGCTGATAATAATAATAAAATTAAGTGACACTGCTTGGGTCAAGTTGTAATAAAACACAACTCAATAACAATAATAACAGCACTCAACACGCCCGCTTTATGCGGGCTTTTTATTGCCTGTAAGAAAGCAATGCTTAAATATCAGCTTTGAAAAAAATCCCGTATATTCAATGGACGGGTTCACCACGAAGTTCACGAAGATAAAAACTTAACGATATGTCTTAAGCCGCACCGGGCACACCAAGAGACCTTAAATTGAGTAAACCAAAAAACCGCGGGGCATAGGCCGGAATAAGCCGGTTTGAGCGGCAGCGAGAACTCGTGTTTTGGACAGCGCAGGAGCAATTATGGATGAGCAGAAACTTTGAAAAAGTGTAGGGGCGATCCGGCAGGTCGCCCTTGCAGTAGCGCAAAAATATCAACGCTACCTGATTTTTAGATTAATGGGAATGCTAATATAGCTGTGACTCTTGTGATTATAAGGGCGACCTGCCGGATCGCCCCTACATTGCTCCCCCACAAACTTACATACTCAACCTAATCCCAATCCATCCCGCCCTAGGCGCACCTGGCGACACAAACCGGCCATCGTTAAACCCAGGCAATACGTCACTTGCCTGACCATACACACCGAATGAGTTATAGTTCTTGTCGAAAATATTATTGACCTTGCCAAATACGGAAAAATTCTTCGTCACTTTATATTCCGCCGTGGTATTAAACACCCAGTAACCGGCTAACGGCGCCGTGGAATTGGCCTCGTCGCCCCTGAAATACTTGTTGCCGCTGTATATGCCGTCAATAGCCAACGACACGCGCTTCCATAAATCGACACCTAAAGTAGCCTTATAGATATGTTCGGGAATACCGGGAATTCTGTTGCCGCTGACAACAGTCAGCGCCTGGGTTCTATCCAACGGGTTCCGAATATCGAAACTGTCCATAAACCGGGCGTTTAGATAGGTGTAATTGGTCGAAAAATGCCAGTCGTCAATCTTGCTGAACAGCTGCGGATAGTTAACCGTTGTCCCCGCTTCTATGCCGTAGCGGCGGGTTTTGCCCACGTTGCTGAAATAGCCTTGGCTGACAATGCCGCTGGTGGCATCACGGCGAAAAATAATGTCGTCGTAATTGGTGGTGTTGAAATAGCCCAAGTTCCATTTCAAATCGCCCTTACCTAACAGCTTATCCAAATCTCCTCGGAAACCGCCTTCCCAGGTCTTGGCAACCACCTGTTGCAAAGGCGGATCGGACACAAAAGAATTAGGCAGTTTGCACGGCGCCGTAGGATCGGCGCAGCTCAATTCCATCGGTGTCGGCGCGCGCGTCGACTCGCTATAGCTGCCGTACACATTCAGGTTGTCTCTGATTTGATAAGTCAATCCGGCAGAAGGATTAAGCCGCTCAAACGTATGCGATCCGTTCAGGGTTTTTAAAGGGTCCTTTATATACTGATCATTCATGTTGACATGAATATAGTTATAACGCCCGGCGATGGTCGCTGTTAAAGCATCGGTAATGGAAAAACTGTCGGTCAGAAACACGCCCGCCGTTGAGGTATCGGTATGCAAACGAACCCTTGAGTCATTCACCAGAATTCCGCTTTGCGTTGTGCCCCGTGTGTCGGTCAGCGAGGCCAGTTCGGTGTCAGAACCGAAATGGGTCTCGGCATAATCGTAGCTGGTACCCACGGTCAGGTTATTTTTATGCTTGAACAAGTCCTGGGCAAACGCTGTCTGCAAGGTGCCGCCACGGCTGCGCATCTGGGTTTGACTGGTATTATTGGTTGCGCCTAAAACCGAGTTGTCAGCGAGCACTTGATTGCCGTTTATATCGGTAACAATTGCGGCGTCCTGATTACACAACAATGTCGGATCGGCATCGCAAGCTGCATAATTACTGTTGTCACCATTGAATGTCGTGATTCGGTTCTGCCGGAAATAGGCGTTACCGCTCACTTCAACATCGTTAGTCAGATCGTAACTGCCGGCCAATTCGGAAAAAAACATGCGCGTGGTGGTCTGGTCGGGATGGGTAAACACCGCCGCCCGGTTTAGTTGCTGCAACTCGATAGGCGCGGCACCATTACCCTTCATGTTATTATCGTTGCCGCCCAGAGTCAGGTCTAAAGAACCTTTATCGCCGCGCCAGCTCAAGGTGCCGAACGCCTGATCGGCCTTGGTCGGTGAGAAATCCCGCCAACCGTCTTCCTCAAAATGATGCAGGTCTAAAAAATAACCCCAGGTACCATTATTCCAACCGGTGCTTAATTCCTCCGAATGTCGGCCCCATGAGCCACCGTAAGCTTCCAGCTCATGCTTGGGCGCGGAAAACCCGGTTTTGGTCTTAACCGAGAGAGCGCCGCCCAAACTGTTGAGGCCGTAAACCGGGTTAGAACCCGGATATAACGCCATCGAATCAATCGCCCCTTCGGGAATCAAATCCCAGTTAACCGTATCGCCGAACGCTTCGTTAAAGCGGACGCCGTTGACATAGGTCGATAAGCCTTGCGGCATGCCAAGCAATGGCGAAGCGACAAAGCCACGATAGGAAATATCCGGCTGCAACGGGTTGTTTTGCGCTTCGTTAATATGCACGCTGCCCAGATAGCGGTTGATGTAATCCGCCAGGGTGATGCTTTGGGATTTTTCCAGCTGTTCGGAAGAAACCGTTTGGATATTGGCTGGTATTTTATTGGCGGCAACGCCGTTAGTTTGCAGCGGCGTAACGCCGACCACGTCAATAATGCCTAGATCCAGCGGCTTATCTTTAGCCGACACGGAACAGGCCGCCGTCAGGCTTAAGCCGAGCAATGTGCAAGTCAATTTTTTCATGGTTCATTCCAAGCAAATAATGCCGCCATGATAGCCAAACCATTGCGCCGGCACTAGCCGGGAACCGATAAAAGGAAATATTCCCGGTTCGCTGAAAATCCAGCTCTGGGACGAATGCATGCGACAGGGACTGCAGGAAGCTAATCCGCCACAAACAACCACACGTCACGGGTATTTGGTTATAATGCCTCAGGCACATTCCAAAACAAGCTGATGCAGGTAAATCTTATGACTTTAACCACAAAGACTTTCACAAAATTGCAACGCTATTTTGAAGACCAGGTAACCGCGATAAAATCCAGCAAGTTTTATCTGACCATAAAATACATGCCGCCGCTAAAACGTTGGGCGACAGTGATTGGATTATTCTTGTTGTCGCAGCTGGTAATTTTCGGCAGTTTATATCTGATTTTTGGCGAGATTGTGGTTATCGGTTTCCTTGCCAGCATCCTGGCCGGACTGGCGACGGGACTTGGCGCTTTACCGGCGCTGTTTTTCAAGAACATCTCCAAAAACCTGTTCAACAGCATGCTCGGTGCCGCCGCCGGCGTCATGCTGGCTGCAACCGCATTTTCCCTGCTGGTTCCGGGCATGGCCTACGGCAATCAAATCTGGCCCGGTAGCGGCATTTATGTCGTCTCCCTGGGCATGTTGGTCGGCGCGCTGTTCCTGCATTTCGCCGACCGCCAGTTGCCGCATGTCCACCTCGATTCAATTGCCGATGTCCGGCTGAATTCCCTGAACAAAATCTGGCTGTTCATTATCGCCATCACCATCCATAACTTCCCCGAAGGCATGTCGGTCGGCGTCAGTTTCGGTTCCGGGGAGATGAAAAACGGCGTGGTTCTGGCAATTGCGATAGCCCTGCAAAATATCCCCGAAGGCTTGGCCGTCGCCCTACCCTTGGTCGGCTTAGGCTACAACAAGTGGCGGGCCGTGGGCATCGCCACGCTGACAGGCTTGGTGGAGCCTGTGGGCGGCCTGCTCGGCATCACTATGGTTACCGTTTTTCAACCGATCCTGCCGATAGCCATGGGCTTTGCCGCCGGCGCCATGCTGTTTGTGATCAGCGAGGAAATCATCCCCGAGACCCACGCCGACGGCCGTTCGCGTTACGCTACCTTTGCCTTAATGATTGGTTTCATCATCATGATGACCTTGGACAATATGCTGGGTTAATACTCAGTCAGCAACGTTTTTCCTTTTAGGGCGACCGGATTGGATCGCCCTTTGCAAAGACATTTCCAGAGATAAAAATGGATCATTTTCAAAGTTATTTACAACACCTCCTAACATCACTGAACACAGCAGCTATTTTCGAAAGCTTTCACGGCTCTTTCCAACACTTTTTATCGTTACTGAGCACCGGTAACATCACCGAACTATCAACCACTGCTGCAACCAGTTTCGTCCTGATTGCCGCCGCTGAAATCGGCGATAAAAGCCAACTGGTGTGCATGACGCTGGCCTCCCGGCACAGAGCCATGCCGGTTTTGCTGGGTGCAATAGCGGCTTTTGCCTTTTTAAACACCTTGGCCGTTGTTTTCGGCGTCGCCATCGCCAGCTGGCTGCCGGAATATATCGTCGCGGCTATAGTCGCCATCCTGTTTGCCGCATTCGGCATTCATTCCTTGCGCGTAGAGGAGGACGATGAAAATGTGGACGTTAAGGAAAAAAGCGGTCACGGCATCTTCTTTACCACTTTTTTATTGATTACCGTCGCTGAATTCGGCGATAAAACCCAGCTGGCAGTGGTTGGCTTAAGCAGCACCGTAGCCCCTATTGCCGTATGGTTTGGCTCGACAGCCGCGTTAGCTTCGACATCCGCTTTGGGAATCATCGCCGGCCGCACTATTTTGCAAAAAGTCCCGTTAGTGCTGTTGCACAAGATCAGCGGCTCCCTGTTCCTGATGCTGTCGGTGTTTGCGGGTTATCGGGCTTATGTTAGCTACATAGGACTGTAGCCGGAAGGAAAAGGCGGGGTATAAGGCACCCCGCCCTGATCGGTTAAAGCAGCCTACACTCTTGGCATCTGTCTCAGTTTTTCAACAACCTTATCGCCAAACTCTTCGGTGCTGATCATTTTAACGCCGCTGCCCGGCTTGGACAGGTCGGCGGTTGAATAACCATCGCCGAACACGCCTTGCATCGCAGCCCAGACATTCTTAGCTTCTTCGGCCATATCGAAGCTGTTTTCCAGCATCATCGCAACCGAGCCGATCATCGAATAGGGATTGGCGATATTTTTCCCGGCAATGTCGGGGGCCGAACCATGCGACGGTTCATAGTAGGCTTTTTCATCACCGATACAGGCGGAAGGCATCAAGCCCAGAGAACCCAGAATGCCGCCGCCCTGATCGCTGAGGATGTCGCCGAACATGTTTTCCATGACCATCACGTCGAACTGGGTGGGCTTCAGACACAAATTAGTCGCGGCAGAATCAACCAGCTGGTGGATAACTTCCACTTCAGGATAGTCCTTAGCCACTTCATCCAGAATTTCATTCCACAACACGCTGGATTTGAGCACATTGCTTTTGTGAATGTTGTGCAGCACTTTCTTGCGTTTTTGGGCTAGCTTGAATGCCTGATGCAAAATCTGGCTGATTTGGTGTTCGTCGTATTCCAGGGTTTCTTTGACATAACGCAAACCCTGCTCGTTAACGCCGGTTTCTTTGGTTCCGAAATACAGGCCGCCGACCAGTTCGCGAACCATAATAATGTCGATGCCCTCACCAATGATCTCAGGTTTTAGCGGCGAGAAATGCGCCAAGGCTTTGGGCAGGAAAACCGGCCGAAAGTTTGCGTAAGTATTGTAACGACGACGCATCGGCAGCAACGCACCGCGTTCGGGTTGCTTATCAACCGGGATGGTTTTGGATTGCTCGTGACTCAAACCGATCGGGCCTTTTAAAATCGCATCGGCTTGGTCGCAAATATCGATGGTCGATTGCGGAAAGGCATCGCCGAACTCGAAATAGGCGCAGGCACCGAAAGCGGCGGGCATCAGTTCGAAAGTAACATCGTTACGCTCTTCAATAAGTTTGAGAACCTTGATGGCTTCCCGAGTAATTTCCGGGCCAATGCCGTCACCGGCCAGCACTGCGATTTTATAATTCTTCATGTGTACCCTTGCTGTTCACGTAATATCTACGGAGTGAGATTTTTAAAAGCGGCTATTTTACTTTATTTTTTAAATAAAGTCGGGCATCCTTTTTTTAATAGCGATAACGCTTGCCAAGCCTTATAGTAAGAATACCAAAATACATCTGGATAGCTTATGTTGGCTGATTTAACAACCGGATATGCCCGATTATTTATATTGTACATAAACGAACGGCTTACAGATCAAGGCGCGCAATTTTGGTTAAAATTTTCATTCTCGAATAGAGCTCAGGAAGATCGTCATGTTTGAATCGGCAGAACTTGGACACAAAATAGATAAAGCCACCTACGATATGGAAGTGCCCAAGCTGCGCGAAGCACTGTTGGATGCGCAGATGGATTTGGCAAAACTGGCCAAATTTCCGGTTATTATTTTGGTTGGCGGCCTGGATGGCGCGGGGCGCGGCGAAACCGTCAATTTGCTCAACGAATGGATGGATCCCCGTTTTATCCAGACTCACGGTATGGGCGCCCCGTCGGACGAGGAACTTGACCGACCCATGATGTGGCGTTTCTGGCGCGAGCTTCCGCCCAAAGGCAAGATCGGCGTATTCTTAGGCTCCTGGTATACTTGGCCGATTATCAGGCGTGTCAACGGCCACACCAAGTCGGCCGAACTTGACCTGAGCATGGAACGCGCCAAGCGCCTGGAAAAGATGCTGACCGACGAAGGTGCGCTGATTATCAAATTCTGGATGCATTTATCCAAAGACAGACAGGAAAAGCGTCTGAAGCTGCTTGAGAAAAATCCGCAAACTAGATGGCGTGTGACCGGCCGCGATTGGAAGCACTTCAAGCAATATGACAAGTTCCTGGTCGTACATGAAAGTGTGATACGGCACACCAGCACGGCTGAAGCTCCGTGGACTATTGTCGAAGGCTACGATCCGCACTACCGCAGTTTGACCGTGGGCAAGGTGATTCTTGACGCGATCCGCAAACGTCTGGATGAAGCCGATGTAAAAACAGTGGAGATTGTTGCGCCGCCACCGCTGCCATCGATAGACCAACTCGACATTCTGAAGACACTGGATCTGACCCAGAAAATAACCAAGAAAGAATTCAAGACCGAACTGGAAAAATATCAGGGCAAACTCGCTTTGCTGACCCGCGAAGCCAAGTTTAAGGACATCACCGTCATCGCGATGTTCGAAGGCAATGACGCGGCCGGCAAGGGCGGCGCAATCCGCCGCATCACCGGCGCCTTGGACGCGCGCTGGTACAACATCATTCCGGTTGCCGCACCGACCGAAGAAGAACGCGCCCAGCCTTATTTATGGCGCTTTTGGCGGCACATTCCACGGCGCGGACGGGTGACGATTTTCGATCGCTCCTGGTATGGCCGAGTGTTGGTCGAACGCGTTGAGGGTTTCTGCTCCAAAGTGGACTGGATGCGCGCTTACAGCGAGATCAACGATTTTGAAGCGCAACTGGTACGCCACAACATTGTGGTAGTCAAATTCTGGCTTGCGATCAGCAAGGAAGAACAACTCCGGCGCTTCAACGAGCGCGAAAAAATCGGCTTTAAACGTTTCAAGATTACCGAGGAAGACTGGCGCAATCGAGAAAAATGGGATGAGTATGAGCATGCGGTTTGCGATATGGTCGACCGCACCAGCACTGAAATTGCGCCGTGGACGCTGGTGGAAGCCAACGACAAGAACTTTGCGCGGATCAAGATTTTGAAAACCTTGTGCCGACAAATCGAAGCGGCGATAAAGAAAAATACCACTTGATTTTCATGACCTTAGCGGAAGAATGAATTCCGACAGCAAACTACTCCTTTGGAAGTGTAGGGGATTTCTTGTGACCACGCTAAGTTTTTGATAGATTGTTCTCCTTTT
>Ga0208789_1001855_pt1 | contig 10533 bp, 5 predicted proteins | sample Methanotroph_Enr_FD_187368 | JGI IMG/M metagenome (GOLD analysis project Ga0208789, IMG submission 187368) | Enriched soil microbial communities from Old Woman Creek wetland in Ohio, USA - Methanotroph_Enrichment_5 (SPAdes) (version 2) | ecosystem: Environmental > Terrestrial > Soil > Wetlands...
CAAATAAAAACAACACCATAAAACTTGGTATAAAGCTTGCTGTATAAAAATACATTTGGAATGCCATAAAACTGAGATATGATTTTGAAAAAATCAAATGCACATTTGAATTTTTAATTTCAATTGCCGAATGTAATCCTGTTTTCAACTTTCTTAGATGACTAGCTTTAAAACGACCAAGTCGGAAAACACCCGTAACCGGCTGTTAACCGCAGCCAGCCGAATTTTTGCCGAGAAAGGCTTTCAGGAAGCGACGATAGCCGAAATCTGTGGGCAGGCAAAAGCCAATATCGCCTCGGTCAATTATCATTTCCGCGACAAGGAAACCCTCTATCTGGAATCCTGGCGCTTTTCTTTTAACCGGGAACTTGATCTGTATCCCCCCGACGGCGGACTGATGGACGACGCGCCGGCGGAACAACGGTTGGCCGGGCGGATTAAATCCCTGGTCAGCCGTATGGGCGACGAGAATTCCTATTCGTTTGCGATTATTCATAAGGAAATGGCGCAGCCTACCCGGCTGCTGGTCGACATTCTGGAAAAGGAAATCAATCCGCAGCGCCTGCAAATGTTTGCCTTGCTGAAAGAGTGCCTGGGACAGGCAGCCAGCGAGCAACAAATTCAATACTGCCACGCCAGCATCATGGGTCAATGTTTTCAGCTATTGCGGTTAAGGCACATGCAAGGCGCCCGGCCGTTTCGCAAACATCCCAGCGACTTAAGCGACATCAAGGCGTTTGCCGAACACGTTGTGCAGTTCTCGCTGGCCGGTATTCAAGCCATCCGCTCCCAAACCCTCAATTAATAATGTCCGTATGAGTCAACACAATCGACACAAATTACTCCCGCTCGCCAATCGGCGCAGGGCTTTTTTACTGCCAGGATCGCTGATCGTGCTGGCTATTATCGCCGCAGGCTTTTATTTCCAACATTCGTCGTCGCCCGATGATGCAAAATCCGATTCCAAGCGCGGCAAACGCGGTCGCGACAATGACGCACCGGCGGCGGTGGCGGTGGAAACCTCAGGCAAAGCCGATTTTCCGGTATACCTGAACGGCCTGGGCACAGTCACCGCATTGCGCTCCGTGACCGTGCGCTCCAGGGTTGACGGCGAATTGGTGCGGGTGGCATTCACCGAAGGCCAGATGGTCAAGGAGGGCGATTTACTGGCCGAAATCGATCCGCGCCCGTTTCAGGTCCAGTTACAGCAAGCCGAAGGCCAGTTGCTGCGCGATGAAGCGCTGCTGAAAAACGCCCAAATAGACCATGACCGCTACCTGACCCTGCTCCAACAGGACTCTATATCCGCCCAACAAACCATGACCCAGGAAGCCCAGGTCAAACAGTATCAAGGCATTGTGGAAATGGATAAAGCCCAGGTCAATAACGCCAAACTCCAGCTCAGTTATGCCCGGCTGACCGCGCCGATTCCCGGACGGGTCGGATTGCGCCAGATCGACCAAGGCAATATCGTCCACGCCAATGATGCTAACGGCCTGGTGGTGATTACCCAGCTCCAGCCGATCACTGTGGTGTTTACCCTGCCCGAAGACAAGGTGCAATCGGTGGTAGGGCGCTGGCGATCCAATGAACCTGTCCGCATTGAGGCTTATGACCGGGCCGGCAAAACCAAGCTGGCCGACGGCAAATTGCTGGCGCTCGACAACCAGATCGATCCCACCACCGGCACGCTGAAACTGAAGGCGCAATTCGACAATAATGAAGGCTTCCTGTTCGCCAACCAGTTCGTCAACATCAAAATGCATCTGGATACCTTGCTCGGCGTAACCCTGGTTTCCAGCGCCGCGATTCAGCACGATACCCAGGGTCCGTTTGTCTACGTGGTCGGCCAGGATAAAGTCGCACAGGTGCGCCGCGTCACCTTGGGGCCGACCGAAGGGGATAAGGTTGCGGTGCTCAGCAATCTTGCCGCCGACGAAACGGTGGTAGTGGAAGGTGTCGACAGACTGCGCGAAGGCAGCCGGGTTGATATTGCCCAAAAAGACGGGCTGGCTATGGCGGCCGATCCGAATGCGCAGACCAAACCTGAAGGCAAGTCCGGTAAAAAAGACAGGCGTCCCTGAATATGAACTCAAACCACACCCTGCCAAATTTCAATCCGTCCCGGCTGTTCATTCTGCGCCCGGTAGCGACCTCGCTGCTGATGGTGGCGATGTTGTTGGTCGGCGTCCTGGCTTACCGGTTGTTGCCGGTGTCGGCGCTACCGCAAGTCGATTACCCAACCATACAGGTGATCACGTTGTATCCGGGTGCCAGTCCCGAGGTCATCACGTCGGTGGTCACCGCGCCGCTGGAGCGCCAGTTCGGCCAGATGCCCGGACTCACCCAGATGTCGTCGACCAGCTCCGGTGGCGCGTCGGTGATTACCTTGCAATTCAACCTGAACCTGGATTTGGACATTGCCGAACAAACCGTGCAAGCTGCGATTAATGCAGCAGCCAACTTCCTGCCGAAGGATTTGCCGCAAGCGCCGATTTACAGCAAAGTCAATCCGGCCGACACACCGATCATGACGCTGGCGGTCAGCTCCAAAGCCTTGCCGTTGTTCAAGGTCGAAGACCTGGTCGACACCCGGCTGGCGCAGAAAATCGCCCAGTTGCCTGGTGTCGGTATGGTTAGCATCAGCGGCGGCCAGCGCCCTGCGGTGCGAATCCAGGCCAACCATAAAGCGTTGGCCGCTTACGGCATCAGCCTGGAAGATGTGCGTAGCGTGATCGCAGCCGCCAACGTCAACCAACCTAAGGGTATGTTCAACGGCCCGATGCGTTCGGCGATTATCGACAGCAACGACCAGTTGCGCTCGGCGGAGGAATACCGCGATTTGGTCGTGGCTTACCGCAACGGCGGGCCGGTGCAGCTGTCCGAAGTCGCCGAAGTGGTGGACGGCGCGGAAAATGTCCGGCTTGCCGCCTGGGCGAACAAAGATGCGGCGGTGATCGTTAACATCCAGCGGCAGCCCGGCGCTAACGTGATCGAAGTGGTTGACCGCATCAAGGAACTGCTGCCGAAATTGCAGGCGTCTTTGCCGTTCAGCGTCGACGTGCTGCCGCTGACCGACCGCACCGTAACGATCCGCGCCTCGGTGCACGATGTGCAGTTCGAGCTGCTGCTGGCCGTGGCGCTGGTGGTGATGGTGATTTTCCTGTTCCTGCGCAACGTGCCGGCTACCATCATTCCGGGCGTCGCGGTGCCGCTGTCTTTGGTCGGCACCTTCGCGGTGATGTATCTGGCCGAGTTCAGCATCAACAACCTGACGCTGATGGCTCTGACCATCGCCACCGGCTTCGTGGTCGACGACGCGATCGTGGTCATCGAGAATATCTCCCGCTATATCGAGCGCGGCGAATCGCCGTTGAAAGCGGCGCTGAAAGGCTCCGAACAAATCGGCTTCACCATTATTTCGCTGACCTTTTCGCTGATAGCCGTGCTGATTCCTCTGTTATTTATGAGCGACGTGGTCGGCCGGTTGTTCCGGGAGTTCGCCATCACGCTGGCGGTCGCGATCCTTATTTCCGCGATCGTGTCGCTGACACTGACGCCGATGATGTGCGCCAAGCTGCTGCATTCGCACCCAGAGGATCATACCGAAAAGCCCGACGACTGGTTCGACAAGCTGATTGCCGGTTACGGCAGCAGCCTGGAATGGGTCATGCAGCGGCAAACCCTGACCATGTCGGTTTTTTTCGCCACCGTGGCGCTGACCGTGGCGCTGTATGTCTTCATTCCCAAGGGATTTTTCCCGATCCAGGATACCGGCATTATTCAGGGTTTTTCCGAAGCGCCGCAAAGCGTGTCTTTTTCGGCGATGGCCGAACACCAGCAAAAACTGGCCGCTCTGCTGCTGGAAGACCCGGCCGTGGACAGCCTGTCGTCGTTCATCGGCGTCGACGGCATTAACACCACGCCCAACGCAGGACGCTTCCTGATCAACCTGAAACCGCAAGCCGAACGCAAGATAAGCGCAAGTGCAGTGATAGCGCGGCTGAAACCCAAACTAGCCGAGTTGACTGACGTTAACCTGTATTTACAGCCGGTGCAGGACTTGACCATGGAAAACCGGGTCAGCCGCACCCAGTACCAGTTCACGCTGGAGAGTCCCGACATCGATGAATTGAACCGCTGGACGCATAAACTAGTGGATGAACTTTCCGGCCAGCCGGAACTCGCCGATGTCACCAGCGATGTGCAGGATCAGGGCCGACAAGTCTATGTCAACATCGACCGCAGCACCGCCAGCCGCCTCGGCGTCAGCACCGCCGCAGTGGACGATACGCTGTACAGCGCTTACGGGCAACGGCTGGTATCGACTATTTTCACCCAGTCCAACCAGTACCGTGTGGTACTTGAAGTCGATCCGGCCGCCCAAAACTCCCCGGAAGCCTTGAACGATTTACGGATTCCTTCGAGCAACGGCACGCAGGTGCCGTTGTCGGAGATAGCCCAATTATCGGAACGGCCGACGCCGCTGTCGATCAGCCATCTCGACCAGTTCCCGGTCGCGACATTATCGTTTAACCTGACGCCGGGCATAGCGCTGGGCGATGCGGTGAAGGCTATCGACCGGGTCAAGCAGGAAATCGGCTTGCCGGCCAGTATCCGCACCAGTTACCAGGGCGCGGCGCTGGCGTTCAAAGCCTCGCTGGGCAATACCCTGTGGCTGATTCTGGCCGCGATCGTCACCGTTTATATCGTGCTCGGCGTGTTGTACGAAAGCTATATCCACCCGATCACCATTCTGTCCACGCTGCCGTCCGCCGGTGTCGGCGCGCTGCTGGCGCTGATCGTTTCCGGCGGCGACCTGGGCATCATCGGCATTATCGGCATCATCCTGTTGATCGGCATCGTCAAGAAGAACGCGATCATGATGATCGACTTCGCGCTGGAAGCCGAGCGTAAACAGGGCATGTCGCCAAGCGATGCGATTTTCCAGGCCTGCCTGCTGCGCTTTAGGCCGATCCTGATGACCACACTGGCCGCATTGCTCGGCGCTTTGCCGTTGATGCTGGGCAGCGGCGTCGGTTCGGAATTGCGGCACCCGCTGGGCATCACCATGGTCGGCGGCTTGTTGCTGAGCCAGTTATTGACCTTGTACACCACGCCGGTGATTTATTTATGGATGGACAGTCTGGCCCGGCGCGTATCAGGCTGGCTACGCCTGAATCCACCTGAAGCCCCTGAAAACGACGGAAGTTTGTGATGAATCTGACGGCGCTGTTTATTTATCGGCCGGTCGCCACCAGTCTGCTGACCCTGTCCATAGCCCTGGCCGGTATTTTGGCTTTCCTGAACTTACCGGTGGCGTCGTTGCCGCAGGTCGACTTCCCGACCATTAGTGTAACGGCCCAGTTGCCTGGAGCCAGCGCGGAAACCATGGCGGCTACGGTTGCCACACCGCTGGAACGGGCATTGGGGCGGATCGCCGGGATCACCGAAATGACCTCCAGCAGCTTGCAGGGAGCGTCCCAGATTACCCTGCAATTCGATTTGGACCGCGACATCAACGGTGCCGCACGCGATGTGCAGGCGGCGATCAATGCCGCGGCCAGCCTGCTGCCGAGCAATATGCCCAATCGTCCCAGTTACCGGCGGGACAATCCGTCAGACTCGCCTATCCTGATACTGGCGCTGACGTCAGACACTCTCAGCCGCGGCCAGATGTACGATGCCGCCTCGACCATCCTGGCGCAGAAAATATCGCAGATTCCCGGTATCGGCTTGGTGCAGCTTGGCGGCGCGGCATTGCCGGCGGTTCGGGTCGAGCTGAATCCCAACGCGCTGAGCAAATACGGCATCGGCCTGGAGGATGTCAGAAACACCATCACTCAAGCCAACATCAACCGTCCGAAAGGCATACTGGAAAACGGCGGCCAACGTTGGCAGATCCAGGCCAATGACCAGGCGCGTAAAGCCGCTGATTACCTGCCGTTGATCGTCAGCTACCGCAACGGCGCGCCGGTCACCATCGCCGACCTCGGCGAGACCGAGGATTCGGTAGAGGACTTGCGCAACACCGGGTTAAAAAACGGCAAACCTTCGGTGCTGCTGATTCTCAGAAAGCAACCGCAGGCCAACGTGATTGAAACCGTCGATCAGGTTCAGGCCATGTTGCCGCAACTGCGGGCCTCCATTCCCAGCGCCATCGACCTGTCGGTGGTTGTCGACCGTTCGCTGACCATTCGAGCTTCGATTGCCGAAGTCGAGCACAGTCTGTTGATTGTCATCGTGCTGGTCATTCTGGTGGTGCTGTTGTTCTTGCGGGATCTGCGTTCGACACTGGTGCCGATTATTGCGGTGCCGGCGTCCTTGCTAGGTGCCTGCGCGGCCATGTATTTTTTCAACTACAGCCTGAACAACCTGACCTTGATGGCGCTGACCATCGCCACCGGTTTTGTCGTCGACGACGCCATCGTGGTTCTGGAAAACACCAGCCGCCATATCGAAAAAGGCGTGGCGCCGTTCAGGGCCGCGCTGTTGGCCACCAAGGAAGTCAGCTTTACCGTGTTGGCGATGAGCGTGTCGTTGGTGGCGGTGTTCCTGCCGATTTTGTTGATGGGTGGCGTGGTCGGCCGCCTGTTCAGGGAATTCGCGGTGACGCTGTCGGCCGCCGTGCTGGGGTCGCTAGTGATCTCGCTGACGGTCACGCCGATGCTGTGCGCGCGTTGGGTGGGCAAGGAAAGTCCGCAGCATGGCCGACTTTATCAAGGCATCGGTCGGACTTTCGACCGGGTGCAGCATTTTTACGAATGCACACTGCGCTGGGCGCTGCGCCACGGCCGCATCATGATGCTGATATTGCTCGGCACCATAGGCCTCAATATTTATCTGTACACCGTGATAGACAAAGGTTTTTTCCCGACCCAAGACGGCGGCAGATTGCTGGGTGAAGTTCAAGCCGACCAAGGCACTTCTTTTTGGGCCTTGCAGAAAAAGTTTTTCGAGGTTACCGAGTTGTTGCGTCAGGATCCGGCACTGGAAACCGTGGCCGGGTTTGCCGGGAACCAGCAGAGCGGCAACAGCGCCAGGGTTTTCGTGGTATTAAAGCCGCACGAAGAGCGCGATCCCATTGAACAAGTGATGAAGCGTTTGCGCGATAAGGTGAAACGCATTCCCGGCGTCGAGCTGCATATGTTCGTGGCGCAAGAACTGCGCATCGGCGGCCGGCCCTCGTTCGGCTCGTACGACTATGCGCTGCAATCCGACGATTTGACCCTGCTCCGGGAATGGATGCCGAAAGTGCTGTCCGCGCTGTCCAAGCTGCCGGAACTCAGCGACGTCAGCACCACCCAGCAAGACAAGGGCCAGCAGATCGGCCTGGTGGTTGACCGGGATATGGCTGCGCGTTACGGCGTCAGCCAAGCCATGATCGACGCCAGCCTCAACGACGCTTTCGGGCAGCGTCAGGTTTCGGTGATCTATAATCCGCTGAACCAGTACCGGGTCGTAATGGAACTGGCCCCCGCATATTGGCAAAGCCCGGAAGCCCTGAAACAGGTCTATATCAGCGTGCCTGCCAAGCGCTTGCCGACCGGCGAACAACCGGGCTCGCTCCAGGTGCCGCTGTCGGCGCTGGCAAGTTTTGCGCCGACCAGCACGCCGTTGTCGGTCAACCATCAAGGCCAATTCGCCGCCGCCACGCTGTCGTTTAATCTTCGCCCCGGCACTTCGCTGTCTACCGCCACTGAACTGATCGAAAAAACCATGCGCGACATCGGCGTACCGAATGCGGTTCAAGGCAGTTTCCAGGGTTCGGCCAAAGCCTTCAAGGAATCGTTAAGCAACCAGCCGTTTTTGGTTCTGGCCGCGTTGTTCAGTATTTACATCGTGCTGGGCGTACTCTACGAAAGCTATATTCATCCGTTGACTATTTTGTCTACGTTGCCCTCCGCCGGGGTCGGCGCGCTGCTGGCACTGATGGCTTGCGGCAGCGAGTTCAGCATCATTGCGTTGATCGGCGTGATTTTGCTGATCGGTATCGTCAAAAAAAATGCGATCATGATGATCGACTTTGCGTTGGTTGCCGAACGCGAGCGAGGCCTGGATTCTCGCGAGGCGATTTTTCAGGCCTGCCTGATGCGCTTTCGGCCGATCATGATGACCACGATGGCGGCGCTGTTCGGCGCGCTGCCGCTGGCGCTGGGTACCGGTTACGGCGCGGAACTGCGCCAACCGTTGGGCATTTCCATAGTCGGCGGCCTGATCTTCAGCCAAATGCTGACCTTGTATACGACGCCGGTTGTTTATCTTTACTTGGATCGTTTCCGGCTGTGGTTTGGTGGCCGCTTCCGAAGCGGACAAAATCTTTCAACACAATGAAAAACAAAAAATATTCACCACGAAGGACACGAAGTTTATGTTTTTCTTCGTGCCTTCGTGGTGAAAAACAGAATCCATACGAGATTTACATGACAGTTCGCATTAGCCAACCCCTGATTTATGCTCTATTAACCGCTCAACTGGCCGGTTGTACGGTAGGTCCCGATTATGTCCGCCCGGAAGCCAAGATTTCCAATGAGTTCAAGGAAAGCAAAGGCTGGAAGCAAGCTCAGCCTCGCGACAATGTGCTGTCCGGCAAATGGTGGGAAATCTTCAACGATTCCCGGCTTAACGGACTGGAAGAACAGGTCGCCGCCGCCAACCAGTCGATCGTCCAGGCCGAGGCGCAATACCGTCAGGCCCAGCATCTGGTGCAATCGGCTCAATCGGGGTTTTTCCCGATACTCAATCTTACCGGCACGACTAACCGTTTCCGCGCCGCCAGCGGGCAAAGCGTGGCGGTGTCGGGTGTCAGGAACCTGTTTGGCGTCGCCGGGGCAATTGCCTGGGAGCCGGATTTATGGGGCAGCGTCGGTCGCCAGGTTGAAGCCAACACCGGCAGCGCTCAAGCCAGCGCCGCCACCTTGCAGGCTTTGCGGCTATCCAGCGAAGCGACATTGGCCGATGATTACTTTCAGTTAAAGGCATTGGATGCGCAAAAAGCGCTGCTGGATGAAACCGTGGATGCTTACAGCAGAACCCTGCAAATCATCAAAAACCGTTATGCGGTCGGCATGGTCGCCAAGAGCGATGTGATGCAGGCTGAAACCCAGCTGGAATCGGTGCGCGCCCAATCCATTAATCTCGGCGTACAGCGGGCGAAACTGGAACATGCGATTGCAGTATTGATCGGCAAAACCCCGGCGGAACTGTCCCTGGCTCCTGCGCCGCTGGATGTGCAGCCGCCGTCGATTCCGGTCAGTCTGCCTTCGGAGTTGCTGGAACGGCGTCCCGACATTGCCGCCGCCGAACGCAAAATCGCCGCCGCCAACGCCCAGATCGGCGTAGCCAAGGCGGCTTATTACCCGAGCTTGAATCTTGCCGCTACCAATGGTTTTCAAACCTCCACTTTGGATACCCTGTTCAAGTCGGCTAGCCGCTATTGGGCGCTGGGGCCTGCCGGTGCGGCGTTGACGCTGTTTGACGGCGGCGCCAAAAACGCCCAGTACAAGCAGGCCATCGACGGTTTCGACGCCAGTGTCGCCGCTTACCGGCAAACGGTGCTGACCGGGTTTCAGGAAGTGGAAGACAATCTGGCCGCCTTGCGGATACTGGACGAAGAAAAGCAGGTGCAGGATAAAGCCGTCGCCGCAGCCGACCAAGCGCTGGCGCTGATGATCAATCAATATAAGGCGGGAACCGTCAGTTACCTGAATGTGATGACTGCGCAAACCGCGGCCTTGTCCAACCGGCAGATCGCCGTGCAGCTGCACAGCAACCGGATGTCAGCCTCGGTGCAATTGGTCAAGGCCTTGGGCGGCGGCTGGAATGTGGCAATGCTGCCGAGTTCCGACCAAGCGGACGGCGAAGTTAAGTGGACGGATTATTTGATATTTCCGGTGGAGTGATTTGTCTCGGTTAATTTCCGAAAAACGTATTGTAATGTAGCGGAATACGTGGGAAAAGCCTTGGAAGACGCCTGGAACCCAGTTTTACAAGGCCATACCCAATCGTCTACAATCAGGCGCATCGGTAAATTGATAACTCGTGGCTCTGACCCTCCGGATTCCACTACTGCCCTATCCATTCTACCGCGCTGGTAATTAATTTCGGGGGCCATAAGAATAGTCATGGGAGAGATCAATGAAGTTGGAGTTGCTAACGGACAAGAATGCCTCACAAACACTCATACGCCTCGTGCGTACCTGCAAACAAATGGATGTCGCCGTCGCTTGGGCAGGAAAGAACCAAGTCGTCGAAGTGATGATAGAACACCATAAGAAGCTTCGGCATGTGGTTATCGGAACCCACATGTATCAAACCGACCCTGCTGTTCTCCGATCTTTCATGCCATTTTCAGCCGTAAGGTGTATGCCGCCTGACGGTCAACTATTCCACCCAAAGGTCTATTTGTTCAAATTGGACAATGCTTTTGCTGCGGTTATTGGCAGTCACAATTTGACAGAGGGTGCATTCGGAGCGAGAAATATCGAAGCCAGCGTTCTAATTCAATGTGACCCCTCTGACGATGCACTTCGG
>Ga0208789_1001856_pt1 | contig 10524 bp, 9 predicted proteins | sample Methanotroph_Enr_FD_187368 | JGI IMG/M metagenome (GOLD analysis project Ga0208789, IMG submission 187368) | Enriched soil microbial communities from Old Woman Creek wetland in Ohio, USA - Methanotroph_Enrichment_5 (SPAdes) (version 2) | ecosystem: Environmental > Terrestrial > Soil > Wetlands...
TCCCAAAGATGCTTTGCCCGGCCGAACCACGCCCATGCCGGTTACCAACAGGCATTTTGTAAACGGCAACCCGATAATTCCGCCTTTTCCTGAAACTATGGAGCAGGCATTGTTTGGCATGGGCTGCTTTTGGGGTGCAGAACGGAAATTCTGGCAAGACGCCGGGGTATTCAGTACGGCAGTTGGATACACCGGCGGCTACACGGCCAATCCGACGTATGAGGAAGTCTGTACCGGCTTGACCGGTCATAGTGAGGTCGTCAAAGTGATTTATGATCCGGCTATTGTTTCGTACGGCGAGTTACTCCGGATTTTTTGGGAGTCCCACAATCCCACGCAGGGCATGAGACAAGGCAATGACGTCGGCACGCAATATCGATCCGGGATTTATACCTATACTCGGCAGCAATTCGATGAAGCGCTGGCATCAAAACAACGTTACCAGGAACGGCTGATTCAGGCAGGTTTTAAACAAATAACCACCGAAATCATGTCGGCTGGCGAGTTTTATTATGCCGAGGATATGCATCAGCAATATCTGGCAAAAAATCCCATGGGCTACTGCGGTTTAGGCGGCCTGGATGTGGCTGTTGATAGGGAATAGATTTCAGAAGGCAAAAAAAAGGCGGTTTAAAAAACCGCCTTAGAATATATTTTAGGAAGAATATAACGCAACTTTCCAGCTATGGAGCCCTACAAGAGCTTTAAAAGTTGAATTAATAATACCAATAACTATTGCAATATAAAATGTGACATATTGTCGCAGTTTAATTTTTGTTTAATTTATAATTAAAATTCCGATAATGTACTTGAACGCACTAAAGTTTCAAGATTAGGATATTTCTACAATAACTATTATTTATAAAAATGCTCTCATACGCCTCACATAGATCAGAATTCTCTGCCCGGCAAAACCTTAAGTGGCTGTTTATTCTAAGAAATTTGATGATACTCAGCGAGATTATACTGATTGTTTTATCGGTATACGGTCTTAATATCCGTTTGCCGGAGCAACCGCTTTGGTTAGTGATATTGTCGATAATCGCCGTTAATATTTATACCTCAATGCGCTTGCAGACAGAAGATCCGGTTACGGAGCTGGAGATTTTTTCCCAGTTAGTTATTGATGTTCTTGCTATTGCGGCATTGCTGTATTTGACTGGGGGAGCATCTAATCCTATTACCTGGGTATTTTTGTTGCCGCTGATTATTACAGCCATTATGCTGCATCAATCCTATGCTTGGTATATGGTGATTTTAACCACGTCCATGTATACGGCGTTAATGGCCTACAATGTCCCGCTGCCGTCGATAGAGCCCCACATACCTAATCCGGAAATGCAGTATTCCGATGCAAAGAACTATCAGCTGTTGCAGCAGGTTCACGCGATGAGCGACACTCATTACTTTAATCTGCATATTTTCGGCATGTGGTTCGGTTTTGTATTTAGCGCCGGCTTGGTTGCATTCTTTGTGGTTGAGCTGGCCAAAACGCTCAAAGCTCAGGAGCGAAATCTGGCTGAAGCCCGAGAAAATGCGCTAAGGGATGAGCGGGTTGTCGCACTGGGCACGTTGGCTGCCAGTGCGGCTCACGATATGGGAACGCCATTAGGCACGATTGCAATTGTGACTCATGAGCTTGAGCAAGAGTATCCGGATCATCGCTTCCCAGATCTGCACGAGAAACTGCTGATCATGCAGCAACAGGTTGAACGCTGCAAAACAGCGTTATCGGTGATGTCGGCCTCTGCGGGTGAAATGCGCGCAGAGTCCGGCAGAGCTATGCTGCTGACTGATTACCTTGATGAGGTCATCAAGCAGTGGCGCACTCACAAACCAACGGCAAAGCTATCTTTTTTTATTGATGCTGAAGTCGCAACGTCGGCAAAAATCGTAGCAGAGCTGACGCTGACTCATTCAATTATTAATATTTTAAATAATGCAGCTGAAGCATCGCCGCCGGAAAAGAGCATTGAGTTTTACGCATCCTGGGATTCAGATTACGTTGTTATTAAAATCAGGGATTTTGGTCCCGGGTTTCCTCTGGAATTGATCGATTTTGCCGGTAAGCAGCCTGTTATCAGCAAAAAACGGGGTCTGGGGGTGGGTTTATTGTTAGCTTATTCCACGATTAATCGTCTGGGCGGTAAAATTAATCTTTACAACAACGATGCGGGCGGAGCCTGCGTGGAAATCACCCTGCCCCTTTTAAAGGCCGAGAATAATAATGACAACTCAGGACATGGATAAACCACGGCTGTTGCTGGTGGATGATGATGAGACTTTCTGCAAGGTGCTAAAAAGTGCCTTAGAAAAAAGAAATTATGAGGTGCTGGTCGCTAACGATGTCAGAATGGGAATATCGCTGGCTGAACAGTATCTGCCCGAATATGCAGTCATTGATTTGCGTATCGGACATGAATCCGGCCTGGAGCTGGTGAAAAAACTGATCTCATTGGACGACAACACCACGTGTGTGATGTTAACCGGGTTTGCCAGTATTGCCACCGCGGTTGAAGCTATAAAGTTGGGCGCCACGCATTATCTAACCAAACCGGCCAATGCGGACGAAATTGTCAACGCCCTGCATAAGAACGAAGGCGACTCATCGGTCTCGATCAGCGAAAATCCGCTGTCGGTAAAACGCCTGGAATGGGAGCATTTACAAAAAGTGCTGATGCAGCACGACGGCAATATTTCGGCCGCTGCCAGGGCGTTAAATATGCACAGGCGCACGTTGCAAAGAAAGCTCGATAAGAAGCCGGTCAAAGAGTAGTCATAAAAAACCAGATGGCTTCGCATTCAGCTTTTTTAGTTGTCGCAACAAGTATGAATCTTCTGATTTCGACAACTTGATTTCAGTCCGCTATGGCCTGGTTGCCAATAATTTACTGGCAACAATATGTTTATGTCTCCATCAAGCATTATGAAATGCGGTATTAATTTTTGTTGAGGCATCTTGTTGTTTTTCAATGAATAGCAAGGTTTTTTAGGTTGTGGATTTTGATGCGGTTGATGTTTTTTTTATTTATAGTTTTGACATGGCGCGGTATCTCATGATAAAAAGTACCCTGTCGTTTATTACTTAATTCGACAAGCAGCTCAGTAAAGTAATTTAGCTGAGTGGCCCCTTTGAGGAAAGGGAATAAAACAATATAATATAAACTCTCGAGGATTTTAAAATGGCTGAAGAACAAGAAAAAGATAACACATGGTTGATTGCTGGTGTTGCTATTGCTGCTGTTATTGTTTTAGTTGTACTGTTAAAACAAGACGAAACTAAGCATTTACAAAGTGGTGCTGTTGCAGCTAGTAATGCTGAAATCGATGCAAAATTATCTTCAAAGAAAACCAGCAACAAAACTGCTCAATAAAAGCTGTAAAAAGTAGTCAATTGAAAAATACCTCCCGTCTCGCGGGGGGTATTTTTCTTATCTCACTGTAGCTTCAACTCAATACTTTCTGCTATTGCAGAGTTGGCTGACTCGAATCGTTTAAATCGTTGCTGACAACAACTTCAATTCCCAAGTTTTGGATATACCGCTCCCTCTCCTCTGAATTTAGCTAGATGTCTGTTTCCAGCAGCTGGATTTTTTCCTCCAACATTTTTACCCTTTTCAATAGTTCCGGTAGTTTGCTGATAGCGATCTGCTCTTTGTAAGCCGTCTTCTTGTCTTTTGCCGGACTGCCGAAGACCTGGGTACCCGCTTTGACATCTCCTGCCACGCCAGAGCGCGCCATGACTACAGCGCCTTGACCAATCGTAACATGGTCGGCAATGCCCGAGCTTCCGGCCAGAATCGCATAGTCCTCAATGTTGCAGGAGCCTGACACCCCCGTTAAACCGCACATGATGACATGTTTGCCGACTTTATTATTGTGTCCGATCTGTACCAGATTGTCGATTTTGCTGCCCGCGCCTATTAAGGTGCTTCCCAGTGCGCCTCTGTCTATACAGGTATTGGCGCCAATCTCGACATTGTCCTCGATAACCACATTGCCGACTTGAGGTACTTTGACGTGTTGATTATTTCTGAACTTATAACCGAAGCCGTCAGCGCCGATGATGGCTCCTGAATGAATAATGACATTGTCGCCCATGACCACGCCGTCATAAATAACGGCATAGGGATAAATCTTACAGTTTTTGCCTATTTTTACATTTTTGCCGATATAGGCGCCTGCGTGTATTTCGCTGCCATCAGCTAGGCTAGCGTTTTCGCCAATGACGGCGTAAGGGCCGATATACAGTTCATTGCCTAACGTCACATTGGCTTCAAGCACTGCCTGCGGTGCAATCTGCCTGCCATAAACCCTGGCAGGGTGAAGTAATTCGACCGCCTTGATAAAACTGAGTTCCGGGTCCGGGCAAATTAACAGCGCCATGCTTTCAGGAACATTGTCAACGCTGAAGCCTTCCGCAATAAAACAGGCGGACGCTGTTGAATTCTTGATGTGTTGGGTATAGCGGCTGTTGGTCAGCTGCGTGACTTGGCCTTGGCGGGCAGAGGTAATATCTGCCGCTGAATGAATGGTTGCTGATGGATCGCCGCCTTCAATACGTGCTCCACAAAAATCGGCAAGTTCTTTTAATGTAATCGACATATATGTCTCTGCTGTTATTTTGAATAGCGCCAAAACAGCCGGCACGTTGCTGGAAATTTAAGTTTAGTTTAACAAATCTAATAAACAACTACATTACCGCTGTTAAGTTGCTGATCGGAATGGTGGGGTTTTCAATGTAATCGATTTAATTTTATTTTTTTGTTTTCCTGTGCCCAAATGTCAATTTTGGCTGCGCAGCCAGTGTCCCGATTTGCCGCCGTCTTTTTCCAGTAATCGGACTGACTGAATAATCATGCCCCTGTCTACGGCTTTGCACATATCGTAAATGGTGAGCAATGCAATCTGAGTGGCGTTTAGCGCTTCGATTTCTACGCCGGTCTGACCGTTGGTTTTTACGGTGGTTTGGCAGCGTATCCGGTTGTTGTCGATTTCCGCATTCAACTTGATTTCAACATGAGTTAGCGGCAGCGGATGGCAGAGCGGAATCAGGTCCGCAGTTTTTTTGCTGGCCATGATGCCGGCTATTCTCGCTATAGCCAGTACGTCGCCTTTTTTATGGCCGCCGTCTACGATCAGCTTGAGCGTTTCCGGCTGCATTTCAATATAGCCTTCGGTAACGGCTGTACGCTGAGTGACCGCCTTTTCGCCGACGTCGACCATGTGGGCTTCGCCGGATTGATTAAAGTGGGTTAATGCAGTCATTTTTCTGTAAAATTATCAGTGAAAAGAGGCAGGCGCATTGCATTATAACAACTGCCGGTTAATAAAACTAAAAAGGCGATTAACCGGTTGCTCTTGCAATGCACCTTGTGCCTACTTTATTTGTTGTGATTGGGTGAGTGACTATGTCAATTAAGGTGCGTTATTTTGCCAGCTTGAAAGAAAGCATCGGCCGCGCGGAAGACAATCTGGAGTTTGCGGGCTTATCCACCGTCGGCGATGTATGGCACTGCGCCAATCCGAATAAAGCATTGCCGGATAACATCTTGGCGGCGGTGAATATGGACTATGTTGAATTGAACAGCGCGGTTAAGGACGGCGATGAAGTGGCTTTTTTTCCGCCGGTGACCGGAGGCTGATCGTGGGCATAAAAATTTGCGCAGAACCTTTCGATCCCTGGCGGGAAATTCAGGCGCACCAGCATTCGGCAAAGGGCATGCCCGGCAAATTTGGCGCAACCAATATTTTTATAGGCACGATGCGCGATTTCAATGAAGGCGATGACGTTAAGGGCATGACGCTGGAGCATTATCCCGGCATGACCGAAAAGCAGCTGGAAAAAATCGTAGCCGAAGCTGAGCAGCAATGGCCGGTTATCGATGCGTTGGTGGTGCACCGGGTGGGCGATATTCTGCCTAATGAACCGATCGTGCTGGTGGCGGTATGGACATCGCACCGCGGCGATGCGTTTGATGCGAGCCGATACATCATGGAAGCGTTAAAGTCGAGAGTGCCTTTCTGGAAAAAAGAGTTGTTAAAATCCGAGGCTGAGCGTTGGCTGGTAAAAAATACGGACGGTTATCTTTAAACTGTTCGTTGTAACTAGATTTTTTAGGGAATGCCCGAATGCAGGGACAATTAAGAAAAATGCACGCCCGGCTGGAGCCGGACAGATCAAAGCCGGTTCAGTACGAGTTGCCGTTAGGCGAGCAGTTGGTCGCGTTAAATCCGTTGCTCGGGAAATCGATCAAGCTGGTATATACCGGTAAAATCTTTTGTGTACACTGCAACCGGTCGATTAAAAAGAGCTTTAACCAGGGCTATTGCTATCCCTGCTTCACCTCGCTGGCGCAATGCGATATGTGCATCATGAAGCCGGAAACCTGCCACTATGAGGCAGGTACCTGTCGGGAGTCGTCATGGGGCGAGGAATTCTGCTTTCAGCCGCATGTGGTTTATCTGGCCAATTCCAGCGGCATCAAGGTCGGCATCACCCGGCAGACGCAAATCCCGACGCGCTGGATCGATCAAGGCGCGGTGCAGGCGTTGCCGATTTTTAGAGTGCAGTCGCGCTATATTTCCGGCCTGGTTGAAATCGCCATTGCCAAGCACGTCAGCGATAAAACCAGCTGGCAGCAAATGCTTAAAAATAAAGCCGAGCCTATCGATCTGGTAGCAAAGCGGGATGAGTTGATCGCTGTTTGCAACGCGGAGCTGGATGAAATTACCCGGCGTTTCGGACCAAAGGCGATTGAGTTGTTAGTCGATGAGCCGGTTGTGGATATTCATTTTCCGGTGGACAGCTACCCGGTCAAGGTCAAGTCGTTTAACCTTGATAAGGATGCCGAAGTCTCGGGGGTGCTGCACGGCATTAAAGGCCAGTATTTATTGCTGGACACCGGCGTCATTAATATCCGCAAGTATGCCGGTTACGAGGTTGAGTTTTCGGCGTAGCAGCGATTTACAGTAATGGCGCAATCAGCAGCGCAACCGTATTGACTACTTTGATAATGGTATTGATCGCAGGTCCTGCCGTGTCCTTGTACGGATCGCCTACCGTATCGCCGGTGACTGCGGCTTTATGTGCTGCAGAGCCTTTGCCGCCGTAATGGCCGGCCTCAATATATTTCTTGGCGTTATCCCAGGCGCCGCCGCCTGTGGTCATCGAAATGGCGATGAACAGGCCGGAAATAATAGAACCTATCAATACCCCGCCCAAGGCGGTTTTGCCCAGAGTGAACCCGACGATGACCGGTATGAAAACCGGCAGCAGCGACGGAACCACCATTTTCCTGATCGCGGAAATCGTCAAAATATCGATAGCCTTTGCATAGTCCGGTTTGGCGGTGTAAGTCATAATGCCGGGGATCTCCTTAAACTGACGGCGGACTTCATTAACAATATCGCCGGCGGCCTCGCCTACCGCTTCCATTGCAAATGCGCTGGACAGATAGGGAATCAGCGCACCGAGCAACAGGCCGATAACGACTCGAATATCGGACAGGTCGCAAACCAGTCCGCCCAGGTTGCTGGTGTAATCGGAAAAAAGCGCCAGTGCAGCCAGCCCGGCCGACCCCATTGCAAAACTTTTTGTGACTGCCTTGGTAGTGTTGCCTACGGCATCGAGAGGATCGGTGATCTTGCGGATGCCTTCCGGCATTTTTGCCATTTCCGCTATGCCGCCAGCATTGTCGGTAATCGGGCCGTAAGCATCGATAGCGACGATCATTCCGGTTAATGACAGCATACCGGTTGCGGCTACGCCGATGCCAAATAGTCCAGCCAATTGGTGGGTTGCCCACATGGCGGCACAAATCAAAATAACCGGTGTGGCGGTGGATTTCAAGGACAAACTTAATCCGGCAATAACATTAGTACCGTCACCCGCGGTCGATGCTTTGGCGATTTTCTGAACCGGCGCATAGGCGCTGGAGGTGTGATATTCGGTAATCAGCATTAAGGCTATCATCAGGCCCAAACCGATAGCGGCCGAATAAAACAGATGGAGCGAGGGAATGAGCCTGCCGCCGATTATTAGCGCATCGCCCATCAGCAGGCGGGTGGCCGGATAAAACAGCAATAACGACAGCACCGTGGCAATAATAACGCCTCTGTATAAGGCCAACATGATGTTTCCATTCTCGGCCACCCTGACGAAGAAAATGCTGATCATGGAGATAAGGATCGATATGCCGCCCAGAACCAGAGGATAGGCAATGGCATTTTCATTATCGTCGATGATCAGCAGGTCGGCCAGCAACATGGTGGCGATCAGGGTTACCGCATAGGATTCAAACAGGTCAGCCGCCATGCCGGCGCAATCGCCGACGTTATCGCCGACATTATCCGCGATAACGGCCGGATTTCTCGGGTCGTCTTCAGGGATGCCCGCCTCGATTTTACCGACCAGATCAGCGCCCACATCGGCGCCTTTGGTAAAGATGCCTCCGCCAAGACGGGCAAACATGGCGATTAACGATGCGCCGAAAGCCACGCCGAGCATGGCATACAAAGGCTGGTTTACGTCCAGCCACAGTAAAACGCTGTAGTAGCCGCCCGTTGCCAACAGGCCCAGGCCCACCACGGACATGCCGGTAATGGAGCCGCCTCTGATCGCAATCAGAAAAGCATGATGGGCGCCTGAATAAGCCGCCTGGGCGGTGCGGACATTGGCGCGGACCGAGCTGTGCATGCCTACAAAACCGGCTAGCGCCGAACACAGCGCGCCTAAGGCAAAACCACCGGCGGTAGTCCAGTTTAATAAGAAGCCGACCAGCAATAACAGCGCAGTACCCACCCAAGCTATAACTTTGTACTGTCTGGTCAGATAAGCCTCGGCTCCCTGCTGGATAGCCAGAGCGATAGCCTGCATTTGTTCATTGCCTGATGGCTGTTGTTTAATCCACTTGAGTAATATCAGGCTATATAAAATGGCGGCGATAGCGGCAATGAGCGCGAAAAGCATGCACAGTTGCGCGATGGATAGTGTGGTGTGAGGGATGATAAACATAGTCGCTCCTTAGTCGTAAGATGGGCTAAACACCAACAGTAGGCGTTTTAGGCGACGCGTGCAGCCCATCAGTCGGGAACGATGAGCAGGTAATGCTTTTTCAGCGATATTTTTTATTATTCCATTAGCGATGAACAATAATTGATTGCTGCCGGTTCGGCAACAATTAAAAAGGGTAAGAGATGCGAGTGCAATCCCAGCAAAAACCTAGTAAAATGGCCGACATATGTCGCTTTAAAACAGCGGCTGCCAACAGCGGTTTATCTGATGTCCTGAAAAAACAAACCGGGTATTTGGGTTTGAGTTTTTAAAAACGCAGTTAATCGGCTTAATTCGAAAGTTTATTTGAGGTATTAGCGTGGAGCTAAACGGCGCACAAATTGTAATTCAGAGTCTCAAGGACGAAGGCGTAGAATATATTTTTGGCTATCCCGGCGGGGCGGTGTTGCATTTATACGATGCCATTTATCAGCAGGATGATGTCAAGCACATCCTGGTTCGGCATGAACAGGGCGCGACCCATGCGGCGGACGGCTATGCCCGTGCAACCGGCAAACCGGGCGTGGTTCTGGTCACTTCTGGTCCCGGCGCGACCAATGCGGTCACCGGCATCGCCACCGCTTATATGGATTCGATTCCTATGGTGGTTATTTCCGGCCAAGTGCCATTGCCGGTCATTGGCAGCGATGCGTTTCAGGAAGTCGACATGGTCGGCATTACCCGTCCCTGCGTGAAGCATAACTTTTTGGTTAAAGACATAACCAAACTGGCCGAGACCATCAAGAAAGCGTTTTATGTCGCTACCACCGGTCGTCCCGGCCCTGTTGTTGTGGATATACCCAAAGATATAACTGATCCCAGAATAAAAATACCTTACAAGTACCCTAAAAAAGTCACTATCCGTTCTTATAACCCTGCGGTTACCGGTCATAAAGGGCAGATTAAAAAGGCAGTGGATTTATTATTGACCGCGCAAAAGCCGATCATTTATTCAGGTGGCGGCGTGGTTTTGGGTGAAGCCAGCCAGGAACTGACCGAGTTCGCTCAATTGCTGGACTTTCCGGTTACCAACACCTTGATGGGTTTGGGCGCTTATCCTGCAACCGACAAGCAGTTTGTCGGCATGCTGGGCATGCACGGCACTTATGAAGCCAACATGGCGATGCATGACAGCGATGTGATTATTGCGATCGGCGCGCGTTTTGACGACCGCGTCACCGGCAAGCTGGACGAGTTTTGCCCGCATGCGCAAATCATCCATATCGATGTGGATCCTGCATCCATTTCCAAGACCGTTAAAGTCGCGATCCCTATCGTCGGCGAAGTCAAACCGGTATTGGAGCAAATGATGGAAATGATCAGGGAAAGCAAAAAGAAACCGTCCAAGAAAGCGTTGGAAAACTGGTGGAAACAGATCGACGAATGGCGGGCCGTCAAATGTATGGAATACGATCGCAACAGCCGCTTGATCAAACCGCAATACGTGATCGAGCAGTTGTACGAAGTCA
>Ga0208789_1001857_pt1 | contig 10523 bp, 9 predicted proteins | sample Methanotroph_Enr_FD_187368 | JGI IMG/M metagenome (GOLD analysis project Ga0208789, IMG submission 187368) | Enriched soil microbial communities from Old Woman Creek wetland in Ohio, USA - Methanotroph_Enrichment_5 (SPAdes) (version 2) | ecosystem: Environmental > Terrestrial > Soil > Wetlands...
AAAGAAGAAAATACTCCACGCGATAGCTGCCGAAAGCAGGTCTGCTATAACAAATTTAACAGTTTGTACTTTTCTATTCATTCTGGATGCGTTATATGGCAGCAATTCAAAGGGTTAAGGTTGATGAAATTATTTCAATTGGAGCCAGCTATTCATTCTATTATCAGGGTATTTAAAGTGAGTAAATTTAGTAAGCCGGGTAGGGCAGTTGATTGGGTTTTAATGCGGGTAAATGTATTTTGGCATTTATTTCTGAATTTTACAACATATTTTGTTCCGGTGCTCTTTTAATTACTGAATTCTCAACTTTTTCAAGTATCTGGTATGCAACCTTAAGTGCCTGGTATCCGTCACTGATAGTAACATCGGGTATCGCATTGGTCAGGATAGCTTTAGCAAATCTGGATAGTTCAGTTTGAATGGCATTGGTAGGCAGAATTAAAGGTTTTTCAAAATGGATATGCTTTGCTTCTGCACCATTTCTTGGTTCCAGAACGGGTAATAACGGATTTATTGTTCCACCATTAATATTTTTCAGAAATGCCACTTCAGTTTTCATGTTCAGGAAGTCCACTGAAATGTAAGCATCACGTTGAAAAAAACGTGCCTTTCGCATGGGGCTCAATGATATGCGGCTTGAGGTCAGGTTTGCCACACACCCATTATCAAATTCAAGCCTTGCATTTACGATATCAGGAGAATTTGTAACCACAGCTACACCACTGGCACTTATTTTCCTGAGATTGGCATGCACCGTGTATAATACAATATCAATATCATGGATCATCAGATCCAGGATTACCGGTACATCTGAACCACGCTGTTTGAATCCGGCCAGACGATGTATTTCAATAAACATCGGATTATCAATGAACGGAATTGCTGCAACCATAGCCGGATTATAACGCTCAACATGTCCAACCTGGACTTTTACATTTGCCTTGCTGGCTATATCAATCAGTTTTAGCGCTTCTTCAGGCGAGGTTACAATTGGCTTTTCAATAAATACATGCCTGAACTGGTTAATTGCATGTGCTGCATGTTCGAAATGAGCAATGGTAGGCGTTACAATGTCCACTACATCAACCTCTCTGACTAAACTTTCAATTGAATCAAACTGCTTGATTCCGAATTCGTTGGAAACAGATTGAGAATTTAATTCATCCGTATCAAAAAATCCCATCAATTCATATTCCGGAATTTTCTTAATGCATTTTATATGAATTTTCCCCAGGTGGCCAGCTCCAATAACTCCAATTTTAAGCATATATCTTTTTTATGCAAAAGTAGAAAAAAGCCACCGGGTAATTTGATAACTTTTTGAATGTTAATAATTCTGTAATAATGGGATAGAAAGATGCAAAAGGGTTGCATCAAAAAAAAATAAAAACCTGAACTTTTAAAAAAATGGATTTATGTCAGGGAGCTGTATAAAATCACTGATTTTTTTTCATTAACTTAATGCTGATTTTTTGTTCAACATGCTCTCAATTTCTTACTTTTGCCACATGCATAAAGTTTCATGAGGTGGTATTTATAATTCATTTAAATCCTGAAATTGATGCATTCGCTTTAATAAACCAATTAAACATAGTAATACTAATTAAATGAAAAACACTGCATTTACTCAAATTCATGAAGCGCTTGGCGCAAAGATGCTTCCTTTCGCAGGATATAATATGCCGATTCAATTTTCGGGAATTAACGATGAACATGAAACCGTACGCACTAAACTGGGTGTCTTTGATGTATCGCATATGGGCGAAATATGGGTGAAAGGCCCGAAAGCATTGGACTTTATCCAGTATGTAACAACCAATGATGCATCTGTACTTCATGACGGTAAAGTTCAATATTCCTGCCTCCCGAATGGTAAGGGCGGAATTGTTGATGATTTACTTGTTTACCGTGTTGATGCCGAAACATACCTGCTGGTTGTTAATGCTTCGAATGTAGATAAAGATTGGGCATGGATGCAAAGTCAGAATAAAGCAGGAGCTATTTTATACAATGCTTCCGACGAAATCGCACAACTCGCCATTCAGGGACCGCTGGCATTAAAAGCTATGCAAAAACTTACAACTACCAATGTTACCGATATGGAATACTACACTTTCAAAAAACTTGATTTTGCAGGTGTAAAAGATGTTATTTTTGCTACTACAGGGTACACAGGTTCAGGTGGTTGTGAAATTTATATGGATAACAAGGATGCTGTTAAGATTTACAATGCCGTAATGGAAGCTGGCGCCGAATATGGGATCAAACCTATCGGGCTTGCTGCCCGCGATACATTGCGCCTCGAAATGGGCTTCTGTCTATATGGCAATGATATAGACGATACGACTTCACCTATTGAAGCTGGCCTGGGATGGATTACCAAATTCACAGATGACAAAGATTTTATCAATAAAGATATATTTCTGAAACAAAAAACCGAAGGAACATCGCGCCGCTTAGTTGGTTTCGAACTGATTGATAAAGGCGTGCCACGTCATGGTTACGATGTTGTGGATGCCGAAGGCAATAAAATTGGTATTGTTACCAGCGGAACTATGGGCCCCTCGGTGAAAAAAGGTATTGGCATGGCATACGTGCCCAAAGCTTATATGAAAGCCGGAAGCGAGATATTTATCAGTATCCGTGAAAAAGTATTAAAGGCACAGGTTGTTAAAATGCCTTTTTATAAAGGGTAGTAAATGGAAAATGGTTAATCGAAAATAGTTAATCGAAAATAGTTTAGAAACCCTTGTCTTTGAGGTATTTATGCCAGATTGACAAGTCAAAATAAATAAATTCCTTCGACCATTTGCTGTTTCCTATTAACCATTAACTTGAAAATTTCAATTGTGCAATAATACTTAAATTTTCATAGCGCTATTTATCACTTAGCTCTTACACCATGAACAGCATCGAAGTTTGCCTGTCGCCCGCATTGTTTCAATTCAAAACCACTACGGAGAATTATATTGTGGTGATTGTGGATGTATTGCGTGCAACCACGGCTTTTTGTGCAGCTTTCGACAGCGGTGTTAAAACTGTGATCCCGGTTTTGGGGCTGGAAGAGTTAATTGAGTATAAAAATAAAGGATACCTCACTGCCGCCGAACGCGATGGCAAGAAGGTTGATTTTGCTGACTTTGGAAATTCGCCAACCGTATTTTTACAAAGTTCATTATCAGGGAAAGAACTGGCGTATTCGACTACCAATGGAACAAAAGCTGTTGAAATGGTTAAAACCTCCGGGAATATAGTTGCCGCCTCATTTGTAAATCTCGATGCTGTTAGCGATTGGCTTATCAGTAAGCAAATGAATGTTGTTGTTTTATGTTCGGGCTGGAAAAACACCTTCAGTCTCGAAGATACACTTTGTGCTGGTGCACTTGTTGAAAGCCTTGAGAAATCAGGAAAGTTAACACACATATGCGATGCCTCAGTCACATCTTTAATGCTTTGGCGATCATCCAAAAATAAGCTGATTCATGTAGTTCAAAAGGCAAATCATTATCAACGGCTTTCCAGGATGGGACTGCTCGAAGACTTGCAGCACTGTTTCCGGCTAAATTCTTCCAAAGTAGTACCTGTTTGGGATAAGAATGCGTTTAAGGATATGTCGGAAAAATAAAACGTATTGAAATTCCTGATAATCAGGCTATTCCTTTGAAAGTGCCATGTTAAAAAGCAAGGATTTCCAGAGAATATGCAATATAGTGATAAGAATTAACTTTTTACGTTTCATATAGTTTTAGTTTGCAAAAGTCCATCTAACCAGGGAAACGTTTGTAAAAGATTTTAACAACTATATTTAATCTGTAATTTTCCTATGCAGAACATTATATAACTATAATTCCTTTGAGCAGATTCAATTCTATTTTTTATAATAATGATGCCTATGCCGTATGGCGTATTAGTGGGTTTCGTAAATTTATCACTGGCCGGTTCTTTCTCACTTTTGGCATACAGATGCAGAGTGTTATAGTGGGCTGGCAGGTTTATGATCTTACTCATGATCCGTTGGCGCTTGGACTGATAGGGCTTTCAGAGGCAATTCCTTTTCTGATTGTTGCATTGTTTGCCGGACATATTGCTGACCTGTTCGACCGAAAATCTATTATTGCTTTAACTGCTTCTATTTACGTACTATCTGCAATCGTTTTGTTGTATATGAGTTATACGATGCACACCATGTATCAAACAGCAGGTGTATGGCCATTGTATAGCGTCATCGCAATAACAGGGCTGGCAAGGGCTTTCTTTTACCCGGCCCAATCTGCTTATATGGCTCAGATTGTGCCTCGTAACCTATATGCCAATTCATCGACCTGGAACAGTACGATTTGGCACATTGCTGCTGTTTCGGGCCCGGCGGCCGGGGGATTGATTTACGGATTTGCAGGAATTCACATTGCTTTTATGTGCGTTGTATTTTTCTCGGCATTAAGCCTTGGTTTTTTTTATACTTCGAAATCGGTTCCTTTGCCAATACGAGCTGTTAAAGAAGGAATATTTACAAGTCTTTCGACCGGGATTAAGTTTGTTTTCGGAAACCAGGTTTTACTGGGTGCCCTCGCGCTCGATATGTTTGGAGTATTATTCGGAGGTGCAGTTGCCTTGCTACCGGTTTTTGCATCCGAAGTATTGCATACAGGTCCTCAGGGTCTGGGTATTTTACGCGCTGCTCCTGCATTTGGGGCCGTTCTTATGGCTATGATTCTTGCTTATTACCCTCCGTTGCGAAGATCAGGGATAAAGCTATTGTTGGCCATAGGTGGGTTTGGAGCCTGTATCATCTTTTTTGCCTTATCAGGAAATTTCCTGTTATCAATTGGATTGCTTGCACTTAGCGGGATGTTCGACAATGTAAGTGTAATAATCCGCGGTACAATTTTGCAGATGTACACTCCTGACGAAATGCGTGGTCGCGTAGCCTCGGTAAATAGCTTGTTTGTTGGTTCATCCAATGAGTTAGGCTCCTTTGAGTCGGGTGTTGCAGCAAAAATCCTGGGACTTATTCCTTCGGTAGTTTTCGGTGGAGGAATGACGGTCATGATTGTTCTGGCAACAGCCGGTTTTGCGCCTAAACTGAGGAAGATGGAGATAAAGGGGATGAAGTGAGAGTGGGAGAGTGGGCGAGTAGGAGAGTGGAAGATGGATATGTAGTACGAAAAACGCGATGCAATAAAATGGCTACATGGCGAAATTGTGAAAGCAATAGCAATTGAAAAGGGTAAATCCTGAATAAGGGAATTACTTGATAACGAATTTTCCATTCGATATTTTTTCGGAACCTGAATAGATTTCATAAAAATAAATTCCTCCTGGTAAACCTTTACGGTTGATAATAAAACGATTACTCGAATCGCTTTGATACCGGGCCGATTCCCGGCCGTGTGAATTCAGGATCAATAAAGTAAGGTCTTTTAAATTAGATTCCTGCAGTTGTATGGTTGCAATATCATTTACCGGGTTGGGAACAATATGTGAGGCATAAGCAGCCGGAAATGCTGGAAGCTCAACTAAAGAGTAACATGGGAAATCGGCATTATTATATACTTTCACAATTCCGTCTTCAGTAAAGCAGTTAAGTGTAGGGTAGATATCTGCAGTGCAAGCATAAACACCGGCAGAGGTTAACCCATTATCGCTTCCGATTTCCTGTATCCAATTTTCCTGGGCGAAACCCGTCGTGACTACTCGTAAATTATACTCTTTACGTGTTTCCCCATTCATTAAAATCTTATTCTCAATTGAATTCACAATAAGTTTGTACTGGCATTCATTGTAAAAACCTGTAAATGTATCGTTTACGGCAATGGTGAAGTCGTATAACAGGTGCTCCGTAGTGGCACCGACTTTCTTACTATAAATTTTTCCTGGTTCTGGTTCCCGCAAGGCAGCTTCATAGTTCCAATTGGTTAGCGAAGAGCTGGAAGTTCCCATAAGTTTTTTGTATGACTTGCTGTCAATTGTTGTGTCGCCTTTAATTACCTGGTAATGAAAAGTGAAATTACCGGGAGTTACTTCCAGCAGATTTGACCAGAGATTGTTTTCTTTGACCAGGGTTTGTGATTGCAAAGAGATTGAAAAGATGATTAACAGGCTTACAAGCAGTAAATATCTCAATTTCATAGGTTTGATGGATTAATAGTCAGTAATAGAGAAGATTAATTATAGCGTTTCCCAAAGTGGAAACTCAGGTAACCTGTGATGAAAAAGTAATTCGGGTCCTTAAAAGCCATTATGGGCACCGGTTTTGGAAATATATCTATAGCAACTCCTACTTCCAGTGCTTTAATCCGATCATTGAGTGCACTAAATTCAAAATTGAAACCGCCTTTGAAATAAAGCCCCGGGTACACCTTAATTTTATTAAAACCACTCAGAATAGGACCTCGTCCATAAATATCGCACAACGTAATTGAATTTGTACCTATATCCGGAAAATGTATCGCAGGGTCATAGCGTTCGAGTGCGGTCCTGTCAACTATAAGTTGGTTATCTACAACACTATAATAGGCAATGTACAGATAAACCGGTTTTGCCATTCCCAGGTCAACCCCGCCATAATAAAAAGCCCTGACTTCAACGCCTCCCCAGTATGGTTTACGGTTCACCAGGCGCTGGTTCCCAATGCCGGCACGAATAATATACAGGTTATTCAACTTACCGTAAACATAACTAAGTGGATTTGGGAAATTTAAGTTGTAACGCCGGGTTTGGTTAGGAGCGCGCATTTCTAATAGATCAAATTCGAACATGCGGTTTTTATAATATGTTTTGTTGGTGCCAAACCGATATCCCAGGCCATAACCGAGTGTGTGCAGCATGATATTCCCCGATTTCTCTCTTCGGAGTAAAATACCCATATCAACAGTGTCGGCTGCTGTAATATCCTGAGCCTGAACTATTGATGGCAACAGGCCTGCGAACGTGAAAATTAAAATCGAGAGAACTAACCGCATGAATAGTTTCTTTAGCATATTAACAACTAAGCAACGGTTTGGTTGCATTGAATCTGATGAAATACTAATACCAGAAACCGTATATTTTATTTGCTTTCTGCACGATACTGTTTGTATTCACCATATGCAGCACATTTATCCGAAGTGCCGCAGGACGAAAGCATTATCGTGAGAATTACTATTGTTGCCAGAAGCGCTGCTATTTTCTTCATATGATGGATGTAGTGATAACTTTTTACGGAACTGTTTATATCTACAAAAGTATTGACATTTTGCTTAAGTATAACATGCAAACTTCATATTTATTGTGTTTTGTTTACGATAAAGGCTCCAAACCGTTCAATCATGTTTAGGTTAATTTAAATTGACTGTTGATTGAACTGATTAAGCCTTGTATAATGGCAGGGTATGACTTGGCTGAGTTATTTTGTTATATTTAAACCAATGATATGTATTTCAATAATAAAGCCATTGAAAGTAAATTTCACCTACACCATGAAAAAATATCCAGAAAGTTGGAATCAAAAAACCGCTAATAAAAACGTCTGCAAATATAATTCTACCGATAGGTCAAATCTTCTTCAACGTAAACGAAAACGTAGATCCCACTCCCGGCGCACTGCGCACGTTAATGGTTTGGTCATGGGCTTCGATTATATGTTTTACAATGGCCAGCCCCAGTCCTGAACCACCCTCGGCGCGGGAGCGGTGTTTATCAACCCGGTAAAAGCGTTCAAATAACCTGGAAATATGCATTTCTTCGATGCCAACACCATTATCTGAGATTTCGATCAGGTAATTTTCATCCATATCGTAAAAACTAACCTTGGTCCTGCCTCCTTCAATTCCGTATTTTACCGAATTCAGGATCAGATTGGTAAGTACGGTGCGAATTTTCTCCTTATCGGCGCGTACAATCATATTGTCATTGTATTCAGCTGCAAACTGAAGTTTGATCTGTCGTTCGGAAGCTTTTGGCTCAAGGAATTCCATAACATCCCTAACCAAAATAGTAATAGAAAAATTTGAAAGGAGCGGCGTTGCTTCTCCGGTTTCGAGCCTCGATATTACCTCAAGATCCTCAACAATGGTTATCATCCTTTCAATATTCTTCTGCGATTTCTGCAGATAATCAACGTTAATATTCGGATCGTTGATTCCTCCATCCAACAGGGTAAGTATAAATCCCTGCATGTTAAAAAGCGGGGTTTTGAGCTCATGCGATACATTGCCGAGGAATTCCCTGCGATAGATTTCCATGTTTTTTAGTTCATCTATTTCTTCCTTACGGTCGTTGGCCCAATTTTCAACTTCCTGGTTCACTTTTTTAATAATATCGCCGTGAATACTTGTTACCTGTTCTTTTTTTAAATCCCGGTTGAGTTTTTGTTTATGTATCGTTTTGTAAATCAGTTTAATGCGGCTGTATATAAATTTTTCGAGTGAATTCGTAAGGATAAGGTATTGAACAAGTATTAAAAGAACAAAAGAAACTGGAAACAGGATCCAGATAGATTGCTTGCTTTCGATGCTCCAAAAAATCAAAAACATAGCAACTGCAAATAGAGAAAGCAGAACCGATAAAATTAATGCAAGTCGCTTTGGAGTAATTTCGGCCATGGTGTTGATAAAAAGTTGATTGCTATTAGTTAATGGAAAAAAGTTAATGTGAAATAGGAAGACAAGGGGAAATGTTAGTTACATGGAATATTTATCAGAATGACTAATATCCATTTTCTTTAACCATTAATTTTAATTTTCCCCTCAAAGCTATCTCGGATCAAACTTATATCCCACTCCTTTAATTGTTTTGATGTGATTGGTTCCGGTTTTTTCGCGGATTTTACGAATGTGAACATCAATGGTCCTTTCACCCACTATTACATCATCATCCCATACCTGCGACATTATTTCATCACGTGTAAACACTTTGTGTGGTCGTGAAGCAAGTAGATTGAGCAATTCAAACTCCTTTCGGGCAAGTTGTATCTCCTGTTCTCCACTTGATACCATATAATTTTCCTTGTTGATTCTCAGGTCGCCTGCCTCATAAATGTTTGCAGATTCTTTTACACTTTTATGCCTGCGCAAAAGGGAATTCACTTTGCTTATCAGCACAGCCGGTTTTATAGGTTTTGTTATATAATCGTCACCTCCTGCATCGAGGCTGAGTATCTGTGTAAAATCTTCGCTTCGGGCCGTAAAAAACACTACCAGCGCATTTTCAAGTCCGGGGATACGCTTTATTTCGCGGCAGGTTTCTATTCCATCCATTTCGGGCATCATCACATCCAGTAAAATAAGATGTGGTATGCTCTCCTTAGCTTTTATAATTGCATCACGACCGTTGTCGGATGTGAGAACGTTATAACCTTCTTTCCGAAGGTTATAACCGACAAAATCAAGGATATCGGCTTCGTCGTCAACCAAAAGTACTGTAAATGCAGTGTTCTCCATAGATCGTATTTATTGCAGTTGTGATTAATCAGGTTATTTGAGAGGTTTCTGTTTTGTTTTTTGCAGCTTACTGTGTTTCACTATAATCGCATCAAAATAAAAGATCAGTTCTTCTGCAATATTTGTAATATGATCGCCTGCGCGCTCCAGTTTACGGATAATTGAAAAAGCTTCCAGTAGCATGGGAATTTTATCTTGTCTTTCTTTAACCAGCTTACAGATAACAGGAGTGATATCATTATTTATTTTATCGAGTTTCTCGTCCATACCAAACAAACCTTTAACCAGTTTGCGGTCACCTTTTTCAAAGGAGGCCAGAGATTCCTGAATCATGGATTGGGCAATATAGAACATTTCCGGTATCCGGGTTTCTTCGATAATATCTATTGGCCATGGATTTTCGGCGTGTTCGGCACTTTTTGCAATCGCGTTGGCATAATCACCTATACGTTCCAGGTTATAATTGATCTTGAGTACGGAAAGTAAAAAGCGAAGGTCAACCGCTAATGGATTCTGCAACATAATAATGTTTTCACAATCCATATCAATTTTCAATTCGAATGCATCCACCAGTTTTTCGTTTGCCCTGACTTCATGGGCAAGGTCTTTGTCGCCATTTACCAAGGCAAGCCGTGCTTTTTCCATCTGGCTGCTGACAAGGTTCCACATCTGGATTAAATCGTTCTTGAGTTGGTCAAGATCCATTTCAAGGTGACTCATTTTTTTAAAGTTAATGGTTAAAAGTTATTCGTTAAGAATAGTAGAGTAAGGAGTAGGGAGTAGGGAGTCAGGAATATGGAGTTTGCAATTTTTCTTTATCGTTACACTGAAACACTGAAACTCTGAAACATTGAAACACTGAAACTCTGAAACACTGAAACATTGAAACACTGAAACTCTGAAACATTTCTCAACCAAACCTGCCTGTAATGTAGTTCTGTGTACGTTCGTTTCCCGGATTCAGGAATATTTTCTGAGTAATGTCGTGTTCAACCAGTTCTCCAAGGTAAAAAAAGCCTGTATAATCGCTTATACGGCCAGCCTGTTGCAAGTTGTGGGTAACAATAATTATGGTATAGTTTTTTTTAAGTTCGAAAATCAGTT
>Ga0208789_1001858_pt1 | contig 10515 bp, 10 predicted proteins | sample Methanotroph_Enr_FD_187368 | JGI IMG/M metagenome (GOLD analysis project Ga0208789, IMG submission 187368) | Enriched soil microbial communities from Old Woman Creek wetland in Ohio, USA - Methanotroph_Enrichment_5 (SPAdes) (version 2) | ecosystem: Environmental > Terrestrial > Soil > Wetlands...
CGGCAATGGAAAGCTGGAACCATAGCTTTAAGGTCGAAGCGGTTCATGGCGAACGGTTTTTGACGCGTTCGGAAGCCAAGTATCAAGTGTTCGAATATATTGAAGTGTATTACAATCGCAAACGGCTTCACTCCAAATTGGGCTATGTCAGCCCAGAAACTTTTGAAGCTAAAAAAGTCGCTTAGTTCAGTGTCCGTGAAATCCGGGCAAGATCAGCGATCCCCTTTTTTACGCTTTTCTTGGATTGCATAGTCAACTTCTGAAGCAAGGAAATCTTCGTCCTTGTAATTTGGAGTTACGAAAAATACAGCAGCACAAGAATCTGAAAATCCTTTAAGAAGTGCACGCTCAAGTTCTGTGCCAGCACTCATGGCATCTTCGTCTAGCCATGGGTCAAAACCTAAAATTTCTAGCGTTTTCTTAAATTCCCTAATAAGGGGTTTATCTGCACCTTTGTGACTTAAGAATATTTTCATTGGTACAACCCCCATAGAAAACTCATGTTTTTGTAGCATGATATTTAATTCGTCATGAATTTGTCCATTTGGGTCAATCAAGACAACTGCATCAGAGGCTTGAATCCTAAAATGTCTCTCAATACGTGACCGCACAGAGGCTCTATTGGCATTCGTTATATTTTCAACGCCAACAACTGCGCCTGCGATCTCGCCGAGACCATAATCTGATCTGTGAATTGAATTTCCCGTATGGACTAAAATGACAATAAGCCAATTTTTGTAAGCTCCAATTTTTGAGTTGTAGCCTGATAAAACAGGCCATGCAGAAACTTGGTTTGGGTGCTTCGCTTTAACAATAGTTTTATAAAGATTAACTATCTGATCTTGTGGTGACACTTCCTTATTTCTTACTTTCTTAATTTCCTGATTCATCAAGCCTCCAATTAATAATGATTAACAACAACGCAAGGACAGGGGTAAGTTTTACTGTCCCTTTTCCTCATTTTTGAGGTTTTTTATATTTTTAGTCTGTTTTTAACTGTTTCGAAAAGCAATTTTTTGCACAGGTAAGCATAAAGACTTGGAAACAGCGAGCCAAAATAAAAAGAACACTATTTGATGAAGCGTCTATACATCGGTAATCTTTATACATCATATAATGGAACAATAATCGAATACCAAGTTTTATTAGAAACTACTTGGTTTTTCCATTGCCAATTCAGCAAGTCATAAATAACGACAATTCCGCAAAAGTTTCAGGTACTTCGTAATATTTGATTGCCATTATTTTGGCTCCTTGCAAGCAAAATATTTTTAAGGGCAATAATCATGTCGCTAACGGACATGCTATCTTGATTAATAAATGACTTCGCATAATGTATATTATGTTAAATTAATAATGCGTTTTGCGCCTTAAGCCTTCGTGTCTTCGTGGTAAGAATTTTTTAACCAATCCTAGTCAATCGTTTCAATCCAGCGACAACGATCATCCACAATCTTGGCGGTATTTTTGTTGCCTATGCCCTTGGCGATCAGAGCAATCACCCGGTCATCTGTAGCATAACCTACATGGGCGTCAATAGGATTGGCGAATTTGCCTAGGCCGAATGCGTCAAGGATGGTCGCTACATTGATATTTACATTAGTCACATCTATGCACAGCCTTGAGTCCAGATACTTTTCGACAAAACCGTGCGGAATCGCATAACTTAACAGATCATTAGGATCGCTGAATGCGATGATCGGCGTTTTGGCCAGCATGCGTTGGTTGTACTTTTCGCCGTTCACCTGGCAATAAGCGCTTTTTTGATTGCTTACGTCGGGCATTTTTCGGCCCAGCTGCAACATGGGCAGCTGGTTGGACATCATATAGATGGGGATTTCTTTACTCTTTAACGCTTGGGTGAAATCGGCATCGCGCTGGTCCAGCAAGGACGCAATACGCTGCATGCCGTCAATGGTGATGCGGCTGCCCAAACTATGCGAGATAAAGGCATACTGGTCGATCAGCATGTTCTTTGCTGCGCTGTCATCGTTAAATGAACAGGCTTGCATCACATCGTCCGGCAAGTCGTTCCAGTTGCTTTTGGTCATCCAGCAAAAAGATTGTCCGAATGAAACCAGTATGTCTTCCCTGCTCTCGCCCAGATAGATAATCGGATCGGGGCCGGTATCGTTGGAGAACTTCTTCATCAGGTTATTGACTTCGGCTCTGCGAAATGAATATTCCCCTGAATTGTCGTAAGCCAACACTTCTTTTTGCTTGGCGGTAATGACCGACCAGGTTAATTCATAAAACAGCAATTCCTTGCGTCGGTCCTTGCTTAATAAACGGTTGATTCTTAAGTTGCCCAGATTTTTACCGGGTTCAATCCGACTGGTTAATGTGATGTTTTTGTACTGGACTGACATCGCCGGCAAATCCAGTTCTTTAGCCAGTTTTTCTACAAACTGCGTGGAGTATCCCGGCAAATGATCGCCCACACCATGCACCATCAGCACCTTCATTTTGCCTTGCTGGTTGTCCAGAAACGGCAAAAGTCCTTTAAAGGGTTTACCCCAAAGTTCACAAACACGGGTATCGGCTAATTGCTGTTTTTCCAGGAAGGCTTCAGCCATGCCTTTACCCAAGCTGGCGCAGCCGCTTAAGAGCATCGCAAGGATAAGCGACAAGAAGTATTTCATGGGTAATTTCATAAACCGGGCTTTGTAGCTGTCACCAGCGCATTGACTTCGAGCCTGTCGGTAAGAGTGATATTTGAGAATCCGGCGTCACGCAGCTGGTTTAACGCTACCGTTTCACGCATGACGTGGTTTTCTGACTCGTCGCTAAACAAGTGCACGATCCAGTGCTCCAGCACGTCGAGTTTGTTGAGCTGGGTTAGCACTTTGAAATAACCGCCGACTTCGTGCTGGATGGTACGCGTATGCTGGGAAACATCATCCAAACCGTAACGATCGCCGTTAATGAATTGGCCGCCGGGTTTTAATACCCTGAAAATCTGCTGTATGACTTCCTCGCGATAGGTATCGAGAAAGTTGTGCAAGGTATAAGCCGAAGCCACTATATCGACGCTGCCTGTGGCAATGTTGGTTAACCCAGTCAACGCATCATCGCCGCAAAAAGCCAGTTTGCCTTCCTCTGCCCAGTTGTGCAGGTGCTTTTTGGCCTGATCCTGCATGACCGGCTCGTTATCGATGCTCAAGATATTGAACTTATCCGATGCGGTTAACAGTGCTAAGGTGGTAATGCCTGTACCTCCGCCCAGCTCGACAACATTGAGATTGCCGGTTGCTTGTGCGGCATACTCAGAGGCAGCAATACCCACCAGGCGGCTCATTTTTGTTGCTAAGGGACAGATTAGGTTAAGCAGCTCGTAATCCTGGCCGATGACGCCGGAAAACATCGCATCGAATTGTGATTTATCAGTCATTATAATTTAGTTTGTTGTTTGCGGTCGAAAGCAGCCAGCTGCTCCGGTGTGGCTTCGGTTTGAAACTTGTCTTTCCATTCATTGTAGGGCATGCCGTAAATGATTTCCCTGGCCTGCTCGTAATCCATCGCTATGCCCTGCTCCACCGCCTCGGCCATATACCATTTAGCCAGACAGTTCCGGCAAAAATCCGCCAAGATCATCAACTCGATATTCTGAACCTCGGTGTGTTTTTGTAAATGGCTGACCAGGCGCCTGAATGCAGCGGCCTCTAATGCGGTTTGCGTATCTTTATCCACAGATTTGCTCCAAAAATAATTGTTATTTTAACAGAAACAGTTATTCAAGCATGTACATTCCTCAGCAAAGATTTTACAATGATCTACAGTTAGGTTTGTGTAACGACTTACTTTATATATTATGAAAATTCATCATTCTTCATTGGCTCTTTCGCCCACAAGCTCTAACCAGAAAGCTGGTCAGAATTCTGGTGCGCAAAATAAAAGCCGGTCTGTTGAAAAAGATGCGCAAAGTAAAAGTCAGCCCACATCGCCTGAACAGATTGAAAAAACACTGGCTAAAGTTGATGCAACCAGCCAAAGTGGTATTATCCAACCAACCGACTCACGAACTCTAAGAGCACTTTCCGCCTACAATCAGGCTTTCAATGCACCGCAACAAGCGCAGCGTGCCCAATTGATCATAGGAATAGATGCTTACGCCTGATCACCCTACCTTCAGCTTCTAATGAAACAGCTTTTCGAATTTTTCCCGATTCTTTTATTTTTTATCGCGTTCAAGCTTTACGATATTTATGTCGCTACTGCCGTTATTATTGCGGCAACCGTTATTCAGGTGGCCTATGCCTGGTTTAAGCACCGCAAAGTTGAAACCATGCAATGGATTACCTTAGGGTTGATTCTGGTGATGGGCGGCGCGACCCTGTATTTGCAGAATGAGCAATTCATCAAGTGGAAGCTATCCATCATTGAATGGCTGTTTGGCGTAGCCTTTTTGGGTAGCCAGTATGTTGGCAAGAAACCCTTCGTTGAAAAAATGATGTCTGCCAACCTAACCTTGCCCTCCTTGGTCTGGAAACGATTAAATGCCCTGTGGGGCTGTTTTTTCATCGGCGTAGGCTTCATTAATATTTACGTAATGTACAACTACGATACTGATGATTGGGTTACTTTTAAAACATTTGGCGTGCCGGCTTTGATGGTCGTTTTCATTTTGCTGCAAATGGTTTTCTTATATAAGTACATCCCCGATACAGAGGAATAAAACATGCTATACGCCATTATCAGTGAAGATATAGCGGATAGCCTTGAGAAAAGACTGTCCGTGCGTCCTGCGCATCTTAAGAGACTGCAAGAATTACAAGATGCCGGGCGGCTGATTTTAGCAGGCCCCCACCCGTCAATTGACAGTGACAATCCGGGCGCGGCCGGTTTTACCGGCAGCTTGGTGGTTGCCGAGTTTGACAGCCTAACCGAAGCCCAACAATGGGCTGACGTTGATCCTTATATCGATGCCGGGGTTTACGCCAAGGTTACCGTTAAACCATTTAAAAAGGTCTTTCCACAATGACATCAGAACTAATCAGAAAGCTGTTAAATGATTCCTTTAATCCAGGGCTTTTAGAAATTATTGATAACAGCGCGGCTCATGCCGGACACGCCGGTGCACGTAGCGGCGGCGGTCATTATCATGTTACTATCGTCGCCGAAGTTTTTGAAGGCAGGTCTTTAGTACAGCGGCACCAGCTTATTTACAACGCGCTGGGCGACATGATGAAACATCAAATTCATGCCTTAGGCATTAATGCTCTTTCACCCTCCGAAGAAACCAAAGGAAAATTGTAGATGAAAAAGAAATTTATCCCCTTGCTTGTTGTCGGCACAGCACTGCTTGTCGGCTGTAACCAAGAAAAAGCCACTGACACCGGAAGCACTCCTGCCGCAGCAGCACCTGCGATTAATAAAGCCGATGCAGTTGCCGTTGTCAACGGTCAGTATATCGCCAAATCAACGCTCGAGGCGCTGGAAAAAGAAATTGCTGAGCGTAGCCATGGACAAACTTTTCCTAAAGAAAAACTGATTGAAGAACTGATTCAGCGCGAATTGCTGGTTCAGGATGCCGCACAAAAGCAACTGGACAAGTCACCTGAAGTTCTGGCGCAGTTTGAGGCCGCTAAAAAGGCATTATTGACACAAGCGGACTTGCAAAATTTCATCAAAGCCAACCCGGTCACCGAAGAAGAAATCAAAGCGGAATACGACAGCAAAGTTGCCGCTGAAAAGGGAACCGAATATAAAGCGAGCCATATTCTGGTAAAAACCGAAGAAGAAGCTAAAAAACTGATTGCTGAGTTGGACAAAGGGGCAGATTTTGCCAAATTAGCCAACAAGTATTCCTTGGATGCCAAAGAATCCCAAAATGGCGGCGATTTAGGCTGGTTTTCCGCGGGTCAAATGGTTGCACCTTTCTCTGAAGCAGTGGCTGCACTGGAAAAAGGAAAATACACCAAAGAACCCGTTAAGACCCAGTTTGGCTATCATGTGATTTTAAAAGAAGATTCTCGTGCGCTGACGCCTCCTCCATTGGAAGCGGTTAAAGAACAACTGACGCCTTTCCTGCAACGCAAAAAAGTTCAGGGAATGATAGAAGGCTTGCGCAAACAAGCCAAAGTGGAAGTCCTGGTGCCGTTGATCGACGAACAACCAAAATCTGAAGCGGCTCCTGCTGTAGCGGAACCTGCAACAGCTGAGCCCGCCAAACCAGTTGAAGCTGCAACTCCGGCAGCGGCGGAACCAGCTGCACCGGCAACCGAAGAGAAGCCTACCGCAGCAGAGCCTGCCAAAGCCGCAGAACCAGCTCCAGCGGCACCTGCCGAAACAAAAAAATAGTAGTTACGCTGTACAAAAAAGGGCGGTTTATCCGCCCTTTTTTATGTGATTTTTTCCAGATACTGCACGATAAACTGCACACTGCGATTGCCCCTGAATTCATTGATGTCCAGCTTGTAAGCCGCCTTGATGTGGCGCAAACCCAGCCAGCTTTCCGGCCGGTCCACATAAAAAGCAATCGCATCGATTAGCAACTCGCCGTGCGGTTTTCTCAGCACCAGTTTAAGATGACGCTGTCCGACTATGCGGGCTTGAATCACGTCGAAAATCCCGTCAAAAACAGGCTCGGGAAATTCCTGTCCCCAAGTACCCGCGTTTTGCAATAAATCGGCAAATGCAATAGTCATTTCTTGCTCAGTCAACTCGCCATCGGAATAGATTTTCTGCTCCAGGTCGACAGTTGCCAGACGCTTTCCGACCATTTCGTCAAAAGCCAAGGCAAAAGGCGGATAATCGTGCATTTTCAAACTCATGCCTGCGGCCATCGCATGCCCGCCGAATTTGCTCAGCAATTTAGGGTGGGCGGCTGCAATATCGCTCAACACATCGCGAATATGGACGCCGGGAATTGAGCGCGCCGAACCTTTTATCTCATCTTTTCCGGCTGGCGCAAAAGCAATAACGGGACGATGTAATTGATCTTTAATCCGCGACGCCAGAATACCGATAACACCCTGATGCCAGTTTCCGTCATAAAGACAGACCCCCGCAGGCAAATGGTGTTCATCGAGCTTTTTCATCTCGCTTAACAAGGCCATGGCCTCGTTTTTCATTTGCCCTTCAATCTCCCGCCGGTCATTGTTCAGCTCATCGAGTTGCAGCGCCATTGTTTTTGCCAGCGCCGGATCATCGGTCAGCAAGCATTGAATGCCTAGTGACATATCATCCATGCGTCCCGCAGCGTTTAGCCTGGGCCCCAGCGCAAAACCCAAATCGGAGGCAAAAATGGCTTCGGGGTTTCTGCCCGACACCTCGATCAGCGCCTTTATGCCGGGATGCGAACGCCCCGTGCGTATCCTCAACAAACCCTGATGCACCAGAACCCGGTTGATTTGATCCAGAGCCACCACGTCGGCGACCGTACCTAGCGCAACGTAATCAAGCAGCTGGGCGAGATTAGGCTCCTGAACCTGGTTTTGCTCGAACCAATTCTGCTCCCTTAACCGGCTCCTTAACGCCATTAACACATAGAACATCACGCCGACACCGGCCAGCGCTCCGCTAGGGAATTTGTCATCGGCCAGATTGGGATTTACGATTGCATCGGCAACAGGCAGTTCATGCCCCGGCAAATGGTGATCGGTAATCAGGACTTTTATACCCAGCTCTTTGGCTATCCTAACCCCGTCTATGCTCGATATGCCGTTATCCACGGTAATAATCACGTCAGGATTTTGCAGCTGAACCAGATCGACGATTTCGGGTGTCAAGCCGTAACCGTATTCAAACCGGTTCGGCACGACGAACGATACCTCCCCTGCCCCCAACAATTGCAAGCCTTTGATAGCCACAGCACAACTGGTTGCGCCGTCGGCATCGAAATCGGCCACAATGCAAATCCGTTGCTGCTCATTGATCGCAGCGATTAAATGACCGACGATCTCTTCCATGCCCGATAACAGCCAGGGCGACGGAAGTTTTGCCAACGTCCGGTCAAGTTCGGTTGTAGACGTTAAGCCCCTGGCTAAAAAGATGCGTTCCAATACCGGATGCATTTCGCCCAATTTGGCGCGCTTTTTCGGGACAGGACGGGTAACGATGGTTTTTTTTACGCCTTGATAATACATGGATTTCCAATAAAAAAGCCGACAGTTGTCGGCTTTACATTATTCAATCAATCGTGCGGGATAGGTAAGTTGATTAATTCACCACGAAGACACGAAGTTTTTGCTTTGTCTTTTCTTCGTGGTGAAAATATTTTTTACAAACAATCCAAAATAGCCCGCTTAACCGCATCTAAACTGGCTTCAATCGTCACCGGATGTGCAGCGGCACACTGAGAAATAGCCGTATCAGGATCTTTCAAGCCGTTACCGGTTAAGGTACAGACAATCTTGCTGCCTTCGGGAATTTTCCCTGAGCCGATGTCATACAAGGCTCCTGCTAATGACGTTGCCGAGGCCGGTTCGCAAAAGATGCCTTCGTACTGGGACAGCATTTTTTGCGCGGCTAAAATCTGTTCGTCGGTGAATTTGTCGAACCAGCCACCGGACTCTTTTTGCGCGGCCCAGGCGAAATCCCAGGATTGCGGATGACCGATGCGTATCGCGGTGGCAATGGTTTCCGGCTCGTCGATCATGTGGCCGGCCACGAACGGCGCGGCTCCCGCAGCTTGGTAACCGCACATGACCGGGCGAGTGCTGCACACACGGCTGGCGGCATATTCGGTATAGCCTTTCCAGTAGGCGGTAATATTTCCGGCATTGCCGACCGGCAGACAGTGATAGTCAGGCGCGAAACCGAGGTCGTCGACAATTTCAAAGGCGGCGGTTTTTTGCCCGTCAATTCTGAACGGGTTGATCGAGTTAACGATCGTAACCGGTGCCTGTTCGGCGACCTCTTTAACCAGCGACATGCCTTTATCGAAGTTGCCGTTGATCTGGATGATTTCGGCACCGTACATCAGGGTTTGCGCCAGCTTGCCTTGGGCAATCTTGCCGTCGGGAATCAACACGAAGGCTTTGATACCGGCGCGTGCCGCATAGGCCGCAGCAGCGGCCGAGGTATTGCCGGTCGAGGCGCAGATAATAGCCTGACTGCCGTCTTCCACGGCTTTGGTGACCGCCATGGTCATGCCGCGATCCTTGAATGAACCGGTCGGGTTCAGGCCTTCAAACTTGACATAAATATCAACCTCTTTGCCGATCAGACGGGGGATGTTTTGCAGTTGAATCATCGGCGTATTGCCTTCGTTCAAGCTGATGATGCGGGTCGTTTCGCTGACCGGCAGGCGGTCCCTGTAACGATCAATCAAGCCGGTGTAGTGTTTATGCGTAGACATGTTTTTATTTATCCTAAGGTTTCCAAGCGGATGCGGTTGACTTTACCGCTAACGGTTTTTAACGCTTCAATTTCTGCGATAGCCGCGTTCATTTCTTTTTCCAGCGTGACTTGAGTCAGTATGATAATCGGCACCAATGTTTCATTGTTCAGCGGCACTTTCTGACTGATGGCTTCAATGCTGATTTGGTGATCTGCCAGAATCCGGGTTACTTCAGCCAAAACGCCCGGTTTATCTTCCGCATTAAGGCGCAAATAATAAGCGGTCTTGAACTGTTCCGCAGACAACACCGGTATGTCGGCCAAGGCATTGGCCTGGAAGGCCAAATGCGGTACGCGGTTTTCAGGGTCGGAGGTTAAGGCTCTGACCACATCGATCACATCGGCGACGACCGACGATGCGGTAGGTTCGGCACCGGCTCCAGCCCCGTAATAAAGCGTAGCGCCGACCGCGTCGCCTTTAATCAACACGGCATTCATCACGCCGTCTACGTTGGCGATAAGACGACGCTCCGGGATCAGCGTCGGATGCACCCGTAATTCAATGCCTTCCGAGGTTTTGCGGGCGATACCCAAATGTTTGATGCGGTAACCCAGTTGTTCCGCGTATTCGACGTCGGTGCGGGTGATTTTGGTAATGCCCTCGGTATAAACCTTGTCGAACTGCAACGGGATGCCGAAAGCGATGGATGCCAGAATGGTTAATTTATGACCGGCGTCTATACCTTCCACATCAAAGGTAGGATCGGCTTCTGCGTAGCCCAAAGCTTGCGCCTCGGCCAATACATCGGCAAAATCGCGGCCTTTATCGCGCATCTCGGTCAGGATGAAATTGCCGGTGCCGTTGATGATGCCCGCCAGCCACTCGATTTGGTTGCCGCTTAAGCCTTCGCGGATGGCTTTGATGATCGGAATGCCGCCGGCGACGGCGGCCTCGAATGCGACGATCACGCCTTTTTCGCTGGCTTTGGCGAATATCTCGTTGCCGTGCAATGCGATCAGCGATTTGTTGGCGGTCACGACATGCTTGCCGTTTTCGATGGCTTTCAACACCATGTCTTTGACCTGCCCTGCCCCGCCGATCAATTCCAGAATGATTTCAATTTCGGGGTCATTGATGATTTCAAAAGGATCGGTCGTTAAGGCGATGCCTTGCGTGTCGCAAATACGCTGCTTGTTTAAATCCTTGGCCGAGGCGCGGGTGATGATGATTTC
>Ga0208789_1001860_pt1 | contig 10507 bp, 5 predicted proteins | sample Methanotroph_Enr_FD_187368 | JGI IMG/M metagenome (GOLD analysis project Ga0208789, IMG submission 187368) | Enriched soil microbial communities from Old Woman Creek wetland in Ohio, USA - Methanotroph_Enrichment_5 (SPAdes) (version 2) | ecosystem: Environmental > Terrestrial > Soil > Wetlands...
AGTATGATTTACTCAAGGTGGCTATCGCACATCACCGTTTTGTCTGGATACATCCTTTTGGCAATGGAAACGGAAGAACGGTCCGGCTTTTCACCTATGCTATGATGATCCGGCTAGGTTTTAATGTCAGTAAAGGCAGAATCCTGAACCCTACTGCTGTATTTTGCAGCAACAGGAACATTTACTACCAGAAATTATCTGAGGCGGATGCTGGAACAGATAGTGGAATCTTATCCTGGTGCGAATATGTATTAGAGGGTTTGAAGGATGAGATCGAAAAGATCGATAAACTTCTGGATTATGATTTCCTGAAATTAGAAATCCTTTTACCTGCTATTAAGCATTCTATTGAGAGGAAATACATTACGGATATTGAAGCCAGGATTTTGAAACGAGCTATTGAGAAACCGCTTATACAGGCTTTGGATATAAAAGACCTGTTTGTGGGTCAGGATAATGCGATCATTTCTCGCCAGATTAAGAAACTGATCGAGAAGAAGATGCTATCACCTGAAAAAGCAGGTGCAAGGAAATACATGATCAGTTTTAACAATAACTTTCTTCTCCGTGGGATTATTAATTCTCTTGGTGAGAAAGGGTTTTTGCCAATTAATGACTAATGCATATAAGGTCTCGGCCTGATCCTCAATTGAACACATAGGTTAATTGGATTACCCCTCAGTCGTTTTGAAATACCCCCCGATAAAGTTGCAACATCGAAACATCCTCATTGACAGAGGATTTCGTCTTCGGGACGGCTATTGTGAAGAAGATCATATAATAACGAAAAAAGTTGCAACCACCTAATCACTTGGTGCAAAAGAAAAAGGCGACATTTCTGCCGCCTTTTGTGATTTTGCTCCCCCAGCTGCTCAAAGTTGCAACTATTTGACTTCCTTCCAATATGTTTAAAGCGTTCATTTAAAGAGCATACAGTCATTTGGAAGTGTATTGAACTGTTTCGTTTTGAAAAAATTGAACAACTTATCGGGGGTCAGGACAGATATTGAGAAATATACACATTTCTACATTTGACAATGGTTTAATTTTATAATATATTTGTTATACATACCATATGTGAAAGACATGTCATTTGATTCTTCTCTGACACTTCATCCGTCTGATCGACATGAAGAATGGGTAAATGCCTATCAAGTTAATGATTATAATCGTTTGGGGAAACTAGCCTTAAGAGATGATCCTTTCACTGCCCTTTATGAATTAGAGGCCTTTATAAATGGCCTTTATGCAGCAGATAAAATGTCTGATTTTATGATGGACGTGCTTACAGGCCATAAAGGTCATTCAGGGACATCAGATCACAGGGATTCTATCATCAGAATAATCCCTATTGTAAAAGAAATTAGAGAAAGACTCGGATGGCATATTCGGGAGTTTGATATAGCTTTACTGCGTTTAATCCGTCGATCGCATGATTTATCCCTTGTTTTGGGTGCTGGCGTTTCGATGGGAGCAGGAGCACCATCCTGGCCAGAATTGGTGCGTTTACTTCTTAAACATTTCCTATCAAAAGGTTATAAGATATATGGATCAAAACCGGCTGCTGATAATCCAACGCCTTATCCATTTGAACTACTCCCTGATGGAAAACTTCGCATAACAACCGAACAGGATGGAACATTGCATTTTGAATCCTATGTAAAAGAGGAGAAGCAGTTTACTCCTGAAGAGGAACAAATTGCAAGAACAATAGTAGATGAGATAGAACTGAAAGGTTCAGAAGCTGATGTTGAAAATCTGATGAAAGGTGCTCAATTATGTTTTGATTTAAGTCATCTGGATTTGTTTCAAGTTCTTACAAAATACCTATACAAGGATGTAAAGGAGCCCAGCAAGACACATAGGGCTATTGCTGAATTAGCCCGCGATAGAATAATGACTCCTCAGGGCGAACGTATGTATCCTGGATGGGAAAAGATTATTAGTTACAACTTTGATTCGCTTATGTCAATTGCATTATTGGAACTGCAAGTCCCTCATGCGGCTTATTACATGAGGGGTTCCAAATTCCTAGGTGATCCCGATGAACTTGCACGAAAAGGTTTTCAGCATTTGCCCATTTATCATTTACATGGGTATGCCCCTAGTCATTTATTCCGAATAACTGATATCCAATACGTATTTTCCACTTCTCAGTATACAAATACGTATAAAGGTCCTGAATCTGAGATATTTCAAAACTTTCATGAATTGATTCTGGCTAATCCAATACATATAGCTATTTATATAGGTTGTTCATTTTCTGATGAATCTATGAATGAGCTTTTACGGAAATCTTTTAATGAATATCCTGGCCGCCATCATTATGCGTTCTTACAATGGCCATATAAACGCAAAGGCCGTATTCCAGCTTCTTCAAAATTAAAAATTGAATCTTCGAAATACCTTGAATTTGGGGTTCGTCCAATTTGGTTTGACGATTTCGAAGAATTACCGGATTTAATTAGACAACTTAAATGATAGAACCTTTTAAAATATCCAAAAAGGATATTATGAAAATTACTTCAAATCAACTAGCTAAGATTTCCATAAAAGCATATCCGGCTACTGCACATTTAAATTTCTTCATTTAAGCTCTTCTGACAACCTTTCGTTTTTTGAAGTGCTATTCCGAATAATTCATTAAACTTCTTCCTAGAGGTTAAAATGAGTCTTACCGGATAGTATTTAGTGGCCTGGAAGAGGGACAGCTAGCTAAATGTCTGCTATAAAACCTCAAAATTCATCTCTACCTTATTTTTTCTTTCAAAACCGCACCAATTCTACTTCAGGAGGTTTAAGTGGGAGTAGGATCAATTCCTCAAAATGTAGGCAAATTATATGGCAAATATAATAGGGGCTCAAATTTTTACCTACTGAACTCCTTTTCTTACCTGCTCCCCCTTCTGTCCCTCATGTGCGGGATGAACCAGAGACCCTATGATTAATCCCGCAAGTGCGGGACTCTAACAAACTGAGCTAAGGGTCCATGCAATTCGCGATCCTCAATCATACGTTCAATCAGCTTCCTGGATTTTTGTTTTTGATGAACTTTTCAATTTTCATTGCTTCGGATCGAATCTGAAAGCACATGAAAATAGCCATTAGCCTCCAGGGTCGGAACCTGGAAGTAAAAGTCGAATGTTCGGATGTATTGTGTTCTAACAGTCTTCTGTGTGGGTCATCTGAATATCCCACATAATATAAATCAGAACAATCTGAATAGATGAAATAAATATAGAACATAACTGCAGAGATAAATAATCAATAGCTGGAAACAAGAAAAGGCAGCTTTCGCTGCCTTCGCTCCCCCTTCTGGACTTGAACCAGAGACCCTCTGATTAACAGTCAGATGCTCTAACCAACTGAGCTAAGGAGGAATGTAGTATTATTCCCTCGTAAGGGACTGCAAAATTACACTATCGTTTTAAATAAACAATATCTTTGCAAAAAAAATTTCAACCCTCGGAAACCCTAATTTTACAGCATAATGAGCATAGTTGTTGTTGGAACCGTCGCATTCGACAAGATTGAAACCCCCTTTGACAAGACTGACAAGATCCTCGGCGGAGCCGCCACCTATATCAGCCTGGCTGCTTCCCACTTTGCCGAACATATTAACCTGGTTTCGGTAATCGGTGGCGATTTTCCCGAAGAATACATGAACCTGTTTCATAAAAACAATATCAATATCGAAGGCCTGCAGGTGAAGCCTGAAGGCAAATCCTTCTATTGGTCAGGGAGGTATCATTCCGATATGAATTCCCGTGATACACTCGTCACCGAATTGAATGTTCTGGCTGATTTCGAGCCGATATTACCTGAGTCCTATCAATCACCTGAATTCCTGGTACTTGGAAATCTCACTCCACGCGTCCAGATGCGCGTCCTCGACCAGCTGAAAAAACGTCCCCGCCTGATTGTTATGGATACCATGAATTTCTGGATGGATACAGCCTGGGATGACCTGATGAAAGTGATCGCAAGGGTGGATGTTTTAACTGTTAACGATGGGGAAGCGCGTCAATTGACTGGCGAATACTCCCTGGTTAAGGCTGCACAGAAAATCCTGACCATGGGGCCTAAATTCCTGGTTATTAAGAAGGGAGAGCATGGTGCTCTGCTTTTTAACAAGGAAAGTGTATTCTATGCACCGGCCTTGCCACTTGAAGAGGTTTTTGACCCCACAGGTGCCGGAGATACCTTTGCCGGCGGATTCATCGGTCACCTAGCCCGTACCAAGGATATTTCATTCGACAACCTGAAGAACGCCATCATTTATGGATCAGCCATGGCCTCCTTTGCAGTTGAAAAATTCGGAACGGAAGGATTGATTGGCCTTACCCCGGAAATAATCGATGATAGGGTCAGGTTATTTGTCGACCTCGTCCAGTTCGACATTTCTATTGTTAGTCAATAAGCGGCTTTATTATTGAATAGGAGCATCCGGACAATATTGCCAAAACAACTAAAAGGGAAAGTCTAAGTAATTATATTTCAAAGCGTTTCCTATTTTTCAATTGGGTTTGGAAATCCCAAACCATTTTTTAACTTTGCAACCCTTTTAATCGGAATAACTGTTTCAATCACAATAAATTCAGTACCAAATGAAGGTTTATAAAACGAACGAAGTTAAAAATATTGCGTTGATCGGCAGCGCGAAATCCGGCAAGACCACCCTGGCCGAAGCCATGATGTTCGAAGCCGGACTAATTAACCGGCGCGGAACGGTTGAAGATAAAAACACCGTTTCCGACTATCGTGAAATTGAGCTGGAAAGGCAAAACTCAGTATTCTCTACTGTACTTTTTGCTGAATACAAAGGGAAGAAGATCAATATGATCGACTGTCCCGGTTTCGACGATTTCATAGGAGAAGTAGTAACTGCATTAAAAGTAGCCGATACTGCCCTCATGCTGGTCAATGCCCAGAACGGAGTTGAAGTGGGTACCGAGATCAACTGGAGGCAAACAGTGAAGAACCAAACTCCTGTTGTATTTGTTGTGAACCAGCTGGAACATGAAAAAGCCAATTTTGATGAGGCTGTCAGGCAATTGAAATCGCAATTTGGCGGGAATGTTACTGTAGCCCAGTATCCTGTTGGCGACGGACATGCTTTCCAGGGCATCATTGACCTGCTGAAGAAAAAGATGTACAAATTCAGCGATGGCGGCAAAGTTGAAATCATTGATATTCCAGCCAGTGAACAGGATAAAGCTGAAGAATTGCACAATGCCCTTATAGAAAAGGCTGCTGAAAGTGACGAGTCACTGATGGAAGCTTTCTTCGAAAATGGTACCCTTACCGAAGAACAGATTGAATCAGGCCTCAAGACCGGTATTATCACCCGTGGATTGTACCCGGTATTCTGCTTATCAGCCAAACAGAACAAAGGTGTGAGCCGCCTGATGGAATTCATCACTACCACGATTCCATCCCCCAATGAAATGCCCGGAGTAAAAACAACTTCCGGTAAAGAACTGAAATGCAATCCCGCAGATCTTCCTTCTTTATTCGTTTTCAAGACTTCCATCGAGGAGCATCTTGGTGAAATTGCCTTTTTCAAAGTATATGCAGGCGAAGTTTCGGAAGCCATGGACCTGATCAATGGTCAGAACGCGGGGAAGGAACGTTTGCCGCAGCTATTTGCCATTGCAGGCAAGAAACGCGAAAAGATCGAAAAAGTATCTGCCGGAGATATTGGCGCTACCATCAAACTGAAGAATACCCGTACCAATGATACGCTCAATTCACCCAAGAATTCCGACGACATAATTACCCCTATCGAATTCCCTGCACCCAAGATCAGTTTTGCCATCAAAGCCAAGAACCAGGGTGATGAAGAAAAACTGGGCGCTCGTCTCAATGAAATGCACAAGGTTGACCAGACTCTTGAGGTAGAGTATTCAAAGGAACTGAAGCAAATTCTCATTAAAGGACAGGGTGAGTTACATCTCAATATTGCGAAATGGCACTTGGAAGTACTTGATAAAATCTTTATTGATTATATCGCTCCCAAGATTCCATACCGTGAAACGATAACCAAGTCGGCAACGGCTATGTACCGTCACAAGAAACAGTCAGGCGGCGCCGGGCAGTTTGGTGAAGTCCATATGCTGATCGAACCGTATACTGAAGGTATGACTTTCCAGACAAACTATCCTATCCGTGGAACAGATGAGAACATTCTTCCATGGGGCGGTAAACTGGTGTTTAACAACTGTATTGTTGGGGGCGCAATCGATGCTCGTTTCTTACCGGCCATCCTGAAAGGGATCATGGAAAAGATTGAAGAAGGTCCTCTTACCGGATCCTATGCCCGCGATATCGTTGTGAACGTATATGACGGTAAAATGCACCCGGTGGATTCCAATGAACTTGCCTTTAAACTTGCCGGCCGCCAAGCCTTCAAGGAAGCCTTTAAAAATGCCGGTCCCAAGATCCTTGAGCCAATATACGATGTGGAAGTTATGGTCCCAGCCGACCGCATGGGTGATATCATGACCGACCTCCAGGGTCGCCGGGCCATCATCATGGGTATGGATAGCGAAGGAAACTACCAGAAGATCAAGGCCAAAGTGCCTCTCTCTGAAATGAACCGTTATTCAACCGCCCTTAGTTCCATCACATCAGGTAGTGGTACCTATTCACTCAAATTTGGTGAGTACTCACAGGTTCCGCCCGATGTTCAGAATACCCTTCTCAAAGCTTACGAAGAACAGGAAAAGGACGAAGAATAGAAATGCTTTATATGCAAAAAAGGCTGCCTCTCAGGGGCAGCCTTTTTCTTTTCCCCCTAATTTCCCCCTCTCTTTTTCTGAAGAGAGGGGGCCAGGGGGAGAGTTGTTTTTCAAAAAAAGGTATTGGCCGGATCAATGCACGAATTAATTTAGTTATCTTTATTAAGGAATTTAGTTGTTCTTAAAACCATAATTTTTCAAGATATAATTGCTCCAAATTATAAGTCATTCAAAGCTTACCAAGTCTTTTATATTTAAGTAATCAATTGATTATCAAATTGATAATTACAATTTCGATCGAATATTTATATTATTATCTACTATTTTATGAATAAAATTCGTACAAAAAAGCAGATTGTAGAACTATGCCGCGAGAACAGGAAAAATATGACTCCATCTGAGTCAATCCTTTGGAGTCTTTTGCGCAACAGGCAACTGAATAACCGAAAATTTCTCAGGCAGCACAAAATAATCTATAGTTATTCGGAAGGTTGCTATCATTTTTTCATAGTTGACTTCTATTGTGCAGAAGAAAGGTTAGCTCTTGAAGTGGATGGAGAGATACATGATTTGCAGAAAGAATATGATGACTGGAGAACATCTATTCTTCAAGAATTGAATATTAAAGTCTTGAGAGTCAGGAATGAAGAAACGGATGATATTGGGAGACTGGTAGAAAAGATCAAAGGATTGTTACTTGATTCTTTGGAAGACAACTCACCCCCAGTCCCTCTCTTCTGAAGAAGAGAGGGGAGTAGGGAACAAGAGGATGTGAGAGGGGCTGGGTGTAATTTATTCCACCTTCACCCGTATCCCTTCTGAATGAGCCGTAAACTCAGGGGCATACATGCATTGAACAGATGTTATACCGTTGCTGAATTCCCCTTTCTGAGTGGCGAAAAGGCGGTATTCAAAAACATAGGTTCCTTTGGGCAGGTAACTGATAAAGAAGTTGCTGGAAGCATCCCGGGTAGATTCATAGTAGCCCAGGCCATCCTGCCAGTGATACCCGCTCAATACATTCAGCGGTTCAAAAGCAGCTGCCCGCATATCCTTCAGGTGAATATACTCCATGTCGCGATCAGTGCGGAGTTCCACGCGGACAATCACTTTGTCGCCTACATGAAGCAGGGTGGTTTCCGAAAGAGGTTCGATAACAGGTCCTGTGAGAGTATTCACTTCCCTGAAAAGCTTTTTACTTACTTTGAGAGGCGTTTCAGCCGGAGTAATTTTATCAAGCTGTTCAAAGTATTGCCAGTACATTGATCCCCAGGCAACTGTAGGATTTGGATTGGTTATTGAAACTTTTCCCATGGCGGGTGTAACCTGGGAGCCATCCCAGAATGTCTTGAAATAGCCAGTGCCTGCTTCAGGCTTGTTTGCACCTTCCAGTTTGGTGGGGTCAATGACCTGGTTTCCAACTTTTATTTCAGCAATCTTATCGCTTGCGAGGAGGTCGGTTCCGCGAAGTAGCAGGGCATAAACAGCCTCTGTGGTAGCTTTTGTGGTTTTCCAATCCTGGGTCTGCTTCTGCTTCAACAGCCATATTTTCAGTTCATCCACTGACTTCGTATCCTTCAAAACCTCGTCAAAGGCTTCGATTAGCAAGGCCTGGGTTTCAATTGGCGCCTCGTACCAGAACCACCCTTGCTGTTCATTCCTCCAGTACATTCCCATCTCTTCGTTATGCAATGCTTTATCGCTGATTGAACGCATAGCCAGGGTAGGTATTTTGACGTCCCCGAAACGATCCAATGCCAGCGCGATCATTCCTTTCATATAATTATTCCTGCTTTTCCAGTACGTAGCTGCCTGCTCCCTGAAATATCCGAATGCTTCACTATTCAAGTCGCCTATCGGGAAATCCTTCATAAAGTAGCTTCTTGCATATAAATACTGGATGTTATCAAATCCAAGATGGTCGTTTTTCAGGTAATCCTTGTCATTTTCCTTGATACGCTTAAGGTCTTCAGTAAGGCGCGCATCAAGGTAGTTAACAGCTTTCTGCAGCATTGCCCAGGATTTCTGATCGTCCCGCAAGGAAGTAACCCCCAGGTGATCGAGATGACCCAGACCGGTGACAATATGCTGGGTGATATACCGGCTGTCAGGCATACCCGGGAACCAGGGCCATCCTCCGTTTGAAGCCTGCATATCCTCAAGTTTTTTCAGGGCCGACTCAAGTTCATTCCTCATGCGGTTCAGGTCAAACAGCAAGGCTATCCTCTGTTTCCGCTCAGTTTCATTCGCGGCGTCCCTAACCCACGGACTTTCTTCAAGCAGGACAGTTTTGAGTTCCTGGTTCTTCTCCAGGTTTGATTTCAATGCATCCGGTGTTATGTTTTTCCAACTGTCGAATACCCGCTTGATCATTGGATTACTGTTGGCAATTTGGGAAGCGATGCTGTTGGAGTAATACCTGCTGAAAATTTGCTCAGCGCATTCATAGGGGTATTCCATCAGGTATGGCAATGCCTGGACAGCATACCAGGCGGGGTTACTGGTAAACTCCAGGGTAAGCCTGAAATTTCGCAGGGTGCTGCTACCTTTACCAGAGTTATTTAGTTTTTCGAAAGTGTAACTTTTAGACTGATTCCCATTGATTGGCAAAGGCATGGATTCTGTAACAAGCATGCGGTTTGTCAATATCGGTACCGGGGCCTCTTCACCATCGCTGAACGCCCCGGCCGATGCTGAAACCCTGTAAACTATTACCTGTAAGCCTTCGGGAATTTTGATTTCCCAGTTGACAGCCGCGCTGGAACCCTTTTCAATAGCAAGTTCCTTTGATGCGGCACCAGCCATCAATATTTCATCCACCGGCTTCATGGTGATGGCATCGAAGAAATGAAGTTCGGCAGTACCTTTCAAAGCTTCACTGCCTATATTGGATACCTTGGCGCTAAATTGCATCTTGTCGCCTTCACGGAAGAAGCGGGGAGCATTTGGTACCACCATCAGTTCCTTTTGGGTTAACAGTGATTTTTCAACCTGCCCGATTTCCAGGTTCCTTGTATAAGCCAATCCCATCATTTTCCATCGGGTCAATGATTCCGGGATTTTGAATTTTATTACAAAATCGCCGGCTTCATTGGTGCTTAATTGGGGATAGAAGAAAGCTGTTTCATTGAAATCAGAGCGAATCTTTAGTCCCTGGCCTTGCTGGGGTTTTTCAGGTTTTGCCTGAGGAGCAGGGGGTTCTCCTTTTGCAGATGCAATTCTCTCGTCATTCCCCTTGATATCAGCGGTTGTTATGGATAGGTTTGATTCAACGGCCTCTTCTCTTGCCATTGGCATGTTTCTTTCATCCATCGCCATTTTGATCCCCCCATGGCCAAAGAATCTCCCATAGGTTTCGAACCCAAACCAGTTTAACTGGTCATATTGCTTTGTAATAAATGAAACCTGGGGATTCCTGTACCAGTTCATGGTGCTTCCGCGGCTGCCAAAGGCTGAACTGGTTTCCCAATACGTTACAGGACTATAATAATTGAAAAGACTCAATGACCAGGAATGAGGTACAAATGCATCCAGGGAAGCATCGTACATCCCGGCGAGTAATTCTGCCGTTGCCTTTTCCCCTGTATGGTCTTTGACGGTAATATGCCATTCTTCCTCCTGTCCCGGTTCCAGTTTAGACCGGAAGGAAGCAAATGCCAGGTCCAGTTTTTTATTTGTGTATGGAACTGAAATAGCCTCGTTCACGAGGAAGCTCCGGTTATATTTTACGAAAGCAACGGAAACATTGAAATTTCCCCTGCATTGTT
>Ga0208789_1001861_pt1 | contig 10507 bp, 11 predicted proteins | sample Methanotroph_Enr_FD_187368 | JGI IMG/M metagenome (GOLD analysis project Ga0208789, IMG submission 187368) | Enriched soil microbial communities from Old Woman Creek wetland in Ohio, USA - Methanotroph_Enrichment_5 (SPAdes) (version 2) | ecosystem: Environmental > Terrestrial > Soil > Wetlands...
GAAAACCCATTGCGATATTGTCAAATAATGATGGATGCGTGATTTCCCGAAGCAGCGAAGCTAAAGCCGTTGGGATTCCAATGGGTGCGCCGGCATTTCAGATAAAGGAGTTGGTGCGCGAAAAAAATGTCAAATTATTTTCTTCTAATTATCCGCTGTATGGCGATTTAAGCAATAGGGTAATGAAAATTTTGGAACAATTCACTCCTAATTTAGAAATCTACAGCATTGATGAAGCCTTCCTGAATTTTGACGGAATGACTGTTTCTGATTACCATAATTATGGCCTGCAAATGAAAACCCGTGTCCAAAAATGGGTTGGAATTCCGGTTTGTATTGGCTTTGCCGAAACCAAAGCATTATCCAAAGTGGCCAACAAAATTGCCAAGAAATTCCAGGACAGGACGAAAGGAGTTTATGTTATTGACACCGAAGAAAAACGGCTCAAAGCCCTGAAATGGACCAAAATTGAAGACGTTTGGGGAATTGGTTATCGCACAACCAAAAAAGCCAAACTTCGAAAAATCAACACCGCCTTAGACTTTATTCAACCGCAACACGAAGCCTGGATTAGGAAAGAAATGGGCGTGATTGGGCTTCGATTGAAATATGAACTGGAAGGAAAATCGGTTTTGGATTTGGAACCCATTCCCGACCAAAAGAAAAGCATTGCCGTTACCCGAAGTTTCCCCAAACAAATCGCCGATTTTGATTTGTTGCGTGAACGCGTGGCGACTTTTGCTTCGGTTTGTGCAGAGAAATTGCGAAAGCAAAATTCCTGTTGTCATACGATTATTGTAATGCTAGTCATTGACAGACACACCGTACAAACTTCAAAATATTATTTTAATATGGCGGTTACGCTGCCTTTTGCGACTAATTCGACTTTGACGATTTCGAATACGGCCATTGATATGTTGAAAAAATTATATCAAGGAAACGAAAACATAAAGTTCAAAAAAGCCGGTGTCATTGTCACCGAACTCATTGACGAAAACAAAAAACAACTGCAATTGTTCGAAGAGGAAAACCCGAAACATTTGGCTTTGATGAAAGTAATGGATAAACTCAACAACAAAATTGGAGACAAAAAAGTAAAGTTGGCTACACAAAATTTAAGCTTGACTTGGAACATGAACCAGAATCATTTATCACCAAAATACACCACTAATTTTAAAGATATTCTCGAAATACGATGTAATTGAAAAATATAAAGATTCCGTCACTTCCGATATCGGAAGAGTGTCCCGATTTTTTATCGGGATGTATCGAGAAGTTTTGAAATAGTAAAGTGTTCTCGATACTATTTTTAAAATGGAACCCGTCTTTTAATCATAAAATGGAATTGAATTTTAAAAATAACTCGAACTGACGAAAATATAAAATGACAAAAAACAAACTCACTTTTTTTCAACCTGATTTCGAAAGTGAACTGCGAATTCCTTTCATAAAAGAAGGTGTTTCGGCAGGATTCCCCTCTCCTGCTACTGATTTTATGGAAACCGGTATCGATTTGAACAAAGAATTAAGCGAAAATCCTTTGGCAACATTTTATATCAAAGTCAAAGGGAATTCGATGATTGACGCAGGAATAAACGACAAAGATGTACTCGTGGTGGATCGAAGTCTGGAACCGCAAAACAACAAAATCGCCATTTGCTTTATCGATGGCGAATTTACCGTGAAGCGCATCCAGCTCGAAAAAGACTGCTTGTATCTAATGCCGGAAAATCCCAGTTATCCTCCCATAAAAGTCACCGAAGAAAACCAATTAATCATTTGGGGAATCGTGACGTATGTGATAAAGAAAGTGTGAAAGAAAAAAATATCCCACTTCACGGAAAACCGTAAGGTGAACGATTTTTAATACATTACATTTGAGTATTATTAATTTAAAATTTAAGATATGGGAAAAATAATAATTTCATTGATATTCTGTTTCAGCTGTAGTTCTTATAGTCAAACTGCTGACGAATATTATAATAGAGGTAATGATAAAAATGATGCAAAAGACTACCTTGGAGCCATAGCCGACTTTACAAAAGTTATTAAGTTAAACCCGAATGATGGCGATGCGTATTTTTATAGAGGCATAGCTAAATTTGCTTTACTAGACTATCGAGGAGCTATAGCTGACTATACAAAATACATTGAGTTAAATCCGGATATTAGTCAGGCTTATCATAATAGAGGCTTAGCTAAAACCGCCATGCTGGATCATAGTGGAGCTATGGATGATTACACTAAACTTATTGAGTTAAATCCTAAAGATGATGATGCTTATAATAACAGAGCTCTTGCTGAATCTTATTTACATGACTATCGTGGAGCACTGGTTGATTACAACAAGGCTATTGAAATAGATCCTGAAAAAAACATAATTTCTTATTACAATAGAGGTATCATCAAACTTAATCTTGGACATAAAGACAGTGCTTGCCTAGATTTTAGTAAAGCGGGAGAATTAGGCTATTCCCTAGCTTATGATGCTATTAAAAAATATTGCAATTAGAATTTAATTTAATAATTGATTCCGTTAATTCATTTTAAGTTTTGTAATAAATGTAAATCTCGCATCCTCCAAGTCACATATCGTCAATTTATTGGCTCAACAATTTTTTTAAATAAGGTTTTGAAAGAATTCTTTGACTACCTTCTGCACCCCAAGCTATCCGAAGTGTTCGTTAAAAAGTGGTTTACTCTTCGATAGTCTCCCGACCTCGAAGCCAAAATCGAGAACAAAAAAAAATTACACCGGAATTCGTTGTGCCATAAAACCAAAAAAACCACTTCTTTCGAAGCGGTTTTTGTACCCGGAGCCGGAATAGAAACCTTTCTATTAGCCAATTTTCAACACCTTCCAAAAACAGTACAAAATTATTAATAACCTCAATAAATTCAATACTTAACAACATAATCTATAAAATAAAAGCAATAGAATGAAAATGAATAAAATCTAATAGAATAGAAAAACGGTTTGGCGACGGTTTGGCGAATATGTAAAACGTATTGTATTATTCATTATCTTTGAATTGTTCAAACGTTAAAAGTTCAAAAAATGGCAACCGTAAATTTTAGACTTAGAAGTAAGTCAAACAAAAACGCATCAATTTCTATATATTTATCTTCTGGACGAGGAAAAGTTATAGAGTTAAATACAAAATTTTCAATAAACGAAAATGACTGGAGCAAAACCACAAAACGCCCCATTCCGAGCAAAACCACAAAACGCCCCACAGGGAATCCAGAATTAGAAAAGGCATTTGATGAGCATCAAAAATTCAAACAAGACCTTCACGAAGATTTAGACAAATTATACACTTACATTTTCAAAGAACAAAACAAAGATTTGGGAAAAGGAGTAGTGATAGACTCGTTTTGGCTCGAATCAAAAATTAATGATTGTTTTGAACGTGTAAGTAATACGGACGAGAGTTTAATATTAAACTACATTCAAAACATAATCGACACAGCCGACACCCGAAAAGTAAAAGTAAAAGGAGGTTACAAACACGGACTTTCACTAAGCAGAAAAAATAGTTACATAGCAACAAAAAACATCATTAAAGAATACCAAACCAAAAGCAAAAAGCAAATTCACTTTATAGACATCAATCAGGCGTTAATTGATAAGTTTGAACATTGGTTACTCAAAACCAAAAAGTACGCCGTAAATACAGCATCAAAACACATAGCAAACATTAAAACGGTTTGCATCGAAGCCGAAAACAAAGGCATACAAGTTAATTCATACGCTAAACAAATAACCATAGCATCAGAAAGCGACGACGACCGATATATTCAAACTTTATCTTTTGCGGAATTGGACGACATTATAAAAGCGGACATAAAAAGCGAGGCGCACCAAAACGCCCGTAAATGGCTATTGATCGGGTGCGAGATTGGACAGCGAGGTGGGGATTTACTCGACATAACACCGGACAATATAAGATACAAAGGCGGGAATGTGTATTTAGACTTAATACAACAGAAAACAAAAAAACCAGTTACTATTGGAATAATCGCCCCGCACGTTATCGACATAATCGAAAATAGTTTTCCTTATAAAATCACCACACAAAAACTGAATAAGCATATTAAAAAAGTTTGCGAAACTGCCAAAATAAACGCAATGACAGAAGGCAAAATATTTGATTCCAAAACAGGGCGAAAAGTGTTGAAGGAATATGAAAAACATCTACTGATTACAACCCATTCATTCAGAAGGAGTTTTTGTACTAACTATTACAAAAAGATACCAACACCCGTATTAATGGGTATTTCTGGACACAGTAAAGAGTCAATTTTCAGGGTTTACATCAATGAACCAGAGGACACAGACGAGAACGCAGATTTGTTTATGAAGTTTTACAACGACATTCACAAAGACAAAGCACCCGAAATGAAACTAATAAAAAACGGAACTAACAATTAAAAGTAATACGAATTACTTAACACAGAAAAAACGAAAGATTAACAATTATTCGACGTTGGCGGATACGAACAATGAATACTTAGGCAACTCAACAATGTTAAGAATAAAGATTATTACAGAGCATCAATAAAACCAGTCACTCACGCTCTATTATTTAAGTATAAATAACAACAAACGTTTGTAATGTTTTAAAAGTAACTCAATTTATTATATTTGAATTTTATATTAATAAACCCTCCAGGGGGCTAACCGTTTGTTGTCGGTTAGAATTTGAAACCATTTTGGAACTAAAAACGAGTTTAAACACCCAGGGGGGTAATATTATTCCGTTTTCCTATGGTTGAACGATGGCGGTAGATGGGATATAACATGCGGTACAAACTTAACTCTATGAATAATTTATAAAGCAAAAAGAAATGGAATATACAATCAAACTTACCCCGCAACAATTAGAACTTTTAAAATCGATTTTCGTACAAATTGACCCAGTACAGTTTGTTGTAACTTCTAATGTGAAACCAAAGAAACTGACCAAAACCGAAATCGCACATCAGTCTATTTTAGATTACCGAGCAAATAAAGCATTAAGAAAAAGAAAGTAACAATAACAAATTAACCTTAAAAACCCAAAACCATGAATCTAAACCAAGTACAAAAAGAGTTGTTAAACACAGTTACAAACCTTGAACAAGTGAAAACACTCAAAAAGGAATTTAAAAAAGTTAATACAGAGATTGCCGGTTTAACTGAAGACCAAATTTACAGTCTTGATAATACAGTTTACACCGATAGTGCTAGAAAGAAATTAATCGAAATATTTAGAGTAGAAAATTTATTTATTAATCTTGACGAATCAATGAATTAAACAACGGCGTTGGCGATCCTCAGTACTAAGTTCAAAACATACAAGATATGCAAATGAATAAAGAAATAATTTATTCCTTCAAAGAATATCAAGAAAAATACACCTTAGCATTGGGTGATTTTTGTAAAAATACGGAATTCGACGAAATTGACTTTATAACCACTGAAATAGATTATTATAGAATATATTTAACTTCAGTAAGTATGTATAAAAGAAGGAGATACAGAGGGGTTGGAGACCCTCATTTAGATGAAGACATAACATTTCTTAATGGAAATTGCGCCTCTTATGACTTAATTGTCGAGTCAATAGAGAATAAGACAAAAAGTGAAGGTATAAATAACTTAGATAGCATTATTGCTAATTATAAAATACATTTTAATAAAATAATTTCATTTTTAGAAACCAAAAAATTAAGCATTGAAAAGCCTTTAACTGAACCCGACAATTTTAAAGAAGTGGATTTAAGCAATTCAAGTGCAGTTAAAAAAGTAATCTATCTTAAGGAGTTAGGAATAATTGATTTGTTACAAAAACAACCTTGTTTTTATGCCGTCAATAATTTGGCAACTGTTTTAAGTTCTATAACTGGAGAAAAACCAACAACTCTACAACCAATATTAAACCCAATGATAAACACTAAAGGCACGGCACAAAAAAACAATCCATACAACACTATAACAAATGTAAACAAGGTTAAAAAACAACTTATAGAGTTAGGTTTTCAACCTAAATAATACTATCTAATACTTTTTAGGGAATCCCTAATTTTTCCCTAAGTTCTCTTTGCATATAATCTAAAACAAAAGATATATGCAGACAATTCAATTCATTCAGTACACGCCCCAACAACTACAAAGCGAAATTAACGAGGGCGTAAAAATCCAATTACAGGAATTTTTAAAACATTTCGCACCAATCCAACCAAAAGAATATTTAACCCGTTCAGAGGTAGCGAAAATGTTTAGTGTGGATATTTCCACCGTGGCAAACTGGCAAAAGTCAAAACGATTAAATCCTCTTTCTCTCGGGGCAAGAATCTATTTTCTAAGGTCTGAAGTTGAGGCAAGTCTTAAACCCCTAAATGTTTAAGATTATGAGTTCACCAGGCTTTATCCCAAAACCAACAATCCACATTTATAATCAAATAAATGAGGGCAAATTTAAAACTACAAAACATTACGAACTCGTTGAGGTAGAAAACGGAACTCAAAAACTATCTAATTTAATTAACATCGTCGTCGATAGAGGTTTTGCAAAATCCGCCCCTAACTTTTGGCTAAAAATCAGAATTGGTAAACGGTGGGAAAACTTTACAGGTCTTTTTAAAACTTCTACTCCTGGTCTTTATTTTGCCGACAAAGGCAACAACAACCGAAAGGAAGATTTATTGATTGTTAGGCTTTCCAATTACGAAAGAGATTTGACGGTTTACTACTTCAAGGGCTATTATACAGCCAATCTAAGCGAAGTTTTAAGAATAATAAACCAAATACTTTAAAAACAAAAAAAGAGCCTTGTTCGGAGGCTCTTTTACTTTGTTCAAAAGTTCAGTTTTCAACAGGCAATGTAAAAAACCTCTACAAAGATAATCAATTGATTGATTTTAATAGAAATATCATAAAGAATTTAAACCCCGCTATATTAGAGGCAAATCCCTTATTGATATTTGAACCAAGAAACATATCAGATGAAGGGTTTTTGTTCCCAATATTTGACAAAAATGGAGAACAAGCAAAAGACAAAAACGGAAAATTACTTTTTAAAACACCCTATAAAAATGCGTTCTATAATGGTTTAGAGTTTATGATTTATGATACCGGATTAATAACCCTTTCGGGCAGTTTGCACAAGTATTGGAACTCAGGCGCACACAATTACAACGACTTCAATTCGGAGGCGTTTTTATGGGTTTTGAACGACTTAAAAGAAAAATTCAACATTACACCCGAGCAATGTATTTTAAAGTGTTTAGAGATAGGTATTAATATAATCCCACCAATACCAACAAACCATTTTTTAGACTATTGTTTCCTGCATAAAACAAAACCCTTCGAGTATCAAAAAAATTCGGACGAGGGCAAATATAAACAGGTGCAGCACTCACAATATATCATAAAAATATACAATAAGGCACTGCATTATATTTCAAAAGGGTTTGATATAAAAGGCGAAATAATGCGTTTTGAGATTAAATATACCAAGATGCAAAAACTAAACGAACGAGGCATTTATAATTTACAGGATTTAGCAAATTACGGTTTGCATAACTTCAAAGATGAGTTATTAAACGAGTTCAACAATATTCTATTTTACGACAATACCATACAGTCAAAATCCCAAAGCATATTACATTATAAAAACGCTCTTTATTGGGTTGAATTACTTAATAAGAAACCAAACGATCTATTTAATTATCATAGAAACCATCTAAGAAAATTAACCTCAACGACATCACAAAAAATACAATTTCAAACGTCTGTGATAATGAGTAAAAAGATTGATTTTCTAAACGCCAATACTACGCAAATTGACCCTTTAATTATATTGTCAAAATACGTAGTATTAGATAATCCAATTATTTCAGAAAATATACTTTGTCAGGTAACGAAAATTAATATTTCGATGCAGAAAAATGACAGTATTTTACTAAGTCATACGGGTTTAAAATATTACTACAACAACGACAAAAAAGTATTTGAGCAAATCAAAAGACGGTATTTGTCAAAACGTTGGTCGTCGTCGGATTTCGAAACACAAATAAAAGAAATTGCGCATAATATCAGGAACTCAAAAAGTAATCAAGGTATAAGGCAAGGCAGGATTTATAAGCCTAAACAAGTTAATTTATTATCTTATTTAGGTTTAGAATAAAAATAAAATAGTTCGTTTACGGAAAACCGTAAAGCAAATAATTTTTAATTGATTAGATTTGAGGATTAATTTAAACTAATCAAGTCAATATGAAAGCAATATACAAAATACTAATAGTGGTTACACTCTTAGTATCAAATATTAATTTTGCACAAAACAACAATTTAAATTTTATAAATGGATTTAAATATGCTTTTTACAGCGGGCCCACTGAATTAGAATATATTGCGAATAACGCAATAAATAAACTGGGGTTAATTGCACTTCCTAAAGATAGTGATCAATGGCCAGAGGAGGCTAAAAACAATCCTTGTTTAAATAGTCAATGGAGGACTATTATTAATAGTGCTTTTGGATCTGGAGCAAAATGTAATTTGCAAATATTAGATTGTTTGAATGTTGTGCTTTATGATGAAACAAATACTGCGTCAGGTTTTGGAGCATCTTTTGACAAAAATGTAAATGTTGCTTCAAACAGAGCATTTGATAATTTTAAACATTTTAAATATTCTTATGACAAGTCTATTACTAAAACAATTGCATATCCTGAAGTTGAAAATATAAGTATGGATGAAAATGAATTAAAATCATATTTTGATTCTAAAAAATCAGACCCAATCGAAGGCATCTATAAAACCTATAAATCGGATTCGAATTATAAATTGGGAATAATTAAAGTAGCGGATAAATTGAAGGCTATTGTAATAGAAAGCGATTTGCCTCAATGGAAAAAAGGAGATGTTAAAATGATTTTTGAAAGTACTGCATTAGATGATGTTTTTTCGGTCAAGTATTATATGGGGGATAAAACTTCTATTGAAACATTTGCCAATTTAGTAGGAGGTTTAATCACAGTTGAATTAAAAAATCAAACTGGAGGAAATGATAATATTAAATTATTAAAATTATATCCTAAAAGTTAAATTATTATGAAAAAATATTTTTTACTTCTGATTTTATTTCCGTTTGTAGGATTAGCACAAACTTATACAGTTGTTAAACAGCCAACCTATGGACAAGATCCTAAATACACGCCTACAACTTATACGGTCAAACAAACGACACCAGCCACAACACCAAACTACGTTGGAGATGCGCTGAACCAAATTCAAAATAATATTATTCAAGCACAACAAGCAAACGCTCAAAGAGAGTCACAAAGAGAAAACACACAGGCAATTATAGATAATCAAAATCGTATTGAAGAACAAAGAATTGAAGAACAAAAAAAGATACTTGCTGAACAACAAAGAATTGAAGAAGAAAAAGACCCTAACAGTATCTTAAACAAATTCAAAAATGCTAATTTAAAAAAAGAAAATGAGGATTTAAAAGCCAAATTATTGCAAATGGAATTACTCTTGTCTGAAAAAGAAGAAAAAGAGAGATTAGAGAAGGAAAAAAATAAAAAAGAAGAGTCGCAGAGTAAACTACAAGGAAAAAAATAAAGTGCATTTAAATTGTCAAAACCTGATATTTTAGTAGAAATCAAACCTTTCAGAAATGAGAGGTTTTTTTGTGACAAAAAGTATAAAAAAAGAATATTTTAAAAATGGTTTGGCGACGGTTTGGCAATCACAATAAAAAAAGCCCGTAAAGAGTTGATTTACAACACTATTACGGACTTTTAATGTACCCGGAGCCGGAGTCGAACCGGCACGGTTTCCCACAGGTGTTTGAGACCAGCGCGTCTACCAATTCCGCCATCCGGGCTTAGCAGACATGAAATAACGACAGTTATTTCAACGCAATAAAAGAGGAGATTGTTATAAATCAACCGTCGATTCCTTTAACACGGTGCAAATGTAGAAAATTTTATTAAAAATCAAATGAAAATACTTAAATTTTTCCTTTCAGAGTTCAATTTTATTCCTAAATTTGCACCTCGGTAAAACGAGACACACTAACTAACTACACCCGAAGCGTTTATATACATCAGTGTTAGGCAATGACAAGCCGGCACGAGCGAAGCGAATTGGCGAAGCAATTGTATGGAGCGTAGCGGAATAAAAACAACAAATTAAATGTTACACCTAGAGCCAGAAGCTAAGATTTTCGCATGTTCACAAAGTGTCTATCTTGCAGAAAAAATAGCAGAGAAATATGGAATTCCTTTAGGCAAAATTACCATGGCGAAATATAGTGATGGAGAATTTCAGCCATCCTATGAAGAGTCAATCAGAGGATTACGGGTATTTATTGTTTGTTCTACTTTCCCAAGTGCCGACAATTTAATGGAATTGCTACTGATGATAGATGCTGCAAAACGTGCTTCGGCAAGACACATAACAGCTGTAATACCTTATTTTGGTTGGGCAAGACAAGACAGAAAA
>Ga0208789_1001863_pt1 | contig 10500 bp, 5 predicted proteins | sample Methanotroph_Enr_FD_187368 | JGI IMG/M metagenome (GOLD analysis project Ga0208789, IMG submission 187368) | Enriched soil microbial communities from Old Woman Creek wetland in Ohio, USA - Methanotroph_Enrichment_5 (SPAdes) (version 2) | ecosystem: Environmental > Terrestrial > Soil > Wetlands...
GCATATCGCGAAGTATAGCTGAGGTGCGATCGAGTTCGCTTACAATTTTTTGCGGGGCTTTGGCACCATACATTTTTTGTGCTACCGATTCCCATTTCTGAACCAGTGCATTCAGATCGGTATCCAGGTCAGCCACACGTTTGCCTTCAGCTACAGTGCGTATAATGACTCCGTAATTTTTAGGCCGAATGCTGGAGATCAGTCTTTTCAGACGGTTGCGTTCGTCGGCGCTTTTAATTTTCTGGGAAATTGAGAGCCTGTTACTAAAAGGAACCAATACCAGGTAACGGCCTGCGAAAGAAATCTCGGATGAAATACGTGGTCCTTTGGTTGAAATGGGTTCCTTGGCAATCTGAACAAGGATTTGTTGGTTCGGAGTAAGAACCTGCGAAATTTTGCCTGTTTTCTCTATATCCGCTTCAACTTCAAAATCCTGCATCTGAACCTGGGCATCTTTCCCTGCCAGAGCATTGCGCGTATATTTCTGAAACGAGTTTATTTGTGGGCCTAGGTCGAGGTAATGTAAAAAGGCATCTTTCTCGTAACCAACATCAACAAATGCAGCATTAAGCCCAGGCATGATTTTCTTAATCCGGCCCAGGTAAACATCGCCAACGGCGAAACTGTTATTAAGCTTTTCCTTGTTAAGTTCCACCAATACCTTTTCCTCCAGAAGTGCGATGTTTACTTCTGAAGATTCGGCATTTATAATTAATTCTTTATTTACCACAGCTATATTAGCTTTTCAGATATTTACACCTGTACATTTCTTCATGCGTGACGTTGCAAAAGATGTAAGGGTAAAGGTAAGTTAAAAAAATTTCATCACATGAATAACACACGATTCATGTGATGAAATCATAGAGTTTAATCGTGGTTATTTCTTCTTGTGGCGATTCTTGCGCAAACGTTTCTTCCGTTTATGCGTCGACATTTTATGTCTTTTTCTTTTCTTTCCGCTTGGCATACCTTACTAATTAATGATAGAAAATTCTGATTTATTTAACTTTGTTCTTCACTTCGTTAACGAAAACCTTAGCGGGTTTAAATGAAGGGATGTTGTGAGCCGGAATGATAATAGTAGTATTCTTTGAAATATTACGGCCGGTTTTCTCAGCTCTTTGTTTCACCACGAAACTTCCAAAACCTCTGAGGTAAACATTTTCGCCATCAGCCATTGCTTTTTTAATAGCATCCATGAATGATTCTACGGTTTGCTGTACAGCTACTTTCTCGATGTTTGTTTTACTGGCGATTTCAGCAACGATTTCTGCTTTAGTCATTTTTCAAAATGTTTTAATGAATTGATTATAAATTTCTTAATGGGCTGCAAATATAAGGAGTTTTTTTAACTCCCAAGCAAAAGCAATGTTTTTTTTTGATTTGTTTTGCTGAAAATCAATATTTTTTTGTCTTCGTTCAAAATTCTTTGCCAAAACTATTGGTATTTAAAAAAATATACTAATTTTGCAGTCCCTATCAAAAACGGTGTCGTAGCTCAGTTGGTAGAGCAACGGACTGAAAATCCGTGTGTCACTGGTTCAATTCCAGTCGACACCACCCAAAGGGGCTAAAGGACTGGATTTACTTCCGGTCCTTTTTTGTTTTCCAGCAGGTTTTCTCCATGGTCCGGTTAAACCTGGTGGAAAGAACATTGCATCATTTATCACACAATCATTAAAAAGTTTATATTTTTGTCCCACCTTCATTACCTCAAATCGGGTGATATACTATGGACAACAATCAACATTTCTTTCTAACAAATGCTCTTCCCGGTATAAAAAAAGCATTTTTCATCTCAATTTGTGCACTATTTCCAATATTGCTTTTTGGAAATACGGATATGGATTCGTTATTAAAGGTTTTAGATAAAACTGTCGAAAATCATCAGATTTACTCAAACCAGAAAGAGGCAAAACTCAATAAACTGAAAGACCTTCTGAAATACACTTCCACCGACCTGCAGAAATTTGAAATTTGCGGACAATTGTTTGATGAATATAGATCGTATAAATCGGATTCGGCTTTGACTTATGCCAGAGAAAAACTACAAATTGCCGAGAAACTGAATGATAAGAATAATTTGACCAATGCCCGTTTAAATCTTGCTGCTATCATGGGAATAAATGGCTTGTATAAAGAGGCAATGGATATTTTGAGTGCGATAAATATCAGCCAAACGCCCGAATTAAAAGCTTATTATTTTCATATATACAGAACAGTTTATGGTTATATGGCTGATTATACCGTCTCAAGTCAGGAAAAAATCAGATACAATTCTCTTACTTCAGCTTATCGGGATTCATTACTGGTTGTAAATGCGCCAAGTTCCGCTACGCATGTTATGGTTGAGTCGGATCAGCTCATAGTGCGCAAACAATATGATAAAGCACTTGAATTGCTGATGAATTATTATCCCACTATCAAAGATGATATACATACAAAGGCAATAATAGCTTACAGTATTTCATCGGCTTATCTGGGCAAAAACGAACGGAATCTTGAAAAACGGTGGTTAGCTATTTCTGCTATATATGATATTCAATCGGCCACAAAAGAATATATTTCGCTGCGAAGACTGGCTTTTCTGCTATATGAAGACGGTGATGTGGGTAGGGCCTATAAATATATCAGGCAATCGTTGGAAGATGCTCTGTTTTGCAATGCCCGGTTGAGAACCTACGAAATCTCTCAGATGTTACCTATTATTGATAAAGCTTATCAGTTGCAGACAGAAGCCCGTCAAAGACAATTGGTAACAACACTGGTCAGCATAAGCATTTTGTCCTTGTTCTTATTAATTGCCATTTTATTGGTTTACAGGCAAATGAGGCATCTTTCAGCAGCCAGGAAAGAACTTAGTGTTGCCAACGAACAATTGAATAATCTGAATCATGCTTTATCAGCAACAAATCATCAACTTAATAGCACTAACAAAACTTTAGTAGAAGCCAACCTTATTAAAGAGGAATATATCGGCAGGTACATGGATCAATGCTCCCTTTATATTGATAAATTGGATAGTTATCGGCGATTGCTTAATAAAACCGCTGCAGCCGGCAAAATACAGGATTTGTTAAATGCCATAAAATCAAAACAGTTCATTGAAGATGAGTTGGAATTATTTTATACAAATTTCGATAGTACTTTTCTGCAACTTTTTCCCACTTTTGTCGAAGAATTTAACAGCTTGCTGGTTGATAATGAAGATATACAATTAAAGCAGGGCGAATTGCTTAACACTGAATTACGAATATTTGCCTTGATTCGACTTGGAATTAAGGATAGTGTCAAAATATCACATTTTCTTCGGTATTCATTATCCACAATTTACAATTACCGGACGAAACTGAGAAACAAAGCAATTTGTCCGCGTAATGAATTTGAAGATATGGTGATGCAAATAGGAACTTCCGGAAAATAACAAATGATCTATTTCTTTAAAAAAGGGACTCCCTGAATACAGGGTGTCCCTTTTTGCATTTACAAATCTACTACTTTTTAAAGTTGGGTATTATTTATAACATGCTCTTTTTCTGCGCAATACCATCCCTAATCACCAAGTGTGACTACATTTTAGATATACAAATATTTATAGGTAGATTTTGTTTATAAGTTTGGCTTTCAAAATACAAAAAAAATGACTTTCCATCATTTAACTTATATTTTCCAGATTCCAGTTCTCTTAAGGGTGGAACTGCATACTTCAAAAAAACCAGTATTAATTAAATTCAAAACAATCAAACAAATTAAACAAGGATTCAAATCTAACTTAAAATGAGCAAAAAAAACAGTTCAAATTTAATCCGGTATTTTGCACTTTTCCTGTTTATCTTTTCAGTTTCAGGAAATAGTATGGCGCAAAAAATTTCGGTTAACGGGAAAGTCACCGATGCAGCTAATGGCTCGCCGATGTTTGGTGTAACCATTGGCATTACAGGCACTACAACCGGTACCACAAGCGACTCGGAAGGCAAATTTATTATTCAGGTTCCTTCAAAGGAATCAGTACTTGTATTCACATCTGTTGGGTATAAGTTACAGCAAATAGTAGTTGGGGAAAATACTCAACTAAATGTTGCTATGGTGCAGGAAATAACTCAACTGGATCAAATTGTTGTGATCGGTTATGGCACACAGCGCAAAAAGGACCTTACCGGTTCTATAGCATTGGTTTCCACCAAGGACATCAAATCACTGGCAGTACCAAGCATTAGTGATGCGCTACAGGGCCGTGCAGCCGGGGTCCAGGTTATTTCGTCAGGTACTCCGGGCAGCGATGCCACTTTCCGCATCAGGGGTGTCGGGACAATAAACAACAATGACCCTCTTTTGGTAATCGATGGAGTACCTGTTTCGAGCGGTCTGAATACGCTGAACATGAACGACGTTGAATCCATGCAGGTACTTAAAGATGCATCAGCCACTGCAATTTACGGTTCGCGGGGAGCCAATGGAGTAGTAATTATTACAACCAAACGTGGAAAAGGCGACAAATCGCACCTGGATTTCAATTACTTTTTTGGTATGCAGAAAGCGACCAATGTTGTAAATATGCTCAACGCCAGTCAATTTGCAGGCATGCATAATGAAATAATGGGAAATGCTGGTCTTGCCATGAATCCGGCTTACTCCGATCCTGCTTCACTGGGCACCGGCACTGATTGGCTTGGCGAATTGTTTAACCCGGCACCCATGCAAAACTTTTCACTCTCCTATTCCGGTAACAGTGAAAAAACAAATTATTACGTTTCCGGTAACTATCTTACCCAGGATGGCATCGTATTAAATACAGGGTACAAAAAGCTGACTTTGCAGTTTAATAGCGACACAAGAGTTTTCGACAAATTGAAATTTGGCAATAGCCTAACTCTCAACAACGATATTAAGACAAGCGGGAATTATAACATCCGTAATACCATGTTGGCTTTACCCACTCAACCGGTTCTTCGGGCTGATGGTACCTATTCGGGACCCATTCAGTTGCCAATTTGGGACGGTGATATAGTAAATCCGATTGGCCTTGCCAAAACTGTTGACAACTCAACTTCAGGATATAACCTGATAGGTTCCATCTATGGCGAATATGAAATTCTAAATAACCTGAAAATCAAATCCACTTTCGGTTTACAGGCTAATTTCTGGAACTCACGCACCTGGGCTCCTAATTACCATTGGAATTCGAGCATTGTCGACGATTCATATTTATATGAACAGTACAATAAAAACTTAACCTGGGTTTGGGATAATACAGCCACTTACGAAAAAGTAATCGGGAAACATAGCCTGACCTTAATGGCAGGCATGAGTTCGCAGGAAAACGAATACCATTATCTCAATGGCTCTATACAATCATTTGCCAGCAACCTTACCCAGCAAATGGACAACGGAACTAAACAACCTACTTTAGGGGGAAGCACCAGTTCGTGGTCACTGGTTTCATACATGGGCAGGGCTAATTATTCGTATAACGATAAATACCTGGTAACTGCCACGGTCCGTCGCGATGGATCCTCCCGCTTTGGCGAAGGCAATAAATGGGGTTTGTTCCCCTCAGGAAGCGTTGCATGGCGTATCTCTGAAGAAGACTTTATGAAGCCCGTCACTTTTATTAATTCAATGAAAGTTCGCGCCGGATATGGGATTACAGGTAACCAGGAGATAGGGAACTACTCATTTGCTTCGGCACTGCAAACAATCAAATACAACTTCAACAATTCTGTTGTTAACGCAGTTGTTCCTCTTATGATGCCTAATCCAAATGTAAAATGGGAACAACAGAAACAAGCTAATATCGGGGTAGATGCTTCCTTGTTTAAATCACGTTTAGAGGTAACCATAGATGCATATATAAAGAATACTGAAAATATGCTTGTTCCAATGGCTGTTCCGGTTTCAACCGGGTACTCTGATGTGTATGTTCCTTACATTAATGCCGGGAAAATGGAAAACAAGGGGATAGAATTTACTGTTGATTCGCGTAATCTTACAGGCGATTTGACCTGGAATACTTCATTTAACTTTTCCTATAACCGTAATACCGTAAAAAGCTTAAATGATACTGTACCTATGACGAGTGGCAGCATTGGTTTAAATTACAACCTTGCTCTTATACAGGCAGGACATCCGGTAAATGAGTTTTATGGATTTGTTACTGAAGGTATTTTTCAAACTCAGGAAGAAGTTGATAATCATGCCGTTCAGGTTATGGGAAACGATCCGTATAACCGTACTTCTGCCGGCGACATCAGGTTCAAAGATATGAACAACGATGGGGTAATAAACGACCTCGACCGTGTTTTCACCGGTAATCCAAACCCAACATTTATCTTTGCCCTCAACAATTCATTTACATTCAAAGGCTTCGACCTTAATATTTTCCTGCAAGGTGTTGCAGGCAACAAAATCTTCAATGCCAACCGGATTTATACCGAAGCTATGTCGGTTGCACAAAACCAGACTACTGAAACCCTGAATCGCTGGACAGGTGAAGGCACAAGTAACATAATGCCAAGGGCTATTTTTAATGATCCGAATAAAAACACCCGCCCTTCTGACCGCTATGTCGAAAATGGCTCATACCTGAGGATCAAGAACCTGACATTAGGATATACATTACCTGTTGCCTTGTCCGAAAAATGGCATATGTCAACGGTACGGGTATATGCGTCGGGTCTTAACATACACACCTTTACAAAGTATACGGGTTTCGACCCTGAAGTTGGCGCCAGCGGCATTGACAACAATGTTTACCCTGTTACCGCCACATATAGCCTTGGAGTAAACATTGGTTTCTAATCCTTAAATACGATACAGTTATGAAATATAAAATCATTTTTGCACTTGTCCTTGTCACTGCACTTTTTACAGCATGTAGTAAGGACTTTCTCGTAAAATCGCCGGAATATTCAGTGAACACTGCAAACTTCTTCCAGACAGAAGATGATGCTATAGCTGCTGTCAATGGCGCCTATCAGCCTTTGCAATGGCCTAAACTTTATAATATGCGCATGTGGACACCTGATATCATGGCAGGCAACAGCATTGTTGGTGCAGGAGGCGGCTCCGACGGTATAGAAACTCAGGATCAGGCAAATTTTGTGACAGCATCCGACAACCAGGGAGCTTTAGATCTTTGGCGTGGTCCGTGGCCCGGTATTCTCCGCTGCAATATCATACTTCAAAAAGTTCCAGGTATGGCAATTAACGAAGCTATTAAAAACAGGGTGTTAGGAGAAGCCTATTTTCTCAGGGCTCAGTACTACTTTATCCTGGTCCGTTTTTTTGGTGATGTTCCATTAGTTTTAACACCCGTTGAACCTGGTGACGACCTGCGCCCTTTCCGCACTTCTAAATCAGAGGTTTACGGCCAGATCATTGCTGATTTTACGAAGGCTATTGAACTTTTACCAGCCCGCGAAAATTACAGCGGTAGCGATGTTGGACGCGCTTCGAAAGGTGCAGCTGAAGGAATGCTTGCAAAAGTTCATCTTACACTTGGCAATTGGCAACTGGCGGCTGAACATTGTGATGCAGTAACAGCGCTTGGCTATGCCCTTAATCCAAACTATGCCAGTAACTTTGACCCGACGAATAAAAATTCAGTTGAATCATTATTCGAAGTGCAATATACGAGCAATGCCGGGCAGAATTTTTGGTCGAACGAAAATCAGTCGTCATGGCTCAGTACATTCACAGGTCCCCGCGGATCGGATATGGTTGCCGGTGGCTGGGGATGGGATCAACCTACCCAGGAGTTCATTGATTCATACGAACCAGGCGATTTAAGGAAGGACGTTACCGTATTGTACGAAGGATGCCCCCAGTTTGATGGCAAAGACTATCAGAAAGCATATTCAAACACTAACTACAATCTCCGTAAATTTCTTGTATCTAAATCCGTGTCTGCTTCTTACGACAACAGCCCGATGAATTTCCCGGTGCTCAGATATTCGGATGTATTACTGATGAAGGCGGAAGCACTGAACGAACTTGGCAGAACTTCGGAAGCCCAAAGCCCGCTTAACGCTGTTCGTGCAAGGGCAGGATTGACGGAAGTTTCAGGCTTATCGAAAGATGCGTTCCGCGAAAAAGTGCTTCATGAAAGACGCATGGAACTGGCATTTGAAGGACAACGCTGGTTCGACTTAATCCGCGTTGACAACGGTCAATATGGCATCAATTTCCTGCATTCTATCGGGAAATCGAATATGAGTCAGAAATTCCTGCTTTTCCCTATTCCACAAAAAGAACGTGATGCCAATCCTAATCTTACCCAGAACCCGGGGTATTGATCACCTGGACAGGTTTAACTTAATTTTCACAAGAAAAAAATTGAACGAGATGAAAAAACAAAGCATATTCTCTACCCCTGCTCAAAGCTTTAAAATGCTGAAATCTGGTGCGGGCCGCATTTTCACCATCATACTCATAGGTGTGATGATATTCCTTTCATCGTGCCAGAAAGAGGAAGATAATAACATAAAACTGGCAGGTGATCTTTCGCTTTCCGCTTCTTCCGGCGACATAATTCTGTCTCAGAAAAATGGAAAGAACAGCGCTCTCACTCTTACATGGACCACCGGCACAAATAATGGAACCGGTGCTTCTATCACATATGTTCTTCAAATTGATAAGGCAGGGAATAATTTTGCCAATCCGCAAGTATTCGATATGGGAAAGGCTGTTTACGCCAAAGTCTTTTCCGTTGCTGAACTTAACCATAGCCTTCTTTCAAATTTCGGCGTTGATGGTGGTGCAATTTCCAGTCTGGAAGCCCGTCTAATAGCAACTATTCACACTTTACCGGTAACTCAGCAAACCTCCCAGGTAATAAGTATAAATGTAACTTCTTATAAGCCTGTCAGTACAACCTTGTATATCTTTGGTGACGCTTTCACAAATGGGTGGGATGCAAGCAAAGCAATTGCTTTAACTCCCGATGTTGACGATTCAACTATTTTCGTTTATAGAGGTGCACTTGGAACAGGTAGTTATAAATTCATTACCACATCAGGGCAATTTCTTCCATCCTATAACCGCGGAGCAGACAACAACCATATTGTTTATCGTACCAGCGATAGCGAACCTGATAATAAATTTACAGTAACTGAGGCAGGAGTGTACAAGATAACAGTAAGTTTACTGGATCTCACAATTACCACAGTCAAACTTGAACTGCCTGCATACGATAATATATACATGGTTGGCGATGCAACACCTAATGGATGGGACATTGGTACTGCAACTGAACTTATCCAGGATCCGGATAATCCTTACATTTTCACTTATATGGGAGTAATGAAAGCCGGGGATTTCAAATTCCCTGTAAATCAAAATACTGACTGGGGACAGGATATGTATATGAAACTCAGCGATTCAACCATGTACCTGCATCACGGTGGTGATTCGGATGACAACAAATGGACTATTACTAAAAAAGGCCACTATTTCATCAAGTTGAACTTAATGGACAATACAATATCTATGGTCCGCACAAAACTCTACATGGTCGGCAGTGCAACTCCGATAGGCTGGAGCATTGATAAGGCAATTGAACTCACTGAAGATGGCACAGACGGATGTATCTTTACCTACAGTGGACCTATGGTTGCAGGTGAATTTAAATTCCCTGTAAACCGCAATACCGATTGGGGACAGGATATGTATGAGCGTTTAGACGATACACATATGTACAGGCATATAGGTGGCGCTGCCGACGACAACAAATGGAGTATCACAACTGCCGGTAATTATGTGATAACTGCTAATATTGAAACAATGAATATCAACATTGCAGGAAAGAAATAAGGTTTGGTTGGATTGATAATAAGGGCTGCCAAAATTCAGGCAGTCCTTTTTTCTCAAACTGCTGAACAGCAACTCAACTTAAAATCATGAAAACAATACTTGCGATTTTCATTAGTCTTTTCTATTCACTGGCTCTTCAATCGTGCAATAAAAGTGAACCGGAAACACCACCGGCTGCTAAAGTTTCTGTAGTTAAGATAACAACCGATAAAGCCTGTTACAGCCCTGGTAGTGTGGTTACTTTCACCATCGACAAAGCCATTGACGGAGTTGCAAAGGTACGATACCGGCATTTAGCAGACGTTGTTTCAGAATCCGAACTGACCGGAACAAAGTGGAGTTGGTCAGCACCATCATCCGATTTCACAGGTTACATGGTTGATATTTATAAAATGAATGAAGATGGAACAGAGCACTCATACGGTAGCATAGCTGTAGATATTTCATCGGATTGGACTCATTTCCCAAGGTACGGGTTTCTTTCAAAATATCCGCAACTCCCAGAAACGTCCATCAATTTCGTGATCAGCGACCTGGCAAGGTATCATATAAACGGCCTGCAATTTTACGACTGGCATTATGAGCACCACAAACCCCTGGCTGGTACTGCAGCAAACCCTGATCCTGTTTGGAAAGATATTGCTAATCGTGACACATATTTCAGCACGGTTAAAGGATATATCGACATGG
>Ga0208789_1001865_pt1 | contig 10499 bp, 6 predicted proteins | sample Methanotroph_Enr_FD_187368 | JGI IMG/M metagenome (GOLD analysis project Ga0208789, IMG submission 187368) | Enriched soil microbial communities from Old Woman Creek wetland in Ohio, USA - Methanotroph_Enrichment_5 (SPAdes) (version 2) | ecosystem: Environmental > Terrestrial > Soil > Wetlands...
TTTTGGATAGAGCAGGTTTTACAAGATTCATCTCACCGCGTTGGTTGTAGTAATAAAGCATATTGTCAGCAAGCGCCAGTGAGCCGCTACCGATTTTGAGGGAATCAACTACCTGGCCGGTACTGGCATCAGCACAAATAAGGGAACGTTTTGACTCACTTCCGGTATAGATGTGGTTATCAATTTTTATAAATCCACCCATGAAATTGTCAAGCGCTTTGTTATTCCATACCTGGGTAATATTTGTTCCATCAGCTGATAGTTTCAGTTTTGTGCCACAATTATTATCGCCTGCAACATAATAGATATACCCGTTTTCGTAATACGCTGAATTGCTGTGTGTATCGCCCATTCCGGGTTTGCGTTCAGCGAGAGGAACATTGATTTGCTCATGAGCCCATAATAATTTTCCGGTTTCGGCATCAATTCCCATCAAATGATAAGCACTGAATGTAACTAGTATTTTTAGTGAAGGCAGGTTGATCATTATGGGTGAATTGTATCCCGGAATTTCTCCAAATCCTTTACAAGTCCAGTTCAACTTTCCTGTAAAGCGATTTAAGGCAACCACATTAGTATCTGAACCACCCGGTGTAAGAAAAACCTGATCGCCATCCACGAGCGGCGATTCGGCATGGCCGTGTAAAGTAAACTGCCCATGAAGGTCTTTCTTCATATCAACCATCCATTTTTTAGAGCCATTTGCAGCATTGAAACAGCTAAGATTTCCCAAACCGGAACAAACATAAATCAGATTCCCAACAATAGTAGGAGTGGAGCGCGAACCTGGAAAAGTCATCACCCATTCTTTTCCATAATCCGATTTCCAGAGGAGTTTCCCTTTCAGATCAAAAGCAAAAAGATAACCAACCGTATCTATTTCTCCTGTTACATAAACCCGTTCGGAAGTTACTGCCGGAGGGCCGAAGCCGTTGCCAATTTCATTATTGATCCAAAGTTGGGCCGGACCTCCTTCGGGCCATGAAGCCAGCAAATTCTTTTCAGGATAAACGCCATCACGGTTAAGTCCGCGAAATTGTGCAGTATCCTGGGCTTGTATGCCCGCTGAGGTGAAAATAATGAAGCACGCCAGAAAAAATACTTTACGGATCATATAGAGAGTATTAAGGTTTCTTGATTTAAGGTCGGTTTATTAACCAGGCTCAGCCAGCAAAGTCACAATTGGCAAGGTAAAAATATACTATAGATGGATAGGTTGGATATTGTTTTGATAAATGTCCGGAAATAGTCGTTAAAACACAGAAAACTATCTTTAAAGAGAGTGTAAGCCTGACAGATTTCCTGCCTCAAGACTCAAGTCTCAAATTCCAAGATCCAAATCTCAAGAGGGTTTGACAAGGAGATATTGAAATTTGGATCTTTATAAAATTGTAAAGAATCCCCAAACTGAATATAACCATGCCTATTTTCTGATATCGTAAACCATCAGCGAATTGCCATGACGGATATACAAGCGCCCGTTTTCAATAACCGGATGTGCCCAATGCTGAGCGGAACCGAATGGCACTTTAAAGCCACTTACTTTTTTAAATCCGGTCAGAGTAGGTTCAATCAAAGCAACTTCGCCACTTTCGTCGTATGTATAGAGCATACCCTCTGCTGTAATAATGCTGCCCATCCTTCCATTCATTTTGTCATATGCAAGTTCTTTACCGGTTTTCCAGTCGAGGCAATGTAAGCCTTTTATTTTGTCACCGAAACCATAAATTTTACCATTAAGAAGAACCATACCACCCATACGGCTATCAATAGCAGCATTTTTCCATACTTTTTCAACTGATGATCCATCAGCGGAAAGCTTCAACATTACGCCGCCGGTACCGTATCCCGAAACACAATAAAGATATCCATTGCTGTAAAGTGGTGTATTGGCATGAACCGCATACTGATTGACCTGCCCGTAACTCCATAGCTTTTTGCCGGTTTCAGCATCAATTCCGAGGATTGATTTTTCGGTCATGGTAACCAGTATTTTTCGCGCAGGCAACTTAATCAGCAGTGGTGAATTGTAAGCACTTGTTTCACTATTTCCGGCACTGCTCCAGATGAGTTTTCCTGTGTTCTTGTTCAGGGCAATCACATTATTTTTACTTCCTCCGGCAGTGCAAAAAAGTTTATCCCCATCGATAAGCAGGTTTTCGGTTACACCCCAGGTAATATTGCGCCCATCATAATCCTTCATCATGTCGGCGGACCAAAGTATTTTTCCTTTATCAGCAGAAAGGCAGACGATTTTTCCGAAGCCACTCATCACATAAACTTTTCCATCATTCAGAAGCGGGGTTGATCGTGATCCGGGATAGCTTTCAGTCCACTCTTCGCTATAAGGCGTATCCCAAATAAGTTTGCCATCCAGCGAAAAAGCAAAAACATGGCCTTTTCCTTCTATCATTCCGGCGGTATAAACTTTTTCGTGCGCAACCACTGAGGCCGAAGCGTGGCCTTCGCCAATATTATCATAATGCCATAAAAGCTTCGGCCCATTTGCAGGCCATGAAAGGAGCAGGCCCTTCTCATTATAAATCCCATCACGATCTTTACCCCGCCATTGTGAGGCTTCCTGTGAAAAAATGTTGCTCGTAAAAACAAAACTACATATTAAGATCAAAAACAAATTCCTCATATCAACAGTGGGTTTAAATTTTGATAAAAGTACAATTAAAAAGGATTTTGTAAAGCAGTAATCTGGAAAGGGGATAAGCCACTCTTCTACAGGTATTAAAAAGCCCCAGGGATTTTCCAAGGGGGCTTTTAATTATTTGACATTAAAATGATTGCAGGCAAAACTTTAAGCCGATCTCATCTTTTTATATTCGTTAATCAGTCCATTGGTTGATGAATCGAGGCTCTTAACTTCGGCATCCCTTTCCAGTTCGGGGAGAATTATATTTGCGAGTTGTTTCCCTAATTGCACTCCCCACTGATCGAAACTAAAAATATTCCAGATCACGCCCTGGACAAATATTTTTTGTTCGTACAGGGCTATCAATGAACCCAATGTTCGTGGAGTAAGTTTTTTGAAAAGGAAAGAGTTGGTAGGAATATTCCCTTCAAAAACCATATAAGGAAGCAATTCATTAATTTCTGCCTGGCTTTTGCCTGCAGTTTTCAACTCAGTTTCAACCTGTGCAGCGGTTTTTCCAAGCATCAGGGCGCCGGTTTGAGCAAAGAAATTTGCAAGAAGTTTCGGGTGATGATCGCCGATCGGGTTGTGGCTGATGGCGGGCGCCATAAAATCGCAGGGAATCATTTTCGTGCCCTGGTGGATCAATTGGTAAAAGGCATGCTGACCGTTAGTACCAGGCTCGCCCCAAAGGATTGGTCCGGTTTGATAAGTAACTTTTTTGCCATTGCGATCCACAGATTTGCCGTTGCTTTCCATATTTCCTTGTTGGAAGTAGGCTGCAAAACGGTGCATATACTGATCATAAGGTAAAATGGCTTCGGTTTCGGAACCGTAAAAATTATTGTACCATATCCCGATTAAAGCCAGAATTACAGGAATATTCTTTTCGAATTCGGTTTCCGCAAAATGTTTGTCCATCGCATAAGCTCCTTCGAGTAATTCCTCGAAATTTTCGAACCCGATACCGCATGCAATTGAAAGTCCGATTGCCGACCACAACGAATAACGTCCACCAACCCAATCCCAGAATCCAAACATATTCCGGGTATCGATACCAAATGCGGCTACTTCTTTTGCATTGGTCGATAGAGCTACAAAATGATTCTTGACAAATTCCGGATCACCAGCCTTGGCAAGGAACCAGGTGCGTGCTGATTCGGCGTTGGTCATAGTTTCCTGGGTAGTAAATGTTTTGGATGCAATGATGAAAAGGGCTGTTTCGGGATGCAATTGCTTAAGTGTTTCAACGATATGAGTGCCGTCAACATTGGAAACGAAATGCAGATTAATGTTTTCATTCTGATAATGTTTCAGCGCTTCGGTTACCATAAGCGGGCCCAGGTCGGAACCGCCGATACCAATGTTTACGATATCGGTAATTGGTTTTCCGGTATAGCCTTTCCAAGAGCCGGAAATAATGCTTTCGGAAAACATTTTCATCTGCTCCAGCACGCCGTGAACATCGGGCATTACGTCTTTCCCGTCAACAAACACGGGTGAATTTCCTCGGTTGCGTAAGGCGGTATGAAGTACAGGCCGGTTTTCGGTTTTATTGATCCGTTCGCCCGTAAACTGGCTGGTAATGGCATCTTTCAAGCCACATTCGCGGGCAAGTTTCATTAAGAGCGCCAAGGCATGATCATCGACAATGTTTTTTGAGAAATCTACCAGGATATCTTCAAACTTTAATGAATATTTATTGAAACGCTTTTCATCGCTTGCAAAAAGCTGTTTCATCTGTGTTCCTTTAAAGGTTTTGAAATACACCTCGAGCTCTTTCCAGGCTGCGGTGGTTGTGGGATTTACAGTTGGGAACATAAATATATCTTTAGTAAGAGTCTTTATTTCTGATGGAGAATAGAAGGTGCAAAGGTACTAAAGTTGAAGAAAGGAAGAATAATGCAAACAAGCTAACAAATCGAAAGAATGTTGATAATCAACAATTCCTGGTTGTTACTATCTAAATAAGTTCTGAAGTATGAACTTCTTCCATTTCTCTCAGCAGTAGCAATGCTTCCTCATACCCATGCGCCCTCATAAACCCATCGCGCCAGTGAGCTGCATTACTGAATCCATTGATGTAAATCTTAAAAAACCGTTTCAATACATTATAATCTTTTCCATTTCCCCAGGTATCCTGGTATAGTGTAATATGCTTTCGCATCAGCTCAATACGATGCGAAACAGTTATTTCCACAGGCTTGGTATTAAACATCCATGGATTTTTAAAAACGCCGGTACCAACCATCACGCCATCCACGCCATATTGCTGAACTCGATCCAGGGCATCGGCATAACTTGTAACTTCGCCATTACCAAGGATCAGCGATTGGCAGCCAAGCTGGTTTCGCAAAGCAACGGCTTTACCTATTTCGTCCCAAAGCGCAGGTCCGTTCGACATCATTTTACGGGTGCGGCCATGGATGGTGATGGATTTAGGTTTGGTTTCAAGCAAATGGCTGATCCATTCTTCGGTATTTATCCGGCTGTAGCCGATGCGGGTTTTAACACTAACTGGCAAATCTGTGGATTCGGTTGTGACATAGATGATTTCTTTAGCCAGTTCCGGGTAATTGATCAGGTTGGCGCAGCTTTTGTTTTTCACTACTTTTTTTGCCGGGCAACCCATATTGATATCGATGCCATCAAACAGATTCATTTCAGAAATAAGTTTGGCGCTCAGGCGGAACTTTTCGGGATCGCTGCCCCAGATCTGGGCAACCAGCTTAGTATTTCTCGATTTCAGCAACTGCATTTCGCTGGTATTCACAAGCAGGCGTTCAATTACTTTCGGCCGGCCTTTTTCATGGCACAAACCATCCGTGGAAGTAAATTCGGTAAACACAACATTTAATGCATCAATTTCCGAAACCGAAAGCACAACCTCACGGAAAACAGTATCGGTAACATCCTCCATTGGTGCAAGCGCTAGGATTGGCTTTCTCAGTGTTTGCCAGAAATTATCCATTAAAGGTAGTTTGCTCAATTTTTGAATTTGCTTTCAACAGAAAAGGAGATAATTTACTTTTATAAATCTTACTGCCGGCATATTTGCGGTGGTTTGTAACCCGAAGTTCGCGCCTGGCTTCCAAAGGTAATTTAATAATCTCTGCACATTCTTCAGAGCAACATTTATCATACTTTGAAGCACATTCATTGCATTGGATAAATAGCAGGTGGCAGTCGTTGTTTGCACAGTTAACGTGCGTGTCGGCGAGTTTTCCGCATTGATGGCAATGGGAAATTATCTGTCCGTCAATAGTTTCACCCAGACGTTCGTCGAAAACGAAATTTTTGCCGGTAAATTTCGATTGCAATCCAAGGTGCTTTACCTGCTGGGCATATTCGATAATTCCACCATGCAATTGTGACACATCAGTGAATCCATTGTGAATAAGGAATGAACTGGCTTTTTCACACCTGATTCCGCCAGTACAGTAAAGCAGGATTTTTTTATCCTTTGCCTGATCAAAGTTCCGGATAACCATTTGAATGGCATCTTTAAACGTATCAGCATCCGGGCAAACCGCATTTTCGAACCTGCCGATCTCGCTTTCGTAATGGTTACGCATATCAATTACCACAGTTTCAGGCTTGCCTGCTAACTCATGAAACTCAAATGCGGACAAATGTTTCCCAACTTTCGATAGATCGTAGGTATTGTGATCAAGCCCGTCGGCAACAATTTTAGGACGCACTTTTATAGTAAGCTTGTAGAAGGATTTCCCGTTATCGACAATCGCATATTTTATGGGAACCTCTGCCAAAGCTGGTACCGAATTGAGCTGAAGAAGGAATTCCTCAAGATTGTGTTCAGGCACACTCATTTGTGCATTGATGCCTTCGCGGGCCACATAAATACGCCCAAAACAATTCAGTTCCGACCATTTGCGAAACAAATCATCACGGAATTCAGAAGGGTTTTCGATAGTTACATACCGGTAAAATGAAAGTGTTTTCCGGGTAAACGCTTCATTGGCAAGGCGTTGTTTAAGTATTTCTTTGTTTATTCTATTCTCAAGCATAAAATGTTTAAATGTAATAATTCAGTAGGGCTAATTTATTTTCGCTGTTTGACAGGCATTTAATGAACAAGAACAATATGTTTGCACATTTTGTTTACGATGGCTTCTTTTTGATATTTATTCTTCTAAATTTACACGCTAATTACAGATATTGATTTTCAGTCCATAATTTCAATTTTTTAATCAACTTTTTGGACGCTATATAACTATTAACTATGCGAAAATTATTTTTATACTTCATTGTTTCAGGAATTAGTTTAGTAGGTTCTGCTCAGGAACTTGGATATATCCAAAATGATAGTGCTTATATTTCATGTGATATTTATCCGCAAAGTGAAGTAAAATCGTCCAAAACATGCATGGTCAGGTTGAAAAACACATCGCAGGTAATTACATATACACCGGAACAGATACATGCATATGGGTATGGCAAAACCGACTATTATTCACTTAAAATAGTTTTGGGAAACGATACAATCAAAAGATTTTTAGACGCCATTGTGCAGGGTGATTCACCTGTCTATTACCTGGCAGACGAATCGGGAAATCATTTTTATATACTGAACGATAAAAAAGAGCTGGTTGAACTGGTAAAGGATAATGACGAGTACAAGCAGCAATTGGCAGCTTATTTTGAAGCACCTGCCGAAATTATTCCACGTATTCATTTTGGATTTACCCGTAGTGGAGTGATCCAAACTGTAAAACTCATGAAAGGGTCAAGTCTCGAAGTTGTTAGTGATGGTTCTGAAACTATAATTCCCGAAAAAAAGGCGTTGACAATAAAGCAGAAGAGAAGGATGCGTATAGTAAGGCCTCTAGTGAGTATTACACTTCAAACAGGTCTTACAGTACAGAAACTTCCGCTTGATCTCCAGGTTGGTCTTCCTGCAACCTGGGATGAGTTTAAAGGAAACAGCATTACTTATAGCCTGGCTGCAGATATTCCCATAATAAAATACTGGCCGGTTACCTACCACCAGGAAATTTGCTTCAATAAATTCGTTAACGATTACAGGCGTGGATCAAACCCGCCCGAGGATCAGTTTATCCAGGATTTCTCTGTTATCAGCCTGCCGGCAATGGTACGCTATACTTTAGACCGGAAGAAATTTAAAGCAGTTGTTAATGCCGGTGTACAGATTGACATTGCTTTAAATAAAAACAATGTTGGATGGTTAATACTTAGCGGTGATGCTATTTCGGGCTATGATGGCTCCTCTTTTGAATATATGAATTACAGTACATTTCAGTCTGGTATTACAGCAGGATTTGGGTTTAGCTATAAATTAAGTAAATCCTTGGCTATTAATTCGGAATTTAGATATAGCAGCGTTTTCAATGTGCTACCCAACAAGTCAGGTACTGAACGTCAATCGGCCTTTAAAGCCGGAATTACATATAATGTTTTTAAAAAGGGGAAATAAGTCATGAGCCGGATATCATCATTTGTAGGAATAGCAACATTAGTATTAGCGTTGGGGTGTAAAAAGTCGCCGGAACTTGAAACTGAATATTTGCCGATATTCAGCAGCAATGTTGAGGTTAATGTTACAGAAACCAAGATTGGATTAAAAGCTTTCTTTACACAGCAGAATAGCTCTTCAAATGAAAACATTGGATTTGAATGGAGTGAAAAGTACGGAACTAATACTAAAATGTTCACTGCCGGTGCAACTAATTCCGGAGAATTTTCCTTGCAAATAGATACTGCGCTCCGTCAAGCAAACACATATAAAGTCAGAGCATGGGTTAAGGTGGGTGAAAAAATATTTTATAGCGGTTATACCCAATTTACAGGATTGGGCTATCCTGATCCAGAGATAACTTCACTTAGTAAAAGTTATGCATATTGGGGTGAGACATTCTATATCTATGGAAGGTATTTTACTGAGAACTCCAATAATAATGGGATCAGCGTGAAAATAGATAATATTCAGTGTCAAGTGGTTTTTGCTAATGAAAACAAGATCGGTATAGTCATGCCAGATATTGAAACCGGCGGCAAAGTGAAAATAGCATTAAGTGTCTTAGGTAAAAAAACACAGGAAACAGAAGTTGAAAACTACCGACCTGAAGTTTTTTCAGTGTCTCCCCAGGCAATGACCCTAAATGGTGAGATTACCATTAAAGGTAAATTTCATAGCGAGTACAAAAATCTAATCATACCTATACAAAAGGCATCAGATTATGATTATCCTGAATACACTGTTCTAAAATATGCAGATGATGAAATCATTCTTAAAAGGGGCACTTATATGTATTGTGACTCTCTTTATCGGATTTATTTAAGGCTTAAACAATTCGATTATGATATGTTTAAATATTTGAATACAGGTTTCAGTATAAAACGCACTGGAAATTGGTTAAGACTTAAAAACACTCCTTTTACCTCATTTGATAAAGGACTTTCAAGTAATGGCAAAGGCTATGTAATTCAATTCCAGGCTAATTCCAATGAATTCCCTTTTTGGCGATATGACCCGCAGACTGACGCATGGACGAAACTGACTTCTTTTCCAGGTAATTACCGTATTGACCCAGTTTTTGTTGAATGTAACGGGATTATTTATTGTGGTTTAGGCAAGAAAAACAATACTTTTTATGAGTTGATGACTGATTTATGGAAATATGACCCGGTAGCTAACACATGGTCAAAATGTGCTGATTTAAATTTTAAAAGTAACTATGGAGTTTCGATATTTGGTGCCAATATTCAGAATGCGGTATATGTTTTTTCAGAATGGAACAACCAAAAAGCGAAATTCAATCCGGTCTCAAATTCCTGGACCATATCAAACTGTAATGTCCCCAGGCTTCATGATTTTTCTTCAAATTTCATATTCAATGGGGAATATTATTTTTTCAGCGATTTATATTTAAACTACATGTATAAATATAACCTTGCAATATCTCAGTTTGATCAGATATATCTTAATAACATGGATAGAAGTGGTGGAAATGCTTTTAATGTGAAAGGACGTATATTCTCTGAATTTGCCTGCTATCTCAGCGAAATTGATATATTGAATAAAAATGTAATTGAGTTATATGAGTATTCTGATAACGTCAGCCCAGAAATACCGCGCCGAGAATTGTTTGTTATAAATGATAAACCCTATTTCTTTTTTCAGCCAAGTGGTATGAGTACAGTAATGATTGAATAAAACATTCTTTTGTCACTTTTGCAGATTTATATCAACTCACTTGCTCCCAAACACCAAATCCAGTGTCGGCCACATCTGCCACTTCGGTGTTACATAGGGATATTTCCCATATGCAAGGATATATCCACCCCTGATCCTCAGTGATTTGCCCAACGCCCACATAATGGTTCCCGCGTTTTCGAAAAAGAAATTATTCTCCTTACGGGTAATAACAAACACTTTTACACCTTCTTCGTAAAACCACTTGGTGCCAATATTGCCTTTGACTGCCGTGCCTAACCGGATGGAAGTTCCTTTGTAATAATGAGCCATTCGGGGGTAAAAAACCGGCATGTCAATGGTTGATTGCAGATCGGGTTTGTTACCCCTCAACGCAAAGACAAGACCCGCGTTGGCCGAAAGTATGGCAGATGGGGCTATTTTTCGCGAAACAATAATAGCGTTGCTAACCGATAAGATAAAAGGGAAATCATATTCAGGCGAAATCAACCCGCCGATTCCTTTGCGGCTGATAAAATTAAGAAAAGGAGTTGGTGTGCTCAGGCTGTGTTCGCTTGCAATAACAAAATTACTTTTAGTTCCCCATGCCATTTTCACACCCGCTTCCGGAATAAAAGGGAGCATCAGCACATTTGTAAAGACTTCCAGCTTGGGGTTAAT
>Ga0208789_1001867_pt1 | contig 10476 bp, 8 predicted proteins | sample Methanotroph_Enr_FD_187368 | JGI IMG/M metagenome (GOLD analysis project Ga0208789, IMG submission 187368) | Enriched soil microbial communities from Old Woman Creek wetland in Ohio, USA - Methanotroph_Enrichment_5 (SPAdes) (version 2) | ecosystem: Environmental > Terrestrial > Soil > Wetlands...
GAAGAAAAAAGCTGTTCTTTTCATTACCCATGATCTTGATGAGGCGATCGGCATGTCTGACCGTGTGATTGTTCTGTCTGCCGGACCGGCGACCCATCCGATCGGTGACTTCACCATTGATTTGCCGCGCCCGCGTGATGTGGCCGAGGTGCGCAGCAATCCCCGCTTTGTGGAATTGCATACCCAGATTTGGGACGTGCTGCGGGAAGAAGTCCTGCGTGGCTATGCCCAGCAAAAGAGGCGGACCTGACCATGTGGCGACGAATTCGACCCACTTCGGGCAACGTCCGCATTTGGCAGGTGCTGGTCTTGTTGCTGTTTTTTTTGCTGTGGCACTGGATCTCGCGCGATAGGCAGGTGGCCTTCTTCTTCGGCGAGCCTTTGATTGTCCTGGGGCGCGTTTGGGCCTGGTTTACCTCTGGCAGCGGCAATCTCGAAGTCGGATTGGGCGATTCGACCTGGTTCACCCTGCATTTTCCCGGCGAGATCTATTCCCATCTTCTCATTACCCTGACGGAGACCTTGTTGGCCTTCGGCATTGGTACTGTGATGGGTTTGGGGGTTGGCCTGTGGCTGGCCTTGTCGCCGCTGACCTCCGCCATTTTGGATCCTTACATCAAGGCGGCCAACTCCATGCCGCGCGTGATTCTGGCGCCTATCTTCGGGATGTGGTTTGGCCTGGGAATCTGGTCCAAGGTGGCGCTCGCGATCACGCTGGTGTTCTTTATCGTGTTCTTTAATGTTTACCAGGGCGTCAAGGAGGTTAGTCCAGTTGTGCTGGCGAATGCCCGCATGTTGGGCGCCAATGCGCGTCAACTGCTGCGCAGCGTTTACCTGCCATCGGCCACGTCGTGGGTTTTTTCCAGCCTGCATACGTCAGTCGGCTTGGCTTTCGTCGGTGCCATCGTGGGCGAGTACATGGGTTCGGCACGCGGCGTCGGTTACCTGATCCTGCAGGCAGAAGGCACATTCGATATCAACACGGTGTTTGCCGGCATATTGGTCCTGACCCTGTTTGCGCTGGTGCTGGATGGCGCAGTCGGCATGGTGGAAAAGCGTTTGATGAAGTGGCAGCCGAAGTCCGGTGAAACGGAAAAGCTCTAAGCCAAATAACGGTGGACTCGATCTGAAAGGTGTCGCGCGTCGCGACTTCGCTGTAACAAATTTGGATCATGAAGCCGGTCTTGTGGGTCCAGCGGCCACAATGCCCTTGTCTTTCAGCGCCTGAATTTGCGCCGGCGTGAGGCCGATTTCGCGCAGCACGGCATCGCTGTCCTGCCCCACTTGAAGCGGCGCGTTACGTGCATGACTGCCGGGTGTGCGCGAGAGCTTGGGGCAGATGCCGGGCACAGCCAGCGTGCTGCCGTCATCCAGCCGTATCTCCTCGATCATGCCGCGTGCCCGGTAATGCGGGTCGCGTGCGATGTCGGCCACGGTGTAGATACGCCCGGCCGGCACGCCAGCGGCGTCGAGCGCTGCCAGCACCTCGTCGACGCTGTGTTGCTGCGCCCATTCACCAATCGCCGCATCAAGCTCGCCCACCCGGGCCACGCGGCCGATATTGTCTGCAAACGCCGGATCATTGCCCAAGTCGTCACGGCCAATGATCTTCATCAGACGTCTGAAAATGCTGTCGCCGTTACCGGCGATCAAGGCGTAGCCACCGTCCCGGCAGGGGTAGGCGTTGCTCGGTGCGATGCCGGGCAGCGCGCTGCCGCCAGGGCCGCGGACTTCGCCAAAGGCGCTGTACTCGGGCAGCAGGCTCTCCATGCAGTTGAATACCGCCTCGTACAGCGCCACATCAATCACCTGGCCTTGGCCCGAGCGCTGGCGTTCCTGCAAAGCCAGCAATATGCCGATCACGCCGTGCAGCGCCGCCAGCGTGTCACCGATGCTCACGCCAACCCGCACCGGAACCCGTCCCGGCTCGGCCGTCAGGTGGCGCAGCCCGCCCATGGCCTCGGCCACCACGCCAAAGCCCGGCTTGTCGCGGTACGGGCCGGTCTGGCCGTAGCCGCTGATGCGCAGCATGATCAGGCGCGGATTGAGCGCCAGCAGTTCGTCGGGCCCCAGGCCCCAGGCCTCCATCGCGCCAGGCCGAAAATTTTCAATCAATACCTCGGCCTCTCGGGCCAACTTGCGCACGATGTCTTGCGCTTCAGTTTGTCGGAGGTCCAGCGCCAGCGATCGCTTGCTGCGCGATTGCACTTGCCACCAAACCGAAGTGCCGTCCTTGAGCAGACGCCACTTGCGCAAGGGGTCGCCCGTGCCCGGAGGCTCGATCTTGACCACGTCGGCGCCAAAGTCCGCCAGCGTTTTTGCGGCAAAAGGGCCCGCAATGAGCTGTCCCAGTTCGATGACCTTGAGGCCCTGGAGTACTGCCGTGTAAGTCATGTGTGTGGTGTGTGAATCAGCCTGTTGAAACATGCTGGATTATGGAGGGGCTACAGGCTAATTTGACCTGGAAAGAAGCGCCTCAATCTGCGCATCCTTGTCGGCCCACATCTGCTGCGCCCATTGCTGGTACGCCTCGCGCACGGCCGGGTCACCGGCGTAATCCCCTTGCACCAGGTGTTGGGGAATTGGCAAGGAACGTACCCGAACAATGACGCGTTTAAGCTTGCCGGTTAGAAATTGCCAGAAAGCGGGGGCACCGTCCGGGTAAACAATGGTCACATCCAGAATGGCTTGAAACTTGTCACCCATGGCGTTCAGGGCCAGCGCCATGCCGCCGACCTTCGGTTTGAGCAGATGCTTGTAGGGTGACTGTTGCCGCTGGTGTTTGGCCTGTGTGAAGCGTGTGCCTTCCAGAAAATTCATCACGCTGGTGGGAATCAGGGCAAATTTCTCGCAGGCCTTGCGGGTGGTGGCCTGGTCTTTGCCACGCATCTCGGGATGTTTTTTCAGGAACTCTTCACTGTGGCGGCGCATGAACGGGAACTCCAGTGCCCACCAGGCCAGCCCCATCACCGGCACCCAGATCAGTTGCTGTTTGAGAAAAAACTTGAGCAGCGGAATGCGCCGGTTGAACAAGTGCTGCAACACCAGAATGTCGACCCAGGACTGGTGGTTGCAGTTGACCAGGTACCAGCTACGGTAGTTGAGACCCTCAATACCCTGCACATCCCAATTGGTGCGTTGGGTCAGCCGCATCCAGCCGCTGTTGCCGGCAATCCAGGTTTCGGCGATGTGCAAAAGAAGCGGGTCGATCAACAAACGCACGGCTTTGATCGGGAGGAGCAGCTTCACACAAGAAAAAAGCAGCAGGACTGGGACCCAGAACAGCGCGTTGAGCGCCAGCAACAGGCTGGCGATCAGGCCCACCAAGGGTGCGGGTAAGAAATTAAGCATCAGTTGCTTTCAAGCAAGACATAGGTTGACGATAGCTCATTTTGGGTGCCTTCTGAACGTGGGCGTTTCTGCTGAACGCCCGGCTCGAATGACCGTGAAAGAGCCGTGCGTTTATTTTCGAGGATGATGACGACATGAATGAATCAACAACTGTCATAAATTCCGCCAGCGCCAGCGCCAGCGCCGTCGTCGTCGTCGCCGCACCGCTGCAAGTCGCCCTCATTGGTTATGGTAACGCGGGCCGAATTTTTCATGCGCCTCTGATCTCGGGTGTGCCGGGTCTGAATCTGGCCTGTATTTGCTCCAGTAAACCCGAGGCCGTACACGCTGACTGGCCGCAGGTGCGCGTGGTGGCGACACCCGAGGCGGTGTTTGCTGATCCCGGCATTGACGTGGTCGTGGTTGCCACCAGCAACACCAGCCACCATGCCCTGGCCAAAGCCGCCTTGCAGGCGGGCAAGCATGTGGTGGTGGATAAGCCCTGCTGCGTGACGCTGGCCGAGACCGATGATTTGCTGGCCACCGCCCAAGCCGAAAACCGGGTGCTGACCGTGTTTCAGAACCGCCGCTTTGATTCCGATTTTTTGGCGCTGCAACAAGTGTTGACCAGCGGCCAACTGGGGCGTGTGGTGCAAGTGGAGTCGCACTTTGACCGCTATCGCCCCACCGTGCAAGCGCGCTGGCGCGAGCAGAGTCTGCCGGGTTCGGGTCTGTGGTTTGATCTCGGGTCGCATCTGCTGGATCAGGTGCTGGCCTTGTGGGGCGTGCCCGATGCGTTGTGCTTGGACCTGGCCTGCTTGCGTGACGGTGCGCAAGTGAATGACTGGTTTCATGCTGTGTTGCGCTACGATAAACGCCACGATGGTTTGCGCGTGATTTTGCATGCGAGCACGCTGGTCGCTGAATTGGGCCCACGCTGGGCGGTGCATGGCACTCAGGGCAGTTTCACCAAATTTGGGCTGGATACGCAAGAAGACGCACTCAAAGCCGGGCATCGCCCGAAAATGAATGCGTTACAGGTTTGGGGGCAAGATCCGCAGGCTGGCGAAGTCTTGCGGTTGGACACCATCGCGGGGGTGGCGGCTCCCGTCTCAGTGCGTCGCGCAGCGCCCAACCCTTGCGGCAATTACTTAGCCTACTACGCGCAGTTGCGTGACCACTTGTGCGGCTTGACCCCCGAGCCACCGGTGACCGCCAGAGACGTGCGTGCCGTCATGCAACTGCTCATCCTGGGTGAGGAAAGCGCGACGCAAGGGTGTTTTGTTGCGGTGCCGGTTGGAAGTTGAAGTGCAAGCTGCATTCTTTGAGCCAGTCGGCGAGAAAAAGATGTCACAAACCGCTAGATCTGGTCATCGCGAATGAAGTGGAGGTGGAAGCAGAGCTTGATCATGATCATGATCATGCCATGAAGGCGATGCCATAATGACCCTGCTCCTAGTAGATGTGGTACATGCGTTCAATAAATCTCAAGGTCAAAGTCAGCCTGTGTCTGTTCATCGTTCTTTCAGCGGTGGCGGTTCTGTTCACACTACTTTTCATTAAACACCGGGAGGAAGAACTGCAGAGTGAGATTGCCAGAAATGTCACGCAAATTTCTAACGTAATTGTCGCGAGTACCCGTTATGCGATGCTTGTAAACAAGGGCGAGATCGCTGAAAAAATCATTGAGGACATAGGTAAGCAAAGAGGCATCGAGCGGGTCAGGGTGATCAATAAGGACGGCACGATCATTCATTCAAACCGGCCATCAGAGGTTGGTTATTCGGTTGAACAACAGGACGAACCTTGTGTTCAATGCCATAAGACCAGTACACCCCTGAAGCAAGTCTCCGACGATAAGCGGTGGAAAATAATCGAAAACCCGGGGGGACACAGAGTTCTCGGCACCATGCAACCGATACGCAACGAGCCGTCATGCTCATCTGCGTCCTGCCACGAACATTCTGCCAGTCAGTCGGTGCTTGGCATCGTGGATATTGCCTATTCCCTCGATGAAATAGACCAGGCAAAGAAGACACATACCATCCACGTGATCGGCATGGCGATTGGGTTTATTCTCATTTTTTCCATCAGCATCGGTGTTCTGCTTCATCGACTGATCTATGTTCCCCTGAAAGACCTCGAATCCGGTGCCAAAAAGATAGCCGCGGGTCGCCTTGATCAGAATATTCCAGTACGTAGCAATGACGAATTCGGTCGCGTTGCGGGGTCTTTTAACCACATGACTCAAGCACTCAAGGAATCAAGGTCAGAGATGCAGGAACTGGTGCAAACCCTGGAATCAAAAGTCACAGAACGAACCCGTGAACTGCTGGCTGCCAAGGCCGAGGTCGCGCAGGGTGAAAAACTGGCCACCATCGGCGTGCTGGCGTCTGGCATTGCCCATGAATTGAATAATCCGCTCACCGGTGTGCTGACCTTTACGTCCCTGATGCGCAAGAAAGCGCCGGATGGCAGCGAGGATGCTGCAGATTTGGACCTGGTGATTCGTGAGACTAAGCGGTGTGCCAGCATCATCAGGCGACTTCTTGATTTTGCACGGGAAAAAGTGCCCGTGAAGGGATTTTTCAACCTGAATCAAGTGATTGAAGACACTGTACGTTTTGTTGAACGCCCAGCATCCCTGCAGCAGATCGAGATCACGACTGCTCTTGATCCTGCCTTACCGCAGGTCTGGGGGGACGCGGATCTGATTGAACAAGTCATCATGAATTTGCTCGTCAATGCCCAGCAAGCCATTGAGAGCAAGGGCAACATCAAGGTCGCTAGTCGCCTTTACCCGAGCATGGCTTCTGACAAGCCTGGCGTTGATACGCTTCCCATGGTTGAAATAAGTGTGACGGACACTGGCTGCGGTATTCCCCCAGCCAACCTGGAGCGTATTTTCGATCCGTTTTTTACTTCTAAAGAGGTGGGCAAGGGAACGGGGCTAGGCTTGTCGGTCAGCTATGGCATTGTCAAAGCCCATGGTGGCAAGATCACAGTCGACAGCGTCGTCGGTGAAGGAACTACTTTTCACGTCTATCTTCCGATAACGCCCCCTTTTGATAAAACCGAACGCCATTCGGCCGAGAGTACCCCATGACCGCCAGAATACTGATTGTTGACGACGAAGAGATTGTTATAAGGAGTTGCGTTCGCATACTCAGTGATAGCTGTTACGTTGTTGATTCCGTCCAGAGCGGCTTTGAGGCTTTGAAAAAAGTTGACGAAACAACCTACGATATTGTTGTTCTTGACGTGATGATGCCCAAGATGGACGGTCTCGAGGTTTTGCAGCATGTGAAGGAAAGGCATCCGGACGTTGATGTCATCATGATGACCGGGCTGTCCGAGATTCAGGCCGCCGTGAAGGCCATGAAGCTGGGCGCTTTTGATTACTTGTCAAAGCCCTTCGATCCGGATGAGCTAAAGTTGGTGGTGAATCGCGCCCTGGAGCGGCGGCAACTGATGCAAGAGAACCGCAAGCTCAAGACCGAGGTCAGCTCAAAATATCGTTTCGAAAACATCATCGGCTCGAGTCCGCCGATGCAAATCGTTTTTGGCTTGATCGCCAAATGCGCGCCCACGAATAGCACGGTGCTGATCACCGGAGAAAGTGGCACCGGCAAGGAAATGATTGCCCGCGCCATCCACTACAACAGCTTGCGCAAGGACCAGCCATTTGTCACCGTTGACTGCAACACGCTGAGTGAGAACCTTTTGGAGAGTGAACTGTTCGGACACACCAAGGGATCCTTTACCGGAGCTGTCGCCAGCAAGCGCGGCATGTTCGAAGTCGCCAACAATGGCACACTGTTCCTTGATGAATTCGGCAATATCCCATTGTCAACCCAGGCCAAATTGCTGCGGGTGATTCAGGAGCGTGAGTTCAGGCCGGTCGGCACGACCACCAGCCAGAAAACCAATGTCCGGCTCATCACCGCGACCAACAAGGATCTCAAGGCGATGGTGGCTGAAGGAACGTTTCGAGAGGATCTCTATTACCGCATCAATGTCTTCCCGATTCACTCGCCGGCCCTGCGCGAGCGCCGCGACGATATCCCTGCGCTGGCTTTTCACTTCCTGAAGATTTTCTGCAACGAGCTGGAAAAGCCTATGGCAGAGATTTCAGAGGGCGCGATGAGTCTGCTGATGAACTATGGCTGGCCAGGCAATGTACGTGAACTCGAAAATACGATGCAACGGGCAGTGATCCTGTCGTCTGACAACATCATCCGCCAGGCTCATCTGGCCAACATAATTGACAACTCTCCGCGGCTCGATCTTGACGTGCCTCGTACCAGCGATGAGCTCAAGAGGATTAAAAAAATTGCCAGAGAAAAGTCGGTTGAAGAAGTCGAGAAGCTGTTCGTCCAGGAAACACTAAAAAGAAACGCTTCCAACGTGACCCGTAGCGCTGAAGAAACCGGCATGCAGCGCACCAATTTTCAGGCGCTGATGAAGAAGTACAACATTCGGGTCCGCGATACCGAATACGACGACGGCGAACCCGAACCCATTTGATCTGATGTGATTCCCCGAGGCGGGGTGAGCCAAGCCTCGCTAAAGTTCATCAAGAAGCCGAGTCGTGTTTCGGCTCGTCTTCTATTTCCTCGTAGCCGGTGATCATGGCTTTGAAGTGTGCCGATGGCGTGTGGCCAAGGCTAGCCAAATAGACATGCACAATGATAAATCCGCTGAACAAGATGAACAGTAGGACGTGCACGGTATCGACTACCCGCACGCCACCAAACATCTCTACCATGGCAGAAAAACGCGACACATCCCAAAGCAGCACTCCGGTAAAAAACTGCAGGGGAACCAGCAACATCATGATGATCTGGTACATCATGCTCTGCAAGGCATTGAATTTGCGATAAGCGCTAGGGTGATGTGGATTGGGGTCGCCCTTGAAGATGCCGTAGCCATAGAACTGAATTTGCCGAAAGCTGGCGCGAAAATACTTCATCGGACTTAACTCGGGGTGATAGACCTTGATCTTGTCTGTGAAAAGATAAAAGCTTAACCACACAAAGAAATTGGCGATCAGTACAAAGCCAATCCAGTTGTGAGCGACCACTGCCGTTCTGAACGACATCAGCTGCATCAGGTCGAGGTAGCGGATCTGAAGGCCGGTGGCAATCAATAACACGAAACCGAAGGCATTGGTCCAGTGCCAGATTCTGACCGGTAGCGGATTGATATAAAGCTTTTGCATCGTTAACTCCTGCTATTTTGAGGCGTCATCATCAGTGCGACGATGATGGGTTGAATTTTGTCCGTCGGTTTGAGAACCTGCGGCAATCTTCTCGGCCGCCAGTTTCTCCCTCACGCTTTTGAATAGTCGCTTGATCGTCATATGCCCAATCGGCACGCTGACAGCGCCCAGCATGACCATGATGAACAAAGTATCCAACAGCTTGATTCGCGTGCTGCCGATTGCGTAGAAACCACGTACAGACTCGGTGGCTAGCAGGGAGGTCAATACGTCTTTTTGGACGCCATGGCGTATCGGTCGGCCGTCTGGGCCGGCGACGGTCAGTGTGACGCTTTGAAACGGCGCAGCGCCTTTTTGGTGGCAAATGTTGCAGTCTTTGATCGCCTTGGATTTCTCGCTCAACTGATGCGCCTCAACACCAGAAAGGACTTCCAGGCGACCACGCAAGACTGTCTTTCCTTCACTACCTTCCTGGTTGAATTCTTTCAGCAGGCTCCACAAGGCCCGTTCATCCAGTCCCAAATCCCTGGAATCGGCAGCGAGGGTCAGCTTTTCAAACTGCGGCACCCCTGTCTTTTCAGAAACCTGCTTCATGGCAACATTGTCATAAAGCCTGAGATTGACCCGGCGCTGCGCCGTTGGTGCATGACAAACCGGGCAGGAGATCGCCTCAAAGTGGCGCGCGGTATTGGGCAACCAGTCTTTATGCTGGTTGACTGAATTTTGGTGGCAAGAAAGACAGGCGTCTTTGACACCGTTGCCCAATGAAGCGGCCTGGACATCGTGGGACTTATGGCAATCCGCGCAAAGCGGGGCAGTTTTGCCATTGGCAACGCGCGCCAGTCCATGCACATCCTTGGTATAGGCTTTATAGATATCTTCGTGGCAACTCGCACAGGCATTGGCTGCGAGCGGCGCTAAAACTTTTGTGGAGCGGACCGTATGCGGATTGTGGCAATCCGAACACAGTGGCGCCTCTTTGCTGCCGTCCTTGATCAGTGCCGCATGGACGCTGTCTTCATACTGCGTGAATTTCTTGGTGTGGCACGTCCGGCAAGACTCGCGCATGCTGAGGGCGAAGTCCCGCTTGCTCTTGATAGATGTTATCTTTTTGCCGTGAGTCTTGGCATCAATGTCCGAGTGGCAGTCCTCGCAACTGGTTTCCTTATGCATCGACTCGACATAGGCTTTGGTGGAGATTGCCAGGGAAAGAATTTCTCCGCTTTCAAGCGTTTTTCCCGGCCCCGCTTTGTCGTGGCAACTTAAGCATGCCAGTTCCTCTTTGGCCAATTCGCTAGCTTCGGCGTGAGCCTGCGGCCCAGCAACAGAAAGCACCAACGCGGACAGGCCAAGCAAGATCAGACTCTTTGAACGTGAAAGCAGAAGCCTATCGGTCAATGTGCACAATGCATTCATGGGAATTTCCCTCATTTTTTGATTTTATTGCCTGCAAAACTATCAGAACAGATAGTCTTCCTTGATGGTGTTCACCTTACTTCGCGCGAGACTTCTTCATCAAGGCCTGCACTCCCATCCAGGCCAGCATGACGGTGCCAACGAGTGGAAGCATCACTGCATAGGCCAAGCCGATAAACGGCGCTGCCAGGAACAGGGCGATGTTCTTGAAGTTGCTTTTTTTCTCCATCACTTCGACAGGCAACTGTTCAACCTGGCTGGCTTGCAGCGTTGGAGTGACGGTGAGCGCCGGTTGGAGCAGCGCATGTGCGGCGCTTTCTTCAATCATCTCCGGTGAAAGCGGCTTGCGCATGAATTCCGACACGCCAGCAGCCTTGGCTCTCACTTCGTTTTCAGTGGTGCCGTAGCCGGTGATGATGACCACGGGTGTCCAGGGCCGACTGGCCTTGACGCGTTCGGTCAACTCGACGCCGTCCATGCCGGGCATCTTGATGTCCGTGAAAACAAGG
>Ga0208789_1001870_pt1 | contig 10443 bp, 9 predicted proteins | sample Methanotroph_Enr_FD_187368 | JGI IMG/M metagenome (GOLD analysis project Ga0208789, IMG submission 187368) | Enriched soil microbial communities from Old Woman Creek wetland in Ohio, USA - Methanotroph_Enrichment_5 (SPAdes) (version 2) | ecosystem: Environmental > Terrestrial > Soil > Wetlands...
ACCAAAAGATTCTTGACGAGGCTATGCATGAGCTTAAAATTGCCGAGTATTCAGAATTATATGCCGATGAAATGGATAAAGAGTTTGTTCGTGAATGCCAGATTGAAACCGACCTCGAAATCCTGATTCCTGATCAATACATCAGCAATATCACCGAAAGACTGAGCCTGTATAAGGAACTTGATAACCTTGAAACAGAAGAAACCCTTTTAGCTTTTCAGGATCAGTTGATCGACCGTTTTGGGCCTGTTCCTGCCGAAACCCAGGAATTGCTGAACGCAATAAGGCTTCGCCGACTGGCAAAAACAATCGGTATTGAAAAGCTTATCCTCCGCAACCAGGTAATGACCGGCCATTTTTTAAGCAACGAAGCTTCACCTTATTACCAGAGTGAAATATTTACAGCGGTATTGAAATATGTACAAACACATACACAATCCTGCCGGATGAAAGAGGGATCGGGTAAACTGACGATCACATTTCAGAAAGTCAGTTCTATTTCGGACGCATTACTGGTATTGAGAGGGATGAATATCGAGGAACCTTAATTTTTCATCGTCAAACTGAAATACAATAAATCAAGTTATTTATTTGTATTCAATGAAGTTTTATACACTTTCTTTTTCTCTAATAATTGTAGCTGCTTAACTACAGGGCCTTTATACTCCTTCGGAACTGGATTTAGTTTTGGCCTCTTTTCATTCTGTGAATGATTTTTATATGTTTCCCATTCAGGGAAATAATCTTCTACCTGGTTTCCCCAACAAAACCAATTGGGTCTTGCACCACGCGCGAACATTTCAAGAAAAGGTCCTTTGCTGCATGCTTCTATAAGTTCATACTGTTCATCAGGCTTTCTGCTATGTTCTCTTTTTCTTTTTACAATAATATTTTCTTGAGTTCTTCCAGGATCAAGAGTTCTTGCATTTTTCCCTCTCACTCCAAATAAGATTATTTCTGTTACATTCCTGAAATAAAAGCCAACGCCTCTTCTATCCGGGCCTCCGTCTTTACGAACCTTATACCAAATTAGGTTTGATTTATAGGTAAATCCCCAGGCTTTCATTACCTCTAGGCCCTCTGCCAATAAGGCATTTGGTACCCACAAATATAAATGACAGGTATCGGCTGCTGCTTCTATAACAGGTATTTTTTTAATTTCTTCCAGGGACAATGTAGAGTATCTTGCCAGCCTTTTATGTTCGGGAGCCATTTTGCCAGTTCTATTTTGAAACTGCCAAGGTGGATCTGCAAGAATTGTAGCAAACTTCCTATTGCCAAGAAATTTGAGAAAATCTTCTTCTGCTTTTATATCATTTATCATAAATCAACTATCAATTTTGTTGTAATTCCAAAAACTAAAACAGGGCAACCTCCATTTCGTCCGGCATCAAGACGATGAATCAATTTACCAAGATGGGTAGTACTTGCACCATATTTACCATTTATTTTTAGCTGCTTAAAGAGAGGATCTAATTCATTGCTTCTTGTCACTAAAACTCCTACACTTATTGAATCGTAATCAAAGAATGCCCTGAAAGCATATAAATCTCTGTCAAATGTTTGATCTTTGCTATTCCATTCAAGGTCAAAAGCTACACGACCTTTTAGATAATCCACTTTATGAGAGCCATGGCTAATGGATCTTTTTAGTTCCTTGCTTTTTTTACCTTTAATTTCATAGACATTTAACTCAGCAGATAGGTTCTTTTCATGCCAGCCCATTGGCCGTAATATCTCCGAGAACATTTTAGGAATATGACTTTCATTGCCTCCAGCCTTTAATAAGTCTTGTCGGCTAAATCTGAACTGAATTAATGCAGAACAAATTTCCGAAAACTCTTGTGGGAATTCTTTTGAGAGGATTGCTGCTGCATGCTTGAAGTCATGTATCTCATAGAGATTCGCAAGTTCTTCTGGAATATAGTTTTCCCAACTCATGATAATAAATAATTTAAAACGCTAATTTAGCGTGTTTAATAACACCGTTAACTTTTAATCTTCAATAGTTCTCAACACTTATTTAATAAAAAGAAAGTTATTCCGTTGATGACCCATAACGTTCAACCTTTTAACTAGATTAAAATAGAATCAATATTATATCGTTAAACCACAAATTCATTTATGCAAAAGATAAAACTCATTTTGCTTTTCGCAAGTTTGCTTTTTCTCCTGCCACTGCTATGTGAAGCCCAGCAACACTGGATGGTTTACTTCAAAGATAAGCAACGCAAGGATTTTAATCCCTATACTTATTTTGATGCAAAGGCAATCGAACGGCGCATCCGCACAGGAATTCCGGTTGATGATCCTTCGGATTGGCCGGTAAATGAAACTTACGTAAATGAAGTTTCACTAATGGTAAACGAAGTAATAATAACAAGTCGTTGGCTCAATGCAATGGCTGTTGATGCGGATGATTCACAAATTAACACTCTCAGGCAGCTACCTTATGTGCTCAATGTGGAATGGATTGAGCCTTCCGGGATGCAGATTACAAGTTTCGACGACTATGATACTGCTATTAATCCAAATGAATCAGAAGTGCTCGAGGGACAATTGAAAACATTAGGTGTTGATGCATGGCGAAAAGCTGGTATTGACGGTAAAGGACTCCGGATTGCTATCCTGGATGTGGGATTTGATCAAGCTGATAAAGTGCCGGCGTTTGATCACATTCGCAATGAGAACCGATTGATTGCGACCCACGATTTCACCAACCGTAAAAATGGTGATTATGTTTATTATGGCAATGGTCATGGTACCGAAGTATGGTCGTGTATCGCGGGTAAAATTGGTGATTTTCAGATTGGACTTGCAACCGGTGCCGAATTTTTACTTGCCAAAACCGAAAAGAGTTCTGAGAAATATTCAGAAGAACTTAATTGGCTGGCTGCTGTGGAATGGGCCGATAAAAATGGCGCTGATATCATTAACAGTTCATTGGGATACACCGCCAATCGCTATTTTAACTGGCAGATGGATGGCAAAACGTCATTTGTTACACGTGCAGCCAATATCGCGGCCCGTAAGGGAATGCTGGTTGTAAATGCAGCCGGTAACGATGGGGATGATAAATGGCATTACATCGGAGCACCTGCTGATGCGGATAGTGCGCTTTCAATAGGAGGCATCGATCCTGCCACGGGGTATCATATAACATTCAGCTCGTATGGTCCGACATCCGATAAACGAATGAAGCCCAATGTTTCGGCTTATGGTCATGTAATTGCTGCTGCACCGCCGGGCCTTAAATCAACCCAGGGAACTTCGTTTGCTGCGCCTTTGGTAGCCGGTTTTGCTGCATGCGCGTGGCAATCCAACCGTAAACTTACTAATATGCAGCTTTTTGGTGAAATAGAGAAATCAGGAAGCCTGTATCCGTATTTCGATTACGCTCATGGTTTTGGCATTCCGCAAGCTGATCATTTCCTTAACAAGGATACAACGTCTGTACAACCAACTTTTAGAATTGTTGAAAGCGGAGATAGTATCAGTATTGTTGTAAATAAATATTCAGTTGAAAAAGCTATAACTTCTCAAAACTCAGGACCCAAAACTGAAAATGGATATAATAATGAAACAACAGGCAGCCAGGAATACCTGTATTACAATATAATGAATAAAGCCGGAGTACTCGACAGCTATTATGTGCTGGATGTTACGCAACCGAAAGTGCTTACTTTGTTAAAAAGTAATTTTCGTAAGGGGGAAACCCTCAATGTGCATTATGCAGGTTACAACATCTCCGTTAAACTATAAACAGAAAAAATGAAAGGGATCTTTACCAGTTTACTTGTTTTGCTTTCACTTGGTGCATTTTCGCAGGAAATTCTGCTGAAGCAAAATGTACAGGCAGATTCAATAAGGCCAACCCGGGGACCGAATCTCAGGAATTTTACCCAGGGTTATATAGGATTTGGATTTCCCATTCATACTAATGAAGTATTAAATTATACAAGGACGGGAACTTCGATAGATTTTGATTTTGGCTTACGATATAAACGCAGAATAACAAATTACCTGGCTGCCGGTCTGGATTTGGGAATAATCACTGCCGCATTTAAATTAAAGCAGAAAAGTCCAAAGACAGTTCCTGATACCGTGATTAATGATAAGGAAAAGATTCAGATCAGTTCGCTCGTGAGTTCGGGATATGTCAGGATAAATGTTGGTCGCAGGGGCAATTATATAGGCAATTATCTCGATCTTGGTGCTTATGCAGGATGGAATTTTCAGAAGAAACATAAAACCACCAATGAAAATGATGAAGGGGAGAAAGTTAAAGTCTTAACCAGCAAACTCAACTATGTCGAAAGTTTCTCCTATGGATTATTGGCACGATTAGGTGTCAGCCGGTACGCGCTTACAGCACAATACAGGTTAAGCGATATTTTTAAAAATTCGTATGCAATACCTGAACTACCGCGGTTGATTGTTGGTGTTGAAGTGGGGTTATTCAAATAACATGCAGTATTAAAAACAAAATAAGAAGCTGCCAATGTCGACAGCTTCTTATTTTTATGTTGAGGTTTTTATTGATTTAGCTATTTTATTCAAATAATACTTTCTGATTCAACACGGCTTTGGTAGTCGTTAATTTGATAAAATACAGGCCTTTATATGAACCGGGGAAGGAATAATTCAAAATGTTTTCACCATTTTTAAGCATAACAGCTTTTTCAAATACAATTTTACCGGTTACATCAATAAGTTGTATTGTTCCCTTATCGGTTGACTGAACAAAGCAGGATATATTTACATTTCCGTTCTGAACAGGATTGGGGTAAACAAGTAAACTGTTACTACCTGGAGCATTATTCATAGTTATTCCTGTTAAAACTCCATTGCTGACAGTAAAAAGTTTGACGAAATTTTGATAATAAATATTGGCAATGGATGCATCATGAATAATCAGAGTATTCTCATCATTATCATTATCGGCAGCGGCGCTCCAGTTATGTGAGCCTGTCCATGCTATCGGATCAGATGTAGGTGCACTCTGGTCGATAATCATGTATTTGTTGTGCATTATACCAGTTCCGGTATAATAAACGTAATGCGATGCACCCAATGCCGCAACAAGGGTTGTATTTACGCTTGCCCCATTGTTGCCTGCCACGTCTGTAAGCATATTTACAGTTGCTCCGGCTGACTTGGCTGAGGCGATAGCAGTTGCAATTTCATCACGGGTGAGCAACATGGTTGCAATACTAAGGTCGTTGTTGGCTGTACCGATATGTTGTACAATTTGAGCGTTAACACCGTCCGTTGGGCTAAAGTATGATTCAACCCTTTTCCCGTTAATTATATATTCGTGAGGAGTGTTGTTCTTTTTGGCGGATCCGAATTTGGCATTTGCCGCATTTGGTGTGGTTGTGTTCGATCCCCACATTTCTTCAAATTCAATCTTGTAGCCACGTGCCAGGCTCTGATCCTGAATGATAATTACATTATTGGCATCCAGGTTAATCTGGTCAGCTGTTAAATTGGTCGATCCTGTCCATACCAGCGGATCATTAGGATCAGCAGATTCGGTATCGAACAGGAAAAATTTGTTATGCATAATACCTTTTCGGGGAGGACTGTCAGGTCCTATTAGAATATGTACGGCTGTGCCTGCAAGTTCGTCGATGCCAAGGTTAGCTGTTGTTCCGCATCCGACAATACGGACAGTTACACCCCTGTTTGCTGCAGCTTTCAAAGCATAGCTTATGTTGCTGATACCTGAGTTGTTGAAATTATAGATAGCAAGATCGATTGTATACTTAGCACGATCAATATATTTAATAAGGGTGTCATCGATTGTAGATGGCAGATAAATGGCATTTACACCGGTGGCATACGAATTGTCCACCGGCGTATTAAAATAAGCCTTTATATCCCCGCTTGAATTGGAAACGGTGGCGAAGGGCATGATCCCTGAATATGCGGTGTCTGGCCCATTTACTGAAAATGCCTGTGTCCAGATAATCTGTCCGGCAGAAAAACCGGATAGTGAAATGGTGTGGTTGGTAACGTCACCTGTGCCATTAGAATGGTTCGACTTCACAGTTGCGGCTGATAATCCGTAAAACATCTCGGTAGTGCCTGTAATATTGGTTGTCCAGCTGAAATCGAGTTCGGTCTTTGTGAAATTCGTGTTGTTCATCGTACCCATAAGATAAATAGCGCTGGTCCTATGAATATCATTGGTGTCGCGTGGCAGTAACTGGTATCCTCCACTGCCGGTAAAGGTATATTGGGATAATATAGCTGTCAGGTTGACCAGGCCATGAGGAATAGGCTGCCCAACGATATTCTGGCCGGTTTTAACGTACATATTTACATTCCCGCCATCTGATGTAATCACATAGGTTTTATTCCCGGCGAATACGCCTCCTGCGTCATTAAAAGACGCATGATTAATTTGCACTAACCTGCCCTCATAGGTTTCACCAATTTGAGCCGGTGTTAATATCATAGGTTCCGGTAGCGGATTACCTGTTGAATCCACAACAACACTTACTAATGGATCGAGTTCGAGCAGACCGTTATAAATTTTAAGTGTACCTGTAACCGTTATCGAATCGCCTCTGTTTACAGGGCTAACCAATGTCCCATAGGCTGCAATACCTGCAGTATTATCCTGGAAATAACGAATTGGTCCAAATTCAGCAGTATTGGTAACAATACCTTTAACGGTAACAACTGTCCCCAGTGTTTTCCCTCTGGCTTCCAAGATGGTGCTTTGCGCACTGGTGATGGCAGCAATTGCCAGAAAGGCAAGGATAAGAGTAAATGATTTTTTCATGTATTTATTTTTTAAAGTTTTATGGTTAAATGCTTTTCAAATGATCTCTATGGGGTGAAACCCCATAGGTCTGCCTGGATTAAGCAACGAATTTTCGTTATGGCACTTTATCAGCCTAGCAGCGAGGTAGTCGGCTGAAAAAATCGGGTTACAAACGTACAAGTAAATTTTAAGTAATTCAACGAATATATAATAAATTTAATGTTGAATGGACATTTTATTTAAGGATGAATACCGTAACATGCATATAATCAAAGTAATAAACTGTGTGGAGGGTTTTATTTTACATTTAAACAGGATGATTTGAGAAGGAAAATTTTACAGGTAAGCTGATATTGTAAGCAAGAATCATAACAGTTCTTAAAAAAAGCAATCCGTCTGGTATTTTTTTTTAATTTCGTCAGGCAAAAAAAAGCTCTGTGTCTGATAGCCTGGTAATAATCCCCACATATAACGAGAAGGAAAACATCGCGAAAATGATTCGAAGAGTTTTCTCGTTACCAAAAGATTTTCATCTGCTTATTGTGGAGGATAATTCGCCCGATGGTACCGGGGCAATTGTTAAAAGTCTGATGCCTGAATACGAGGGAAAGCTTTTTATCCTGGAACGCAAAGGCAAACTTGGTCTGGGAACGGCTTATATTGATGGTTTCAAATGGGCGCTTGCACGAGGTTATGAGTATGTTTTTGAGATGGACTGTGATTTTTCACACAATCCTAACGATTTGGTACGACTGTATAATGCCTGTGCTATCGATGGAGCTGATATGGCAATCGGCTCTAGATATATCAAAGGTGTTAATGTGGTAAACTGGCCCATGGGTCGCGTGCTGATGTCGTATGGCGCTTCCATGTATGTTCGTTTTATACTTGGAATGCCGGTGGCTGATACTACGGCTGGTTTTAAATGCTATACTGCAAAAGTACTTCGCACAATCAACCTTGATGCAGTTAAGTTTATGGGGTACGCATTTCAGATTGAGATGAAATATACCGCATGGAAACTGGGATTTAAGATTATTGAGGTGCCGATAATTTTCACCGATCGAACCGAAGGAACCTCTAAAATGAGTTCTAAAATTTTTAAAGAAGCCTTCCTGGGTGTGATGAGCCTTAGATTTAAAAAGATAAAACCTGTGATCACTTAAATCACATCTAAACAAAATAGGCGCCAACCCTTTGAAGAGAAATCGTTAAAGGGTTTTTTTATGGGAAATAGTGCGATCTGATAAATTGAAGCATAGATAATAACCTGAAGTACATTACTTTTGCAGCATTCTACAAGTCTAGCTCTATCGTATGGAATATAAAGATATTTTAATCCGGAATGCAATAATTGTTAATGAAGGACGGCAATATTCAGGTTATGTTCATATATGCGGGCAATTCATCAAAGCGACCGGAGAGGGCGATATGGAACCTATCGATGATTGTACCGTAATTGATGCCAAAGGGTTACTGCTGCTTCCCGGTGTGATCGACTGCCATGTACATTTTCGCGAGCCGGGTATGACACATAAGGCGGATATGTCGTCCGAAAGCAGAGCTGCCGTTGCAGGAGGTGTTACTTCGTTCTTCGAAATGCCTAATACCCAGCCTCAAACCATTACACTCGAGTTACTGGAGCAGAAAATGGCACTGGCTGCAGAAAAATCATTGGCGAATTTTTCTTTTTTCCTGGGGGCAAGTAACGATAATATCAGCGAAATCGTTAATGCCAATCCACGTACGGTATGTGGTGTAAAGGTTTTCTTCGGTGCCTCAACCGGTAATATGCTGGTGGATAATATCAATACGCTGGAAGAAATATTTAAACACTCACCTATCCCGGTGGCTGCTCATTGTGAGGACGAAACAACTATCCGTATTAATAGTGACGCAATGCGTGCGAAATACGGTGACGATGTTCCCATGGAAATGCATCCGCTTATTCGCAGCGCTGAAGCTTGTTTTCATTCGAGCGAACTAGCTGTAACCCTGGCACTCAAATACAATACCCGCTTGCATATTACCCATTTATCGACAGAAGCTGAACTTAGCTTACTCGATAACACATTACCGCTGGAACAAAAACGCATAACTGCCGAGGCTTGTACGCATTACCTGTGGTTTTGTGACAAAGATTATGCCCGGCTGGGTACAAAACTGAAAGTAAACCCTGCTGTAAAATCAAGTTCCGACAGGGCAGCCCTCATTCAAGGATTGCTGGATAACAAAATTGATATTATCTCGACTGACCATGCCCCGCATCTGGCTCAGGAAAAGGCAGCTACATATTTTAAAGCACCTTCAGGTACACCGCTTGTGCAACATTCGTTACAAGCCATGTTACAACTAGTGAAACAAGGGAAAATGGCGCTTACAACCCTGGTCGAAAAAATGTGTCATGCCCCAGCGGTTTGCTATGGTATCGAAAAACGTGGTTTTATCCGTTCCGGTTACTTTGCCGACCTGGTATTGGTAAACCCTGATCAAAAAATGACTGTTCAAAAAGAAAATATACTTTATAAATGCGGATGGTCGGTTTTCGAAGGTACAACTTTCGATACACGGGTTGAGAAAACATTTGTTAACGGACGTCTTGTCTATGACATGGGAACAATTTACGATGAAGTAAAAGGATTGAGGTTAACTTTCGACAGAAAATAAGAATAATGAAGAAAATACTACTTGTTATCATATTGCTTGTTGCGGTAGCATTTGGATGTTCCCGTAAAAAAATAGTAGAGGCTACTTATGAAAACGGTAATCCCAGGATAGTAAAGTATTACCACAAACAAGCAGGCAACCTGGTTCTCGATAGGGAAGTGGTATATTATCAGAATAAACAAATAAAAATAGACGGCGAATACAAAGACCACCAACGTAATGGACGCTGGAAGGCCTGGTACGAAAACGGTAATTTGTGGAGCGAAGGCGAATACAAAGATGGGAAGCGCAACGGGCAAGGGATTGCCTATCACGAAAACGGGAAAAAGTACATCGAAGGCATATACCGTGATGATATTCGTGTGGGGGTTTGGCACTTTTACGATACCACAGGTGTCTTAACGAAAGAAGTCAATTTCGACCTTGTTCCCAAATCAATGGAAAGCGATTCCTCTAAATAAGTGCATAGAGTGCCTAAAGTGCCTAGAGTGCCTAAAGTAATTAGAGTGATGTAACTTTTAGTTTGAGTAGTTATTGCATTTTGAACTTAACAGATCAACTTTAGGCACTTCAACTTTAAGTACTTTAGGCACTTATATTTAGTTCAGGCTGAACGTCACATATACCGGCAGGTGATCGCTGTAGCCACCAAAGTATTTTGCTCCCATGGTGCGGTTAGGCCGCGCTTTCCCGCTTTTATCTTTGAAAAGCAAGTATTCTGCACTGAAAATATTCGCATCCTGCACTGAGGTATGCAGGCCTTTTTGTTTCATAAGCATATTTCCTGAAACGATTATCTGGTCGAAAAGATCCCAGTCTTTGTAGTACAGGCTGCCTTCCCCTTTTTTAAACTGTGGGTATAACAGGCTGTATAAGTTATTATTGCTGATTGCCTGATCCGGATTCAGCGCTTTTAAGCCTTGGGTAATGCTGTTATCTGAAGGTTCGTCATTAAAATCGCCGAGAATAAGGATATTGGGCGACTTTTCAAGTTTTTGAAT
>Ga0208789_1001871_pt1 | contig 10441 bp, 8 predicted proteins | sample Methanotroph_Enr_FD_187368 | JGI IMG/M metagenome (GOLD analysis project Ga0208789, IMG submission 187368) | Enriched soil microbial communities from Old Woman Creek wetland in Ohio, USA - Methanotroph_Enrichment_5 (SPAdes) (version 2) | ecosystem: Environmental > Terrestrial > Soil > Wetlands...
GCGGCTACATGAATCTGAAAATGATCGCCGGTTTCCTGACGGATAAATTCGACCAGCTCATTGGCATAGCGAAATTCTCCCGCTGACATCATGCCGGAAGGCAAATCGCCTCTTAAAGCGACAATTTTAGTGATACCGTTGTCCTGGTAGTCTTTCAGAATCGCGCGAATATTAGCTTTGGTTGAGGCAACACAGGATAAATGCGGTGCGGCGGAGATGCCTTTGGATTGGATGTCGACTACCGTAGCGAAAGTCTTGTCGCGGGTCGAGCCCCCTGCGCCAAAGGTAACTGAAAAAAAGTCGGGGTTGAGTTTTGCCAGTCTGCTATGTACAACTTGCAGGCTTGCTGCGCCTTCTTCGGTCTTCGGTGGGTAAAACTCGAAACTGAATAGCTGGGGATGTTTTTTTTGTGATTGCATTTTGTGGTCTCACTGACGGGAATCTAACGACTATGTGGGCGGATATTCGCGTTCCCAAGGTTAGACTCATTGCAGCCCGTATCGCTCTGCGATATGGGCTGCATTTCCACGGGAACCGTGAGAGAGATGATTAATCAATAACGGTAATGATCCGCTTTAAACGGTCCTTCAACCGGAACATTGATGTACTTGGCTTGCGCTTCAGTCAACACGGTCAAGTTCACGCCCAATTGTTTAAGATGCGATCTTGCAACTTTTTCGTCCAGCTTCTTAGGCAGGATATAAACCTTGTTTTCATACTGTGCCGCATTCTTCCAAAGTTCCATTTGCGCCAGAACTTGGTTACAGAATGAGTTAGACATCACAAAGCTTGGATGTCCGGTGGCGCAACCTAAGTTTACCAGACGGCCTTCCGCCAGAATGATCAGGCGTTTGCCGTCAGGGAAAATCACGTGATCCACTTGTGGCTTGATATTTTCCCAAGTGTATTGACGCAATGAGGAAATTTCAATTTCTGCGTCAAAATGGCCGATATTGCAAACAATCGCCTGGTCTCTCATCGCAACCATATGCTGATGGGTAATGATATTAAAGTTGCCGGTCGCGGTAACAAAAATATTAGCCAGCGGTGCCGCATCTTCCATGGTGACAACGCGATAACCTTCCATTGCCGCTTGCAATGCGCAAATCGGGTCGATTTCGGTAATCCATACCGTAGCACCCAAGCCGCGCAAAGATTGTGCACAACCTTTACCGACATCGCCGTAACCGCAAACTACGGCGATTTTACCGGCGATCATCACGTCGGTAGCGCGCTTGATGCCGTCGACCAGCGATTCGCGGCAACCGTACAGGTTGTCGAATTTTGATTTTGTGACCGAATCGTTCACATTAAAAGCAGGAACTTTTAACGTGCCTTTGGCGACCATTTCATACAGACGCAATACGCCTGTGGTGGTTTCTTCGGACAAGCCTTTAATGCCTGCCATCAATTCAGGATATTTCTCATGCATCATGACGGTTAAGTCGCCGCCATCATCCAAAATCATGTTAGGGCGCCAGCCGTCAAGGCCGTCAATGGTTTGGGCGATACACCATTCGGCTTCTTCTTCGGTTTCGCCTTTCCAGGCAAAAACGGGAATGCCTGCCGCCGCTATTGCAGCCGCTGCATGATCTTGAGTAGAAAAAATGTTGCAAGAAGACCAACGCACTTCGGCGCCCAGTGCAGTCAGGGTTTCAATCAATACCGCTGTCTGTATGGTCATATGCAAACAGCCGGCGATACGAGCGCCTTTTAATGGTTGTTCTCTGCCAAATTCTTCACGCAGAGCCATTAAGCCCGGCATTTCAGTTTCGGCAATATTGATTTCCTTACGGCCCCAATCTGCCAGGGCAATATCAGCAATTTTATAATCTGGTTGGCTCATTATTTTTTCCTTTATTTGGTATTTAGTTAAGACCGGCCGCATCTTTTAATGCGTCAACTTTGTCTGTTTTTTCCCAGCTAAAGGAATCTTCGGTACGACCGAAATGACCATACGCAGCTGTTGTTTGATAGATAGGCTTTAATAAGCCCAGCATTGCAATTAAGCCTTTAGGTCTTAAATCAAAAATGTCCCTGATAATTTGCACCATTCTATCTTCGCTGATTTTGCCGGTACCAAAGGTTTCAACGGTAATAGACGTGGGCTCTGCAACACCGATAGCGTAAGAAACCTGGATTTCGCAGCGTTCAGCCAGTCCGGCTGCAACAATGTTTTTTGCCACATAGCGCGCCATGTAAGCAGCAGAACGGTCAACTTTTGATGGGTCCTTGCCTGAAAATGCGCCGCCGCCGTGTCTTGCCATACCGCCGTAGGAGTCAACGATGATTTTACGGCCGGTTAAGCCGCAGTCGCCGACAGGGCCGCCAATGATGAACTGGCCGGTTGGGTTAATAAAATATTTGGTATCTTGATGCAGCCATTCTTTAGGCAGAATCGGCAGGATAATTTCATCCATCACCGCTTCATGCAATGCCTTTGTGGCAATTTCGGGCGAATGCTGTGTAGACAGGACAACCGCATCAATCGCTACGGGTTTGTTATTCTCATAGCGGAAAGTGACTTGGCTTTTTGCGTCAGGACGCAGCCAAGGCAGGGTTTTATTTTTACGCACTTCAGCCTGGCGTTTGACCAGCAGGTGAGAATAAGTAATCGGAGCCGGCATCAAGACGTCAGTTTCATTGCTGGCATAACCAAACATTAAACCCTGGTCGCCTGCGCCTTGTTCGTGGTCGTCGGCCTCGTCGACACCCATGGCAATATCGGCCGACTGTTTACCGATAGCGTTTAAAACAGCGCAACTTTGGCCGTCGAAACCGATATCGCCGTGATCATAGCCGATGTCGCAAACGACTTTCCGGACTAACGCTTCAAGGTCAACCCAGGCATTGGTGGTGACTTCGCCAGCTAACACGACCATGCCTGTCTTTACCAGCGTCTCGCAAGCGACACGTGAGCGAGGATCTTGTGCCAATAAGGCATCAAGTACCGCATCTGAAATTTGATCCGCAACCTTGTCTGGATGCCCTTCTGAAACCGATTCTGATGTAAAAGTATAATTATTGCTCACGATACCACCCTGTTAAAATATAAAACCCAGATGTACAAAAGGCTGCCTATGCAGCCTTCTAATGTATGGTGGGCCCTGTAGGACTTGAACCTACGACCTGCCGATTATGAGTCGGACGCTCTAACCAACTGAGCTAAGGGCCCTTTGTATTATTTACTCGCCATCCAGAAAGCACCTTAATTGCTCTGATCTTGAAGGATGTCTGAGTTTCCTCAATGCCTTGGCTTCAATTTGACGAATCCGCTCGCGAGTCACATCAAACTGCTTGCCCACTTCTTCCAGCGTATGGTCGGTATTCATATTAATACCGAAACGCATGCGCAGAACTTTCGCCTCTCTTGCCGTCAATCCCGCCAACACATTCTGCGTCGATTCACGCAATCCGGCAATCGTTGCTGCTTCAACCGGGGACAATACTTTAGCATCTTCGATGAAATCTCCCAAATGAGAATCTTCATCGTCGCCAATAGGCGTTTCCATTGAAATAGGTTCTTTGGCGATTTTTAGTACCTTGCGAACCTTGTCTTCAGGCATTTCCATGCGTTCCGCCAGCTCTTCCGGCGTGGCTTCCCGGCCCAATTCTTGAAGAATCTGCCTGGAAATGCGATTCAATTTATTGATCGTTTCGATCATATGCACCGGAATACGGATGGTTCTGGCCTGATCCGCAATGGATCGGGTGATGGCCTGTCTGATCCACCAGGTTGCATAGGTCGAAAATTTGTATCCGCGACGATATTCGAATTTATCGACAGCTTTCATTAAACCGATATTGCCTTCCTGAATCAAATCCAAGAACTGCAATCCGCGATTGGTATATTTTTTTGCGATTGAAATGACCAGCCTTAAGTTGGCTTCGATCATTTCTTTTTTCGCACGTCTCGCTTTAGCTTCGCCGATAGACATGCGCCGGTTAATATCTTTTAGTCCGCTGATGGTCAAGCCATACTGCGCCTCTATATCGGCCAATATCTTTTGGGCTTTACGAACTTCTTTCTCGCGCTCTTTCAATGCTGCCGAGTACTTGCTTCCGGCATTCAGCTGCTGGTCAAGCCATTCTGAACTGGCTTCATGCTCTGTAAAAGAGGTAATAAATTCCTTGCGCGGCATCTTTGCGTGATTGACGCAAGCGTCCATAATCAGCTTTTCCTGCTCACGCACGGCGGCAACGCCATTAGGGATAATCCCGGTCAATTTCTTTAAATATTGAGGTGTCCATTTAAATTCCATGAACAGATCCGCTAAAGCCTCAAACTCTTTTTCAGTTTTGTCGCTTGAATAACCATGTTTTTTGATCGCTGCGGAAGCCGTTTTCAACTGCTTTCTGAGCACATCAACTTTTTCTTTGACTTCTTCGTAGTTGAGTCCCTTCGGCTCTTCTTCGGCGGGAGCTTCTTCAACATCGTCGCTGACCGGCAGGGCGCTGACAAAATCTTCCGGCTCGCTTAAGTCTACAAAACCGGAAATTAAATCGGTCAGGCGGATACTGCCTTCTTCACCGGAAATATCATCGAATGATTGCAAGAAGTCTTCAACAACGATGCAGGAGCGGGCAATGGCTTTAACCAATTGCTGCTGGCCCTCTTCAATGCGTTTGGCAATTTTCAATTCGTCCGCGCGAGTCAGCAATTCTACCGACCCCATTTCCCGCATGTACATGCGCACAGGGTCCGTGGTTCTTCCGAACTCGCTGTCCACAGAAGCTAAAGCTGCGACTTCCTCAGCGTCTTCATCGTCCGTAGTTACAGCCGCTGAATCAGTGATAAGGGAGTCTTCGTCCGGGGCAACTTCGTAAACCTGAATCCCCATATCATTGATCATGCCAATAATATCTTCAATTTGCTCTGGATCAACAATGTCGCTGGGCAAATGGTCGTTAACCTCGGCATACGTCAGGTAACCCTGTACTTTGCCTTTGGCTATCAATTGTTTAAGTTGGGACTGCTGCTGTTCTTGATTCATCATGTACTCACGGAAGACTCTGTTCGGCCTGACTTCACCGAACCAAAAATTATACTACAAATTCCTATTATTTTGCACCAAACTATTTGGTTGTCAGTATTTTACGCAACAACTCTTTCTCCTGTGCATCCAGTCCAGTGGTTTTGTCTTTATTCAGTAATCTGGCCAAAACAGCTTCCTTGGCTTGGGTTAGTAACCTGTTCAAGGCGTCGCAAAACACGGCATCTATCTTGTCATCTGAAACCTGCACATCCAATAAGGCCAATGCTTTGATGGATTTTTCTTCGGCAGTATCCCGATAGCATTCCGCCAAAACAGCCGCATTTGCCGGTTCTTTATCCGCAATCATGTGCAGAATATTTTTAAATAAGGGGGAGCCGGGAAACTCCAATTCGCTCCAATCAATCTCCCTCTGTTCAATCAGCTCAGCCAGCCTGGGATTCTGAACCAGCAAAGCGATTGCAACACGTGCCGACGATAACCGGCCTTTATCCGGAAGTTGCTTGCTGCCTGTCTTTGACTGTTGCTTGGAGGCTTGGTTAGAAGCAAGTGTAGTTGCATTCCCCAAAACATCCAGTCCGCCCCATCCAGAAAGTTCTTTTAACCGCGCAAACATCATCTCTTTAAAAATACTCTCCGGCAATTTCTCCAGATACGGTTTGGCCTTGTTGACTAATTGTGCCCGGCCTTCCATCTCTGATAGATTCAGCTCATTCGAGAAATGCCCGAAAAAATATTCCGACAGGGTTTCAGCCGCTTGTACGCGGTCAACAAAGCCATCAACTCCCTCCGCACGCACCAGCGAATCAGGATCATGATTTTGCGGCAGCAGCATGATGCGTATCTGTCGTCCGTCTTTTAAACTGGAAAAAGCCGGCTCCATCGCTCTCCACGCTGCTTCTCGTCCCGCCTTATCGCCATCGAAACAAAATACCAGCTCTGATGAGAACCGGAATAATAAATCAAGATGCGCCTGCGACGCCGCCGTTCCCAGGGCGGCAACCGCATAATGAATGCCAAACTGGGCTAGGGCGATAACGTCCATATAGCCCTCGACAATCAAAATTCTTTGGGGCTTGGCATTCTTCTCCAGAAGCTCATATAAGCCGTAAACTTCTTTGCCTTTGTGAAATAGGGACGTTTCCGGAGAATTCAAGTACTTGGGTAAAGAGTCGTCGAGGACGCGTCCGCCAAAGCCTATAATCCGGGCGCGCTTGTCCCTGATCGGAAACATGAGTCGGCCGCGGAAGCGGTCGTAGGGCTGTCCTCCTCCCTCTTTGCTGACTAACAATCCAGCTTCAAGCAATAATTTTGGGTTAAACCGGGATGCGAGGGCTTTCCATTCATCTGGCGCGTAGCCCAGCATGAAATCACCGGCGCAATCACCGCTGACGCCTCTGTTTTTTAAGTACTCAACGGCTTTTTTTCCTTCATCGCTGGTTCGCAGTTGTTCCGCATAGAAACCGGCTACCTGCTCCATTAATACGTACAGGTTATTTAAATCTTCTTTCTTTTGTCCGGTTGGCTGGCGTTCAATCGATTCTCTGGGTACCTCGACCCCGACAAATCCTGCTAAGTCTTCAACCGCTTCAACAAAATCAAGATGGCTAAAATCCATCAGAAAACTAATGGCGTTGCCGCTAGCGCCGCAGCCAAAGCAATGAAAAAATTGCTTTTTTCGGTTTACGGAAAAGCTGGGGGTTTTTTCGGTATGAAAAGGACAGCGAGCGACAAAGTTGTTACCCGTTTTTTTTAGAGGGACATGCGAGTCGATCAAGTCGACGATATCAACCCGCACCAAAAGCTCATCAATAAACTCGCGAGGAATTCTACCAGACACAGCTACGCTCCGATGGCTAAATGGATGCGAGAAGTGGAGCAGTGCAAGAACGGTCGCCGACAAAAGCCGGTAAAAATAATCTACCCAGCTAGAGCGGCCTTGATTTTTGTGCTCACAACCGACATATCGGCGCGCCCCTGCATTTTTGCCCTAAGCAAAGCCATGACTTTGCCCATGTCCTTGACGGATTCGGCGCCGGACTCTGCAACAGCGTCTTTAACCATTGAATCAATCTCGGATTCGGTCAAAGCCTGCGGCAAAAATTCCTGGATCACCGGAACTTCGGCTTCTTCAACGGCGACCAAATCATCTCGACCTGCTTCGGCATATTGGCGGATAGATTCGCGGCGTTGCTTGAGCATCTTGTCAAGAACCTGGATAACCCGCTCGTTATCCAAAACAATGCGCTCATCAACCTCAACCTGCTTAATGGCAGCCAAGATCAAGCGAATCACGCCTAATCGCGCTTTGTCGCCGCCTTTCATGGCGGCTTTCATCTCTTCCTTGATACGATCTGTTAACAAATCCATCGTATTAACCTTAAGTTTTACAGTGCAGGGCGACCGCGACGTAAGTTTTTCAGTGCATAACGCTCACGTGCTAATTTTTTCAAGTGACGCTTAACAGCAGCAGCGCCTTTACGCTTACGCTCTGCGGTTGGTTTTTCATAAAACTCGCGGCGACGCACTTCAGCCAATACACCCGCTTTTTCACAAGCGCGTTTAAAACGGCGAATCGCAATATCAAATGGTTCGTTTTCTTTGATTTTTACTGACGGCATTATTATTCCCGAATATGTTAATATTTAAAAAGTTAGGATATTTTAATCCACTGAACAAACAGAACCCTTAATTATACCTTTACTTTTATAAATTTCAAAAATTCAATGTACGTTTTAGGCATAGAGACCTCTTGCGACGAAACCGGCGTCGCAATTTATCACTCCGAAAAAGGCTTGTGCAGCCATCTTTTATACAGCCAGGTTGACATGCATAGCGAATATGGCGGCGTTGTTCCGGAGCTGGCATCGCGCGACCACATCCGGAAATTAGTGCCGCTGATCAAGCAGTGCCTGAAAGAAAGCGGCTTGACCGGCAGCGATATTAACGGCATTGCCTACACTGCAGGGCCCGGTCTGATGGGGGCATTATTGGTCGGCGCGGCAACGGCCAGAAGCCTGGCTTGGGCGTGGCAAATTCCGGCGATTGCCGTTCATCATATGGAAGGGCACCTGCTGGCACCGATGCTGGAAGAAAACCCGCCGGAATTTCCTTTTGTCGCGTTGCTGATTTCCGGGGGGCATACTTTGCTGGTGCAGGTTGAGGGGATTGGCCGCTATCGGCTATTAGGCGAATCCCTTGATGATGCCGCCGGTGAAGCGTTTGACAAAACCGCGAAAATGCTGGGCCTGGGTTATCCCGGCGGGCCGAAACTGTCCGCATTGGCAGAACAGGGTACGCCGCAGATTAAATTCCCCCGGCCGATGACCGACCGCCCCGGCTTGGATTTTAGTTTCAGCGGCTTAAAAACATTCACCATGAATACGATCAATGCCTCTGGACAGACGGATCAGGACAAAGCCGATGTCGCCGCAGCATTCCAGCAGGCTGTTGCCGAGACGCTGAGCATCAAATGCAAGCGGGCCTTGCAGCAAACAGGCCTAAAAAGATTGGTTGTTGCAGGAGGCGTCAGTGCCAACAAGCAAATTCGCGCAAGCCTGACCCAGATGGTTGCCAAGGAGAATGCCCGGCTTTATTTCCCGCGGCTCGAGTTTTGCACCGATAACGGCGCAATGATTGCCTATGCCGGTTGTCAGCGGTTAATGGCGGGCCAGCAACAAGGGCTGGAGATTTATGCTCGGCCTCGTTGGCCGATTAGTGAGTTGGATTAGATCAGGCGAAAGGTACAAGACGAAGAGCTAAAGGAGAGCATAAAAAGCATGTTCTATCTACTTGACTCTATATCCAAACCATAAGGGAATAGATATGTTTGAGATTTATCTTACAAAAAATGGAATACCACTGTATGGAAATTTATTAGAATTGGAGCCTGATCAGTTATTCCATGAAAAACACTCGAATAAATTAGCACATCCCGCTGATATTTTGTCTGACAAGCTAAGTAATTTGAATGGACGATTAAAAACAATGGTTCATCATCAACATGATGAACCTATTAGCGATAATAAAACATCATCAATTTCAGATTATATATTAGAGATTAACTCTTTTTACGACTCTCTTTTTTTAATAATAAAATGCTTAACGAAACCGGACGGGACAGATAATCAAGATGTTAAGATTTGGCTAAAATCTATAAAAGCTCAAAGTTACACTGACTTTGTTAGTTCGACCAACAAAAATCATAATCTTTTCCGCAATATATCAAACAAAGTAAAGCATGGGCATGTGGGCATATCAACATTAACTGTCTATAATCATAAAAATATCATGGTGCATGGATTTTATATCCGAAGCATTACTGGAGAAAACGATCAAAGAGGACCTGATCCTGAAATCCATATGCCATATAAAGGTTGCAAAACTGCATTTTCATACAATCACTTTATTCTCCATAGTGTAGGGTGTATTTTTTACTATCTACATCATTTAAATAAAATTCTTTTTAAAACAAAACCAAAAAACGATCATAAGGAAGAGAGTGCGTTAAATATTGTTGCAACTTGTGAGCATATTGCCCATGCTTTTTTTCCTGATGAATATTCTAGACCTTATGCTTTTGTAAAACGTCAAGACGATGGTCGTATTCTATTTAAATATCCATACAGATATAGCGGCAATAAAGAGTTGTTTCAAAATATACATCGAGTTAATGCGTATCTTGCATTTAATCAACGAACAGGCTCTTCAAATGGAATCATGCCTTACCTTCCGTTGATTAATCGCAAGAATTGAAGCCTCGCAGGGCGGGCGCGCACTGACTGTGCGTACTTTTGGTAGTCAATCGTCGTACAGCGCACTCTACGAGGTGGAATGCTGACTAAACATATGGTTATCAGCTTGATTTTTAGCCTTTAGCCTTGCTCGATTCTTCCCCAGCCAGCAACCGCTGAATGTTGCTCTTATGCCGCCATAACAAGAAAACCGTCATCACCACGGAAGCGGCAACGATAGCCTTATCACCGACTATAAACCAGGCAAAAATCGGCGACAGAGTCGAGGCAACCAATGCGGACAAGGATGAAATCTTGCCCAGCTTATAAACCAAGTACCAGGTCGCCATGAACGCAAGACCGAGCGCCCAGAAAAAACCGAGCAACACGCCGACCGATGTCGCAACGCCCTTGCCGCCTTTAAAGCCGAAAAACACCGGATAAAGATGGCCTATGAATGCTGCCAAGCCGGTTGCCGCAACCAACTCGGCGGGCAGTCCCAGCACATTCGCGGCATACACTGGGATTAATCCTTTCAGCGAATCGCCCAGCAGAGTGATCGCCGCCGCTTTTTTTCCGCCAATCCGCATCACATTGGTCGCACCGGGGTTGCCCGAGCCCTGTTCGCGGGGATCGGGCAAGCCCATCAATCGGCAAATAATAATTGCACTGGAAATTGAGCCTATCAAATAGGCGGCCGGAACAAACAACCAT
>Ga0208789_1001872_pt1 | contig 10425 bp, 9 predicted proteins | sample Methanotroph_Enr_FD_187368 | JGI IMG/M metagenome (GOLD analysis project Ga0208789, IMG submission 187368) | Enriched soil microbial communities from Old Woman Creek wetland in Ohio, USA - Methanotroph_Enrichment_5 (SPAdes) (version 2) | ecosystem: Environmental > Terrestrial > Soil > Wetlands...
TTGGCAGCATATCTTATCTTGTTTGTTTGGCAAAACAAAGTTATTGAATATCAATAACATAACAAAATAAATATGCTGCTTTTTATCTCATTTTCAACAATTTATTGAACTTGCGAAAGTTGAATAAATCAGTTATAAAGGTCAATTTCATAGAAGATCATAATAACAAACCGTAAGAAGTATCAAAAAGTAAGTTAGTTTTTGAATTTAATTGCATCTGCGTAGTCAAAACTAATGCTATTAAATACTACACCACCGGCCTTGGGAAATTCTTTCTTCCATTTTTTAATGAATGCTGTCAGTCGGCTCTCCGATGTCCTACTTAAAGTAGTAGTATTTTTCAATATCCCTAAATGTTCTTTATCAATTGTTAATCAGGTAGATTTTAAGGCTAGTGCGATTTTATCAGATGATAGGCACCCCAACTGGATTATGTCTGGTAATAAAATCTTTGATCGGCCAGAATCTTTCCTTATACAACCCATACCCCATATTACTGCTCTCACAAACCTTTGCATTCACACCAGGAGGGCATTGTGATTTTTTTTTGTCGGATGTAATTTAGCCATGCAAGGAAATATGTTTTTTCAGGATCATGGTTGGCTGAGAGGAGAATAAAATCAATAGAATCATCCAAGTGTTTTAATGGATTGTTGTTTTACAGGTGGGTTCTGATTCCATTTGCCTACCCATGAAGCCAGTAAATAGCTATCATAATTAATCGTTGCCATAAGCTGGTGGTTGATTAGACCTGACTCCTTCATGACCCAGTCTTGCATATTAACGGTGATGGTAAAGAAAACCTCTGAATCTTTTTTGATTTTTTTCAGGAAAGTCCACATATAGTTATCTCTAATTAGCACCTTGACTATGAAATGTACATCAAGACTTTCTAAACACATTGGCACATATCTAAGTCCCTCTGCTTTGCAATCAGTTCTGTCATTATATCTAATATTCACTGGTGAAACAACGAATGAAACCCCGCCTGCAGCTTTTCGATCTCTTAGAATAAACACTATGATCTTGTTCCTTTCTTTGGGATTATCAGTCTGGCTGGGTGAATCGAAGATTTCGAATTGAAGCAGGTGTTTGCTGCGAAGAGCTTTTAATACATTGGGATCGTTTGTGTTCATAGCGTGGTATTTGAGTTAATAAATGGTTTACAATAGCCAATCATCAAATACTCTTGCTTTGCTCAGAAACGATAAAGGGCAATAAATTCCAATGCTTAGATATTACCAATTAAAGGTAAAACTGAGTTGTAGAAAAATACCAAAAGGAAGTAAGTTGAACATAGACTTTTTTGGTTTTAGACCCCTCATCGCTTTTTCCACCGTGGCTTTCTTCGCTCGGTTGGCTCCTGACTTAACAGATATCTAGATGATTTGAGGCAAATATAAGAAATAGTTTAATACGCCGGTAGAAACACAGGTGAGATTTTATACTTTTACATAAAGCCTTATTGTGCCATTGGTGATATCGAAAATCCCCGGATGTAATAACACAAATAGAAGTACTTCACCAATATATGGAACATTCGTGAATTATTTTTAATCATTCCGGATGCTGACAGCATCACATTCCTTACATTTGAACTTTATATTGCTACCTGTTTATTCAGTTACCATACTGTACATGATTTTTAAAGAGCCACATCCTATTTCTATTATTTGTTTATGAGTAACAAAGAAGCCAAATCCCGAATTAAAATCAACAAACTGCTTGAAGAAGCTGGCTGGCGGTTACTTGATACAGCCAAGGAGCCCGCAAATGTTATTCTTGAAAACTATGTAAAGGTTACTCATGAGAGCCTCAACGAGATGGGGGAGGACTTTGAGCAAACAAGTCGGGGTTTTATTGATTTCCTGCTCCTGGATGAAAAGGGGTTCCCATTCATTGTACTGGAAGCGAAACGGGAAGGTATTCACCCATTGTCAGCAAAGGAGCAATCCCGCAGGTATGCTAAATCGCAGAACTGCCGTTTTATCATCCTCTCCAATGGAAACATCCACTATTTCTGGGATTTGCAGCGGGGCAACCCAAATCTGATTACTCAGTTCCCAACACAAGCCTCTCTTAAAGGATATAAAACCTTTGTACCCGATAAGAACCGCTTGGTTAATGAACCCATAGCTGAGGATTACATAGCCCTGACCCAATACCCGGACTATTCTTCCGACCCGGAATATCGCAACACGACAACCCGTGAACAGTTCTTTAATCGTACCAAGGTTAGAATGCTTCGGGAATACCAGATCAATGCTATTAAATCCATACAGGATTCAGTTAACAAGGGAAGTGACAGGTTCCTTTTTGAAATGGCAACTGGTACGGGAAAAACAATGACAGCAGCAGCACTGATAAAACTCTTTATCCGATCAGGTAATGTAAGACGGGTACTATTCCTTGTTGATCGGTTGGAACTGGAGACCCAGGCAAATAAAGCCTTCATTTCATACTTGAAGAATGACTACAAATCCATAATCTATAAGGAAAACAAGGATGATTGGCGGCGCGCCGAGATTGTTGTAACAACTGTTCAGTCCTTGCTTTTTGATAATAAATACAGGCGGCTCTTTTCCCCAACCGACTTTGATCTTGTAATTTCTGATGAGGCTCACCGTTCAATAGGAGGTAATGCAAGGGCAGTGTTTGAGTATTTTGTAGGGTATAAGTTAGGCCTTACTGCAACGCCCAAGGATTATTTAAAGAAGTTCAAGGCTGACGTTAATACCCGTGATCCAAGGGAGTATGAACGCAGGTTACTGCTGGATACTTACCGTACTTTTGGCTGTGCAAGTGGGAATCCTACATTCCGCTACAGCCTTATAGATGGCGTTAAAGATGGATTCTTGATTAATCCTACCGTTGTAGATGCCAGGACTGATATTACTACCCAACTCCTTTCTGATCTAGGATATGCTGCGATGCAGTTGGATGAGGATGGCAAAGAAGAGGAGACTAGCTACTATCAAACCGATTTTGAGAAAAAGTTCTTCTCTGAAAAAACTAATGCTGTATTCTGTCAAACCTTCCTTAAAAATGCACTTCGTGACCCGCTTACTGGTGAACTAGGCAAAACCATCATCTTTACCGTTAGCCAGAACCATGCAGCCAAGATAGCCCAAATACTTAATGAACTGGCTGATACTATCTGGCCAGAGAAGTATAACTCTGATTTTGCCATGCAAGTTACATCATTGGTACAGGGTGCACAAACTATGACTATTAACTTTGCAAACAATAACCTTGGAGGTACTGGTAATTTCGACCCTCTATATCGCTCATCCAAAACCAGGGTGTGTGTTACTGTGGGAATGATGACTACCGGATACGACTGTACGGATATACTCAACCTTTGCCTGATGCGCCCTATATTTTCACCGTCAGACTTTATACAAATGAAGGGAAGGGGAACCCGTAAACATACCTTTGCTGAACAATATATTGATAAGGACTTAAAGGTTCGCTTCGCTGGTATAAAGAAGGAAACCTTTAAGCTGTTCGACTTCTTTGCTGTGTACGAATATTTTGAGGAAAAGTTTGATTACGACCAGGTAATAAAACTACCACCACGTACTTCAACAACTGGAGGCGGAACCCCTCCGCCACCTCCCGAAACATACGAAACGAAAGAGCCTGATAGCGTACTTACGTTTAATGAAAAGGCAATAGGGCTGGAGGGAATGAAGATCGACCGCATGTTCTTCCAACGCTTCGAGGAACAAGTAAAGGATGACCCTAATATTGCAGCCAATGTTGAAGCTGGCAACTGGGATTCGGTTCTGGATTATATCAACCGGGAAATCCTTAATAAGCCCGATGATTACTTTACCCTGGATAAACTCAGGCAGTCAGTACGCATTGACCGTAGGTTAACCTTACGTGAGATAGTTGAGAAGATTTTCGGTATTATCCCCCGCTTCAAATCCAAGGATGAGCTGCTAGACGAAGAGTTCGAGAAGTTTATAGCGGACTACAAGCCTACAACCGTCAACGATATTATCGCTCTCAAGTATTTCTTTAAGGCATACCTTACGGATGATGTTGTGCGAAGCATTATTGAGAAGAAACAGTACACTGCGCTCAATACCAACCCTACCTTCAACATTGCTGATTTTAAAGCCGTACCGAAGGAGTGGCGCACACGCATCCCTGATTACATTAAGGACTATGTGCCCCTTAATAAGTTCATGAATTAATAAAGCTCGTCCTGTTTGATACAGCAAACAATAAAGGACTGAAACATTCTTATGCTCGATACAACTACTAAAAGACGCATTGATACAGCAAGAGATATTCTTGTTGGCAAGGTTCCTGACCCTAAGAGCCAGGTTGAACAGATTACTATTGCCCTAATATACAAGTTCATGGACGACATGGATTTGGAGGCTGAGGAATTAGGCGGGATTCGCTCCTTCTTTACTGGTGAATACGATAAATACAGTTGGCACAAGCTATTCGACCGTTCGCTAAGTGGTTTTGAGGTACTTGGCCTGTATGGTGAGGCACTAGTAAAACTCAGCCAGAATCCATCCTTACCACAGTTGTTCCGGGATATATTCAAAAATGCTTACCTGCCCTACCGTGACCCGGAAACACTAAAAAGTTTTATCAAGATCATCAACGATTTCACTTATGACCATAGTGAGAGGCTAGGCGATGCATTTGAATACCTGTTATCCGTTTTAGGCAGCCAGGGCGATGCAGGACAATTCCGTACTCCCAGGCATATTATTGATTTTATGGTTAAACTTATCGACCCTAAGAAGACTGACACCATCCTTGATCCCGCCTGTGGAACTGCCGGATTCCTGATTTCCTCCTACAAGCATATCTGGAAGAATAACTCATCCAATTATACACCTACCGAAGATAAGCCTGTATTTGCAGTGCAGGGAGCCGCAATTGAAGAACTTGGAGCACTCAACGGTAAAAACTACAATGGGGACAAGCTCACACCCGAGGAACGCAGCCGACTGATCGAAAATATATGCGGATATGATATTTCCCCGGATATGGTTCGGTTATCCTTGGTGAACTTATACCTGCACGGTTTTACTGAACCGCATATCTATGAGTATGACACACTAACCAGTGATGAACGGTGGAATGAGTATTATGATATTATTATGGCAAATCCTCCGTTTATGTCACCTAAGGGAGGAATCCGGCCTCACAAACGGTTTAGCATGGAGAGCAGCCGTAGTGAAGTGTTGTTTGTGGATTATATAGCTGAACATCTTAAGCCAACCGGAAGGGCAGCTATAATCGTTCCAGAGGGTATTGTTTTTCAAGAAAAGACTGCTTACAAAAAGCTTCGCAAGTTGTTGGTAGAGGAAAACTATTTGGTTGGAGTTATTTCACTCCCGGCAGGCGTTTTTAATCCATATGCTAATGTAAAAACCTCAGTTTTATGGATTGACAAATCCTTGGCACGTAAAACGGAGCAAGTACTATTTGTAAAGATTGTAAATGACGGTTTCGATCTGGGCGCACAACGTAGGCCAATCAAACTGAATGATCTCCCCGAAACATACCAACTTATCTCTGCCTATCGTCATTGCCTTGAAACAGGGGAGGAATTTCAGCTTCCGGAAAAAAGCAAAATCACGTTGGTGAAGCGTAAAGTTTTGGCTGCAAAAGGGGGGTATAATTTGAGTGGAGAAAGATACTTGGAACCATTAAAAACAAATACAGAGTGGCCACTAAAGTCATTGTCACATTTAGTGCAATATACTCAATTGGGTCTTGTGAGAAATAAATCAGAGCAAGGAAAACTAACAGAAGGATTCAGCCACCCATATGTCAAAATGGATTTAATAGATTGGAATGGAGGTTTAGACCTTAAAAAGGTAGTTTATGTTAATGCGACAGAAAATGAATTAGTAAAATATTCACTTCAAGATGGAGATTTTATATACAACACAAGGAATGCACCTAATCTTGTAGGGAAATGCGCTGTGTTTCACGGCAAATCAGGAAAATTTATTTTCAACAACAACTTATTAAGGGTTCGTTTCAAGGATGACCTTGTTAATGCTGATTACGTAAATAGATTAATTGTATCTGAAAAGGGGAAAAAGCAAGTTCAGGGTTTGATTGCAGGCACTACAAGTGTGGCAGCCATATATCAAAAGGAGTATTTATCTATTCTTATACCCGTTCCACCGCTTGCCATTCAATATGAAATAATAAGTGAAATCGAGAGTTACCAGAAAATTATTAATGGTGCCCGGCAGGTGGTGGAAAACTATAAGCCGAGAATTGATATTGACCCGGAGTGGGAGATGGTGGAGTTGGGAGAGGTGTTCAATAAAGTGACGGAGAGTGTTCTCCCCGCTAATATTAAAGCATCATCCGTTATTTATATCGGCTTAGAAAACATTTCACAGGGGACAGGAGAAATTGTAGGTAAAGTTGAAGCTAACCCTATAGATATAAAGAGTACTAAAACACGCTTTAAGCCTGGGGATATACTATATGGGAAATTACGACCTAACCTAAATAAGGTTAATTATTCTCAATGCGAGGGAATTTGCTCTACCGACATCATAGTTATGAGAGGCAAGGAGATGATTGAGCCAAGGCTTTATAGTTTCTACTTTCTATCCGAACGATTCAACCAAGAGGTTATGAAAGGGTTGAAAGGGGCACAATTACCAAGGGTAGGTTATGATCATGTGTCAAAAATATTAATCCCTTGTCCTCCTATAGAAGCTCAAAAAAGTATCGTTACACATCTTGAAGAGGAACATCACCTTATTGCAGCCAACAAACGACTGTTCGAACTGTATGAGCAGAAGATAAAGGATAGGATAGCGAAGGTGTGGGGGGAGTAAATAAATCTTTAAAATTTATCATTATGACTATAGCCGAATTTGTTGCCATTGACTGGGATACATATCACCCGGGAGAATTTGTTGACATGAACATTTGGCAATCTATTTTGCCAAACTTAACAGAAGTAGTAACAATTCTTAAAGAAGAATATGATATTTTATATCTAAAGAAGGACAAAGTTCCTTTATTAATGGCCAATGAAGTAGTGAAGTACTTTAATGTGTTAATGAAAATAATAGAGAATTTGAAAAGTCCAAGGCTCCAACAAGATTCAGCCGATGCTCATACCAGGCGTCAGTCAAGTCACCTTGAAAAGCTAAGGGAGATTACAACACAAATGGTGAACGCTAGTGATAAATATAGCAACTTCTATACGGCACTTGCTATTATTAAATCTTACGGTTCTGATTTAAGCGATCTCCAAAAAGTAAAGAATGATTATCTTAATGCAATTAATGAGTATAAGAGTGAAGCTACGGAAACTATAAACGCAATATCTCAGCGGTTTGATTCGATTTATAATTCTTCAACTGCAATACTCGATGAACTGTCAAAAAAAGCAGCCGAGGAAGTAACTTCGTCTTATGCCACTATATTTGAGACACAAGCAAAAACACACAAAGATGCTGCTCGATTATGGATAGTTATTGCAGGTATTACCTCAATATTTTTTATATTTTTCCTAATTCTTCTTTCTCATTATAGCTGGTTCCCGACAGAAAAGGATATTCCTATAAAAGAAGGGATAGCTGTTAAATACCTGTTGAGTAATATATTTGCACGGGTATTGATTTACGCTATTTCGATCTACTTTATTGGGTTTTCCTTCAAGCAATTCTCTATCAATAAGCATTTGTCAACAATAAACAAGCACAGGCAAAATGGCTTTGATTCCTATAAACTATTTGCAGGTTCAATGATAGGAGATGATGTTGAGAGCCGAAACTCATTGTTGCTACAGCTTGCTAAAGCAATATATGATCAGTCGTCCACAGGGTATATAGGAGATAAAGATGCGGGGAATATAAGCAGCAGTATCATAGAGATAACTAAAATGATGAGGAGCAACAATACTTAAACTACTAGGAACCGGAGTAGCTAAACATTTAATTCTATTTAATAGGGCATATAATATATCCTTTCTGTTTGAGCACCTACATATGAAAAAAAAAGTCTTTCTTTCATCAACCTTTCTTGATCTCCAGGAGCATAGGCGGGCTGTGTGGAATCTTTTAAAAGGTTTTGATGTAGAAATAATAGGCATGGAAGCCTTTGGAGCCAGGACTTCCAAGCCACTTGAAACCTGTATAAAGGAAGCGACTGAGGCAGATATTTATATTGGAATTATTTCGATGCGCTATGTGAAGCATTGACCCGGAAACAGGAAAATCCTTTACACAAATTGAATACGAGGCGGCTATAGAAAATAAACGGGATATTCTGATTTACATATTTGACAGGCATTTAGGGCTGATTCAACCTTACTTAATAGATTTTGATAACATTAAGAAGCTTGATCAGTTTGTTGCTCTGCTAATGAAAAGCCACACCACTGATACTTTTACCAACCCGGAAGACCTATGCGAAAAAATTAACAGGAAATTGTTGGCCATCTTGAATGTAAAGCAAAAGTCCAGATACCGTCCAGTAGAGATTAATTGCAGCATAAGGAGGATTCTATTAGGTAAGGAGAGATGGGTAATTTTTGTCGGTTTACAATCAGGCAAACCAATTGAATTATATATTGGTCAACTTGCAAACTTTTACATTCCTGATTATGTTAAATCTGGTTGGATAATTAAGGATGTGGATTCCTATAATAATGACAAATTTAGATATGACTTTGAATTTCAAGATAGTTATGGATATAGGGTAACACATCGAGGATTATCCAGAGGCTTACATAAGGCAACTAACAAAGCTTGTATATTGATAAATTCCTTATTAATAAGTGATGCCCCAATGGAAATGATAATAAACGTCATTCCCGGGTTAGAATTTACTGGTATTAGAAACAAAGAGGCTTTGAGAAAAGGGATAATACAGGCATTGACTGAAAGTGATCCTGAGGTATCGACTCAACCCTAAGTCAGTCTATATAAATGAAAAATTATCCTGGTATTATTATATCAAATCCTGTAAATAGTTTAAAAATTTAAACCATGATATATCTTATTCTTGACACGAATATATGGGTTTATTTAGCAAATGGACTTGATCCTATCGAAAATAAGGATTATGATGACGATGTTCATTTTGGGTTATTATCATCATTAAAGCAACTTAAAGAGAACGGAGATATAACCGTCCTGGTAAATGATATTGTATTCAGGGAATGGATGCGGAACAAAGAACATTGTAGAGCTAAAATAGTAAAGCTTAATAATAAATGCGAATCAAGGGTTAAAAGATAAGAGGAACAAAAGCAGCTGCGATTTTCCCGAACACATGAACCAGCAATCCGGCAGTTGAACGCGTTTTAGATGCTCTTTGGAAGTCAGTTTTTTCAATCAACCAGTTAAAGAAAGACTCAATGGGTTGCCTGATTGTTGATACAGCTTTTGAGAACAGATCATTGTAAGCTCTATCAAATTGTTTTTCCCATTCTGACTGGTTTTTTATGCCTTTAATAGGTGTTAACATGATTGAGTTCTTTGCAGAAGTAAGGTTGTCGAAATAATCAACATTATGGTAGATTTTATCTCCATAGAATGTTCGGTTTTCAATGTCCTCCCATGCATTTTTAAAGACATTCAAATCATTTTCAGATGCTGGGGTTAAAAGAAGTTGTTCGGGAAACGGCAATCTGTGTTGACGATGAAAAGCCAATGCATGAAGTTTCAATCCATAATAGTACATTGATTTTGTGGAACAATAGCCTTTATCGGTGATTTCGCGTGCTACATTTCCTGTTCGTTTGCCTGAACAAGTGATGATTGGAAGAGAATCCAATAAACTTACTTCATCTGAACACTCAGTAGGTTTATAGTCAATTAACAAAGAACCGGCAAATTGTTTGAAAGCTTCTGAAAGCCTATTTAAACGGTTATCAAAAGCAGTATAGGAAGGCAGCATCGGAAACCAGGAACGCAAATAATCGTTGGCAAATGAGTGGATCTGCTTGATCTTCATTCGTTGTTCTTGATTTACACAGAACAAATATATTGTCATGGCTTCTTGATCTGTAAATTCTGGTTTATCATTGTTACTAAAACGCATACAAGAAAATTTCAACTCATTTTCGAATTTTTCGCACACATGAAAGTAAATTTTAACTAATTTGTCTGCCTTAACCTGAGATATCATATCTTTTGTGGTGTAGTGGAATATTCCACTAAGATACTGATTCTCAGGTTATTAACAAAATATATAATTCATAACTTACTAACAATCTGATTGTTAACAACTACTTAATTTTTGATTTTCAACCCTTGATTCGCATAATAAACTAATGTCTTGTCAATCTATAATTGTCGGATAGAGACGTTTTAATTTTATTCTTGCATCCGAATTAGTAAACTGCCAGTTTATTATTGCATTTTTATTATTTCGGTAAATCTGCCAAGCATTTACCTCTTT
>Ga0208789_1001873_pt1 | contig 10420 bp, 11 predicted proteins | sample Methanotroph_Enr_FD_187368 | JGI IMG/M metagenome (GOLD analysis project Ga0208789, IMG submission 187368) | Enriched soil microbial communities from Old Woman Creek wetland in Ohio, USA - Methanotroph_Enrichment_5 (SPAdes) (version 2) | ecosystem: Environmental > Terrestrial > Soil > Wetlands...
GGGATAAGGTGGCTAAAATAATTGTTGGCGCAAAATAGAGCTGACAGCCTGACAACGTTAACAACCTTAAATGCCTAATACACCTAAAAAGATTTTTAACCTTTGAGCAGAGTGACTTAATTTTTAATCCTGCTTATTCCACTAATTTTAACAGGATTTTGCAGGTATTGGCCACTGTCATTCATTTGTTGAATTTTCCGAACAATATCCATTCCTTTAACAATCTTGCCAAAAGCAGCAAAACCCTGTCTATCGGGATTTCGCTTGCCTCCAAAATCCAGTTCCGGCTGATCACCCACACAGATAAAAAACTCCGATGAGGCTGTCCCCGGCTCATTACGTGCCATCGATAGAACTCCGTCTTTATGCAGAACGCCTGTTTCCTTTGTAGTCTCATGCCAGATTGGAGTAAACTGGTATTTTTCAATCATGGAATCCTGATAGAAACCTCCCTGAATCACCTCAATCAATATCTTTTTACCGGGTTGATTATCTGGTCTCACTGCCCTGTAAAAACTTGCCAGGCCTGTATTGTATTTTCCTGAGTTGACATACCGGAGGAAATTCGCGGCAGTAACCGGCGCTTTATCTAAATATATTTCTGCTTCAATATTTCCAAGACCGGTAGCTATAATTACTCCTGGATTACGGTTAGTGTTACAACTTAGCAGCGTTATTGCTACAGTTAGTAAGAGGAATATTCTCATTATATAAGTTTGTTGTAAAAGTATGAAAAGTACTGATTTATATGCTACCCAAGTAGATTCTGCATATTAAACTAAAAACTATTTATACGTATTTATTAATAAAATACCGCATCATTCGTCATGATTGTATATCCTTTATAAACTTAATAACTCATGACTATGAAAACATTATTTTTGTCCTGTATGATGGGCTTGTTTTTAACACTAAGCGCTTGCTCACAAAACAAATCTTTCGAACGGTTCTTTGACCAATATGCTGATAAAGACGGCTTCCTGACAGTGAAATTATCAAACCTGCCAGTCGAAATGTTTAACTCAGGAGAAAATGACCCTGATCTCAGGATCTCTTCGTTGAGAGTACTTACGGTTCAGGATACGTTACTTAATGCTAAATTGAATTTTTATAACGAAATTGTACCCAAAATCAACCGCTCGGGTTACGAAGAATTAATGACCGTAAAACATAAAGGCCAAAAAGCGATCCTGCTATGTAAAAAGGACAGGAAGCGTATCACCGAAGTGCTGTTTGTTTCAGGTGGCGATAAAAATGTACTGGTAGAAATAACGGGAAGTATGTCGCTGGAACAGGCAAAGAAAATGACAAGCCAGGTAGCCGATGATAAAGATGAAGATAATTAAAATGAACAGTAGAGACGCGATGCTTTGCGTCTCATCCTGTGAATGTAAAATACGCAAAATACAAAATTGAAAGATTGAAATAAATGACCAGTTTTAAGACCATATGATTCACGGCACATAGTTAAAAGATGACAAAAGAGGAGTTTCAGAAGGAGGTGATACCGCTGGGCGACAAGATGTACCGGATGGCCTACAGGCTGTTAGGGGATTCGGAATCGGCTAAGGATGTACTCCAGGAATTGTTCCTCAAACTCTGGGAAAAACGAAACGAACTTCACAATATTACAAGTATTGATGCTTTTGCCTGTACCGTTCTTAAAAATAAATGCCTCGATAAACTCCGTCTTCAAAAACCTTTGGTCGATGTTGAGATACTTCATTCTCAGGGGAATAATCCCGAAGCGGCATTTGATCATAATGAAGGCATCTCTGAAATCAGGAAAGTGATGCAATTATTACCCGAAAGGCAAAGGCTTATTATGCAGATGCGGGATATTGACGGTTGCACTTTTGAAGAAATCGCTACAGTTTCTGATACGTCAGAAAACAATATCAGAGTCCAGTTGTGCATAGCCCGGAAATGGGTTAAAGAAGAATTAATGAAAGTTTACAATTATGGAATATCAAGAGATTGAAGAATTGCTGAACAGGTACTTCGAAGGAGAAACAACCCTGGAGGAAGAAGCCTTGTTAAAGGAATATTTCAGCCAGCCCAGACTTCCTGTAGAACAACGTCAAATGCAGGAAATGTTTTCCTATTTTGCAGAAGCAAATCTGGAGACAGCTCCTCCATACAATGTTACGCAGGAACTGGATACGTTAATTGAAAATGAATGGAAAAAGGAATCTGTAAATCGGTTCAGGCGGGTGTTGGCCTGGGCTGGAAGTGCAGCTGCAGTCCTGGTAATTTCATTCGGACTTTTTCAGTACCTCAATAAGCCTGAACCAGTAGTTAAAGATACTTTCAAAGATCCTAAACTGGCATACCTCGAAACCAAACAAGCTTTAATGAAAGTCTCCAGAGTAATGAACCGGAACACAGCCAAGCTGAAATACCTTTCAAATGTGGACGCATCCTTTGAACAGGTGCAAAAAGTAGCCAAAATTGATCAAATTGTTAACTCAGTAAAAAATCAAGAGAAATGAAAAGAATAATTATTCCTGTAATATTGATCATGCTATCATTCATGGCAAATGCACAGACTTCGGCCGTTGATCAGTTGTTCGACAGATATGCCGACAAAGATGGCTTTACCACCGTGTCCATCTCCAAGGCTATGTTCAGCCTTTTTGCAAGCGAGAAAGAAAGTAAGGACGAATTCAACCAGGCGGTAAAAGGGCTCGAATCCATACGCATACTGGCTCCCGACTCGGCCATTCAAGCTCAGATGAAAGGAAAACTGAACTTTTATAATGAAATAAGTAAAAGCCTTCCATTGTCGCAGTACGAGGAACTTATGAGTGTAAAGGAAAAGGACCAGGTTTTTAAAATGCTTATCCGTAAAAAAGGTAGTATGATAACCGAATTCCTGATGATTGGCGGTGGAAAAGATAACGTACTGATTTGTATAACCGGCAATATCGACCTCAAATCCATTTCAAAACTCTCGAAAGCAATGGATATTGAAGGGATGGAGAATATTGAGAAAGTGGAGAAGAAATAGAGGGAAATCCAAAACTGGCGCTTCAGAATTCAAAAGCTTGCCAAAATAAAATCCCTTTATGCATATGCCACTTCTTTTAAAATATATGGGCCTATAAAAGGGCTTAATCCTTTTTCAGTAACAATATCCAATTTAGAACCTTCGAATATGCTTTCCAGAAAACTGCAGGTGTTTATATAATTCTCATAGGTTTCCAATTCAGCATTGAAATCAATTAAAATATCAACATCACTATCATTGTTTGATTCATCCCGGTTTACTGAACCAAACAACCCAATGCGAACAACTCCGAATTTATTTAATTCAGATTTGCTCAGCTTAAGTTTGTTCAATATTTCCGCTCTTTGAATCATAGTATAATTTTAATTCAAAGATAACTATTTTAAGGTGATGATATTAGTTATTGATGAAAATTTGAGCTGGACGAATCAGAAAATTAAGACGCGCCTGAACCGAAGAAAGTAAAATTATAACCAATATGTATTGGGGTCAAAGGCGAAATTTTTAAACCACTAAGAGCACTGAGAAACACTAAGAAATAAGAAACCAAATCAATACAATTAATTTCTCTGAAGGCTTGAGTTTGATGAATTTATCAGATAGAATAATTAACAGTATTAAAAGTGGCGGAAACTATGCTACTTTCAACTTATACGAATATATGGGCGTGCAACAAAGCTTCAATTCTGTTTTAAAATCCGCCATTTGGTTATTTATTGACGGGGTGACTTTGAGTCACCCCGTCAATAAAGGAATGTTTTTGCGGGCAATTAAGCATCAAATATGCTCCAAAACCCGCCTTTTGTTATAGCCTTTTTTACCACCATGTACTCTATTTTTCTTTCACTTTGTCATAGCTATCAATGATTTGTAATAAAAGGTCTGAGAACAAATAAATGTCGTCAAGTGTTTTTATTTCATGCTTTACCTCTTTTTTATTCTGGTCTAAAACGACTAAAAACTTTTTGTTTCCGTTCAGATACATTCGACAGATTGTCTTTCTGTTGTTGTCGTCAAGTATAATGGCGAAGTATGATTGTGCGTCTCGATGTGCAATCCGCTTTAAATCAATTTTTTGTCTTAGAATTGATTTAACAATTAAGAAACTCTCAATTTCATCCTCTGTTGTTTCAATCTTGCTTTCTGCTTCTGGACTTGGAGTTTGCTTGCTTTCTTGCTCTTTCGCAACTTCATCTTCCTTCGTTAACGCTGTCTTTAGTCTTTCCGTGATTAAGTCACTAATATATTGCTGAACTGATTTTTTTGTCAGGTTAGTAAATAACTCAAGAACTTTGCCTGTTACAATGCTGGGATAAACTTGTTTTGCAAAATGCTTTACAAATTCTGGAGAAGGATTATTTAATTCTTGGTTCAGAAGTTGTTTGAGTTCATTCATATACTTCAATTCACTTGCAGTATTCACGATACTGTCAGCATCAAAATATGATTTATGAAACTTTTTGAGTTCTTCGATTTGATTATCCTTGATTTCTGAAATATTGAATTCTAAAAATGGTTTTTCATCCATTTTGTTTGCATCAACAAGGTCAGAATAGAAACGATATATTATTCCGTTTGTCAACAAACCAAATTTTGCTTTTGAGACGTGGAAATAGCGCAAAAGTTGTCCATCATGGATACTTAAATTCTGTGTCCAATGTTTACATTCAATTAAAATTGTCGGTTTTCCTTCCAAAAAGATAGCATAATCAATTTTTTCTCCTTTTTTTAAGCCAATGTCTGAAATAAATTCTGGTACAACTTCCATTGGATTAAAAACGTCGTAACCCAAGGTTTGTAAAAATGGCATGATAAAAGCATTCTTTGTTGCTTCTTCTGTCTGGATCTGGTCTTTGAGTTTGGTTACTCTTTCACCGAGGATTTTGATTTGATCTTTAAAGTCCATATATGTAATTTATTTAGTGTAAATTTCAGTCTTAAAATATTAGCGGCAACGGATGACGCTATGGCAAGTGCGGGATTAAATTGCTGCTCAACTGTCTGCCAGCACAAATGTATGTAAAGATTTCAAATGTTTCAACGAACACGCAAACCCGCATTTGCTATAGCGTTTGTTGGCATTAGGCGAAGCTCATTCTTCTCAAATTACCCTTGTCAACGTCTCATTTCGTGCTTCAATAAAAAGCTTATCGTCTTTCTGAACATCCTCCACCTGGGGAACGCGAAGCGTTTCGAAGAAGCTTAATGGCCAACTATTATCTAGCAACAAATATATACCACTTTTCTTTATATTGTATTTTAATCTATTATTTAATTCCTCCACATTATAATAAAACTATTCATCATCAATTTGCAAACAAAAATCCCCGCCACGTCTCAGCCGCAGGGATTTTTCATTCAATTCCACTCCAATAAGCTCAGGGATTTGTAATCAAGTTTAATAATATTTGTGCTACACATCGAAAATCAGATGTGCATACTAAAGGACTAAAAATTCAATCCCAAGTTTGATAGATGCTATTCCAGTTGTTGTTTTTTTTTACCTACCTGAAGGTTTTGGAGGAGGTGGCGGTGGAATAGGTCTCTGTGGAGGAGGTGATTCTTTTGTTCTTCTGATAGGTGGCGGCGGCGGTGGCGGCGCTGGTTTCTGATGTATCATATTAAATTATTTTAAAAAACTTATTACTGCGATGACTATTAAAAGTATTAAATCTATAAATAGAAAAGTTCGTGTTTGACCGTATTTCTCTGCTCTCTTATTGTTAATAATCTGATTAGCATCAGTTAGATCAATATAATATGTTCTTAATGAATTACTGATACTATCGCAAGTGTTATCTTTTGCATCAATTATTCTCTCCTTCTTTGAGGTTTTTTCACTGTATTTATAATGATATTTAAACATTTCCTTCTCATGCTCTGCCATTGAAATTGTCCTAGGCAAATAATAATATTTTCTTGTAAATCCGTGGAAAACAATATATAAAGAATATATTGTTAATATTGTTATAATGCCAAACAATATGAATAAGATAACAAATATCCAGTCAAGCGTGTTCAAATGATCTGGTATTCCACAAGGGAAATATTTGTTGAAAGAATAAAGGACACCCCCAATAAAAATAACTATCAAAGTTGTTGGATATTGTATAATTGTATCATAGAAGTTAGACCGTTCATGTTCTAATAAATATTGTTCTTTATAAAATTCAATATCTTTCATTTTTTGTTCTTGTATGATGTTCCAATTTTAAATACCTTTAACAAGTATAAATCTTTGACGATTTCAGTTCAAGCAACCAGATTCTGATTGGTTAAATCTTTCAATTGTTAAATTTAGTTTTTCAAAGTTATAACCTTTTCTCTTCTATCGACTCAATCTGTTTTATTATTTATCTGATTCTTTGTTGTGAATGCATTTCAGTTAATGAGCAATTCTGCCTCTATTGCCTTCTACCAAAATCCCCGCCACCTCCCAGCCACAGGGATTTTTACTTTAACTTTCCATTTTTTTTTCGTGGCTATAAATATGATTTATTTAATCGTAATTTTGTAAACTAAATAATGCGAAATTTTACTTTATGGAAACACTTATAGTATATCCTGACAGTAAGGAGAAGTTAAACTCTATTAAGGCTTTTATGAAAGCCTTAAAAATTTCTTTTGAAGAAGCGAAAACGCCCTATGATTCCGAATTTGTACAGAAAATTCTTGAGGGTGATAAAGATATTATTGCCGGGCGAACAAAAAAAATAAAGCCCGACGATGTATGGAAATAGAACTAACTACCAGGGCACAGGAAGATCTGGAATATTGGTCGAGAGCAGGCAATGCACTTGTACTAAAAAAGATAAGAACCCTTTTAGAAAATATTTTAGAAACACCATTTTCAGGAATAGGAAAGCCTGAGCTCTTAAAGCATGAGTTATCAGGTAAATGGTCGAGGCGTATCACTCAATCTGACAGGATAATTTATCAGGTTATAGGGAATACAGTTTATGTATATTCATTAAAGGGGCATTATTTTCAGGCCAGATAATAGATAGATTGAAATTCTCATCTCATCAGTTGTAGTTTTATTACGCATTGCAACTCCTGATATTCATTGCAAAAATAATCCCCGCCCCCTCTCAGTCGCAGGCATTTCAGATTATATTCCGGTAATATATTGGGATCCTATTCAGCATGGTTCTGATTGTACCCGGAAACATCCCAGGTCGTGCCGACCATAGGAAGTTTAATTCATCAGAGCCAGTAACTTTTTTTCTAATGGTAACATAAATATAAATGTACTGCCTTTCCCAAGTTCGCTTTCTACCCAGATTTTTCCGCCATGTTTTTCTACAAATTCTTTGCAAAGGACCAATCCTAAACCGGTTCCTTTTTCAGCTGCCGTACCAGATGTTGAATGTATTTGCGTAATACTAAATAGTTTGTTCAATATTTCCGGTGCTATTCCAATTCCGTTGTCTGATACTGAAATAGTTATGTTTGATTGTGTTTTCACGGCGTTAATATCAATTCGCCCGCCGGGGTAGGTAAACTTAATAGCATTCGAAACAAGATTCCTTAAAACTGTTTTTAACATATTAATATCTGCAAACACAGTTATCGCCTCTTTTTTACAATGATTTATTGTCATGTTTTTCGCATTGGCGTTGGATTTAAGAATTTCGACAACATTTACACAAACATCTTTAAAATCCAGATTTTGTGGTTCGTATGGTATTTTACCTGATTGCGATTGCGTCCATTTTATTAAATCTTCGAGTAAATTGAATGTGCTTTGTGCTGCATGATTAATGATACTTACCTGATATTCAATTTCATCAGTACTATATGTGCGGATGTTTTCGCTTAGTAATTCTAAAAATCCCAATATCGAACTAAAAGGATTTTTTAAATCGTGAGCAAGAATTGTGATAAAACGGTCTTTGTCGGCATTTAACCGGAGTAATCGCTTAAGTTCTTTGTTAGTTGTGATTAGCTCAGCTGCACGTTTTTCTTTCTCTCTGTTTTGAAAGGCAAGTTCCTTATTGGCAATGAATAGCTCATCTGCCCGTTTTCCTTTCTCATCGTTTTGAAAGGCAAGTTCCTTGTTAGCTATTATTAACTCATCTGCACGTTTTTCCTTCTCTCTGTTTTGAATGGCAAGTTCTTTATTAGCAATGATTAATTCTGCCGCCCGTTTCTCTTTCTCCACGTTTTGAAAGAGAAGCTCTTTGTTGGCAATCACCAACTCATCGGCCCTCTTTTCTTTCTCATCGTTCTGAAAGGCGAGTTCTTTGTTAGCCATTATTAGCTCATCTTCACGTTTTTCTTTTTCTCTGTTTTGAAAAGCAAGTTCTTTATTAGCAATGATTAATTCTGCTGCCCGTTTCTCTTTCTCCTCGTTTTGGAAGAGAAGCTCTTTATTGGCAATAACCAACTCATCAGCCCTATTTTCTTTTTCCTCGTTTTGATAGGCGAGTTCTTTGTTAGCCATTCTTAACTCATCTGCCCGTTTTTCTTTCTCTCTGTTTTGAAAGGCAAGTTCTTTGTTAGCAATGATTAATTCTGCTGCCCGTTTTTCTTTCTCCTCGTTTTGAAAGAGAAGTTCTTTATTGGCAATAACCAACTCATCTGCCCTATTTTCTTTTTCCTCGTTTTGATAGGCGAGTTCTTTGTTAGCCATTATTAATTCATCGGCACGTCTTTCTTTCTCTCTGTTTTGAAAGGCAAGTTCTTTGTTAGCAATGATTAATTCTGCTGCCCGCTTTTCTTTCTCCTGATTTTGAAAGGCGAGTTCTTTGTTGGCAATGATTAACTCGGCTGCCCTTTTTTCTTTCTCCAGGTTTTGAAAGGCAAGTTCTTTGTTGGCGATGATTAACTCATCGGCCCTCTTTTCTTTCTCCTTGTTTTGAAAAGTTAGTTCTTTATTAGCAATGATTAATTCTGCTGCCCGTTTTTCTTTCTCTTTGTTTTGAAAGGTGAGTTCTTTATTTGCAATGATTAACTCTGCTGCCCGTTTTTCTTTCTCAACCTCTTGAAAAGCAAGTTCTTTGTCAGCGATGATTAACTCATCTGCTCTTTTTTCTTTTTCAACCTCTTGAAAAGCAAGTTCTATATTTGCAATGATTAACTCATCTGCTCTTTTTTCTTTCTCAACCTCTTGAAAAGCAAGTTCTTTATTTGCAATGATTAACTCTGCCGCTCTTTTTTCTTTCTCAACTTCTTGAAAGGCAAGTTCTTTATCAGCGATAATTAACTCATCCGCTCTTTTTTCTTTCTCTACCTCTTGAAAGGCAAGTTCTTTATCAGCGATGATTAACTCATCTGCGCGTTTTTCTTTCTCCTGGTTCTGTATGTCAGAATTTAAACGAATTAATTCATTTTGCTTTTTGAGTTCAGCAATCTGATTTTCTAATTCTTTGTATGTCAGTTTAACTTTTATCATCGAATCGTCTTTATAAGAATTTAATTCCAGCTTACGAAGCTAAATGCAGGTGGGTATTGCAGAGGACAAAGCTTTCGTCCAAGTAAAAATTTCGCTTAAGGCAAGTACTTTTAGACCGTATAATACCGTCGAATGCCATTAGCGTTTAATAGCCGATGGTTGCCTCTTCGCGCTTAGCCTTTTTTTGCACGTTTTCATATGCATTCCTCATGGTAACGTTTATTGTTTAATTTTCGTACTTAACTTTCACTAACATATGCCTATACCTTGGTTGGCTTGTATTTTATTTACTGATGCGAGCCGGTAAAATCCCCGCCACCTCTCAGCCGAAAGGATTTTACTATCTCAATTCCGGCTTCATGCAATGAAAATAAATTTTCCTGCTGTGGAAAATTGTTTTACTGACTAGGAATTTAGATTTTCATACTATATAAATAATTTTTCCTTCTGTGGAAAAATATTTTCCCCGCTGGCGCGCATCTCCTGACGCGCGACAATAATTCCTCCCAACAAAAAATCCCCGCCACCTCTCAGTTAAAGGGAATTTCACTTTCTACATCCTATTTGCCATTTTCTATTTCCTATTTCCCTACTCTTCCCCTAACGCAAAAAAGCCACCTCACCGGTGGCTTTTTCATGTTGTATTGCGAATTGGACTACTTCACCAAATCAACTATCGCTTTGAAAGCTGACGGGTTGTTCATAGCCAGGTCGGCAAGTACTTTGCGGTCGAGTTCGATGCTACGGGCATGTAATTTGCCCATAAATACTGAATACGACATTCCATACTCACGGGTACCTGCATTGATACGGGTAATCCATAGTGCGCGGAAAGTGCGTTTTTTGGTTTTTCTGTCGCGGTATGCATACACGCCTCCTTTTTCGTATGCATTTTTGGCTACCGTCCAGACATTTTTGCGCCTACCGAATTGGCCTTTAACCGCTTTTAGGATTTTTTTCCTGCGGGCCCTCGAGGCGACTGCATTGACTGATCTTGGCATTTTACTTGATTT
>Ga0208789_1001875_pt1 | contig 10405 bp, 3 predicted proteins | sample Methanotroph_Enr_FD_187368 | JGI IMG/M metagenome (GOLD analysis project Ga0208789, IMG submission 187368) | Enriched soil microbial communities from Old Woman Creek wetland in Ohio, USA - Methanotroph_Enrichment_5 (SPAdes) (version 2) | ecosystem: Environmental > Terrestrial > Soil > Wetlands...
CTTGTGTGAACTGGTTCGTGGGTGAAATGAATGAACAGGTTTCCATAATGAACGCAAATGGATTCCTTTCTTCTAATTTGAAGTGAATTCCCGCTGTTTATTCCCGAATAATATCTTAAATTTGAAAATTGAACCGTTGAATAATCCGGTTTATGATTAACCTTTAAAAGACCTGGAATGGAGTTGCATAAAATTAAATTGGGAATCACCCACGGAGATATTAATGGAATTGGTTACGAAGTAATTATCAAGGCTTTAGCAGACAGTAGAATTTTGGAGATGTGTACTCCGATTGTATATGGCTCATCAAAAGTGGCTGCCTACTACCGAAAAGCAATGGATAGTGAAATTTTCACTTTTAACAATATTGCCAATGCCAAAGAGGCAAATCCCAGGCGGGCAAATATTATCAATTGCGTTAACGATGAGGTGAGAGTTGAGTTGGGAAAATCGACAAAACAGGCTGGCGAAGCTTCATTGGCAGCGCTTCAGGCTGCTGTTCATGATCTCAAATCGGGCGACATTGATGTTGTTGTTACTGCCCCGATTAACAAAGAAAACATTCAATCCGACAGTTTCAGTTTTCCCGGTCATACTGAGTTCTTTGCCAACGAGTTTGGCACAAAGAACTTCCTGATGCTGATGGTAAGTGATATTTTGAAGGTTGGTGTCACTACCGGACATGTTCCGCTGAGCCAGGTAGTTGGGCTAATAACCAAAGAACGGATATTAAGCAACTTAAGGGTTCTGCAAAAAACGATGCTTGAGGATTTTTCAATCCGCAAACCGCGTATTGCTGTTCTTGGTCTCAACCCGCATGCGGGTGATGGTGGTTTGATCGGCGATGAAGAGGAGAGAATAATTTTACCCGCACTCAGGCAGGCTAATGAAGAGGGAATCATTGCCTTAGGGCCGTATCCCGCCGACGGTTATTTTGGTTCAGGGGAATTTAAGAAATTTGATGCCACACTGGCGATGTTCCACGACCAGGGCCTGATCCCTTTTAAGTCGTTTGCATTTGATTCGGGGGTAAATTTCACCGCCGGGTTACCAATCATCCGTACTTCTCCCGGCCACGGAACTGCTTATGGTCTTGCCGGGACGGGAACTGCCTCCGAAGAGTCGTTTCGCAACGCAATTTACCTGGCTATTGATATATTTGAGAATAGAAAGAGATTTGAAGCTCTGTCAAAAAATCCGCTACAGCGCCACGAGATTGACAGAACCGGCGGGGAATAGTGTTTTCGGTAATCATTGTTAAAACATTTCTATGTACGAATATATTACAGGAAAAGTGGCCGAATTATCGCCGGCCGGTGTGGTTGTAGAAACGGGCGGAATCGGTTATTTTTTGCATATCTCCGTCAATACCTATTCCCGTATCAATGGAAAAGAGCACAGCAAGCTTTTCCTGCACGAAATAGTACGGGAGGATGCCCATTTACTCTATGGCTTTGCAGATAAGTATGAGCGTGATTTTTTCAGGATGTTGATCGCCGTTAATGGAATTGGAGCAGCTATTGCAATTATGATGCTTTCATCCTATCTTCCCGAAGATCTCAGTGATGCTATCCTGACGGAAAACGTAAATCTGCTAAAAAGCATTAAGGGTATTGGGGCTAAAACAGCCCTGCGCGTTATTATTGAACTGAAAGATAAAGTAGGTAAAGGTCCGGCATCCGACAAAATTTTCAGATCGGGAAATGCTGTTGTACGAAATGAGGCCTTAAGTGCGCTCGAAATGTTGGGATTCAATAAAAAAGCTGTGGAAAAAAGTGTAGATCAGATTATTGCAGCCCAACCTGAACTTACTGTAGAACAACTTCTCAAAATTGCATTAAAAAGTTTTTAATAAAATATATTGAGACGGGTTTTATTAAATAAGACGCTAGTTCCATTTTTATTGATCATAACCTTTCTAACCGGTCCTATTATTGCGAAGGATAGTCTGGATTTATCAACTGGGGAAGCTATGTTATTCAACCAGGCTGCTTCCGGTGATTCGGTCCGCCGTGATACCATTGGGCCCCTCCCTTTTCCCTTTAAGGATAAGAACCTTTTTGTTAATCCGGGCCCGGCCGACACCTCTGCTCTTTACCTGAAAAATCCATCAAATATTCAAAAGGTAATTGAATATGACCCTGTTTCGGGCGATTACCTGATCTCTGAAAAAATAGGGACGATTGATTATCGTTTACCTTCATCGCTCAGTCGCCAGGAATACCAGAAAAGCGAACTTCAGAAAACGATCGACCAATACTGGCGGGAGCGGATGGCTCAGAATACCCTCGATAAGAAATCTCAGCTTATCCCCTCAATGCGGATCAGCGGACAGGCTTTCAATAAGGTTTTCGGATCAAATATTGTGAATATCAAACCCCAGGGATATGTTGAAATGAGCCTGGGAGTCAGGAGCAACAGAATTGAGAATCCTTCTATCCCGGTTCGGATGCAACGTAATACAACCTTCGATTTTAATCAGAAAATTAATGTTAATCTCGATGGCCAGATTGGCGACCGGCTGAAAATGCGGTTTAATTACAACACCGATGCCACCTTCGATTTTGAGAATAAAATAAAACTCGATTATTCGGGCGACGAAGATGATATCGTGAAAAATGTTCAAGCCGGAAATGTTTCTATGCCGTTGACCGGAACACTGATCAGGGGTGGGACAAATCTTTTCGGGGTGAAAACCGACCTGCAGTTCGGGAAATTGTCGGTTTCGACCGTTTTTTCCCAGCAAAAAGGGGAAACAAAAGTGATTAGTACGGAAGGGGGCGCCACAAAATCGAAGTTTGAAATTAATGCTACCGACTACGATGCCAACCGTCACTTTCTGCTGGGGCACTTTTTTTACGAAACCTATGACCAGGCGCTTGCAGAGTTACCCATTATTAAATCGGCTGTTACGATCAACAAGATTGAGGTGTGGATTACCAATAAGTCCAGCCGTTTCCAGGAATCGCGTAATATATTGGCCCTTATGGATCTTGGTGAAAAAGGGAATAACAGGCAGAATCAGCGGATTTCTTCTTTTGGCGATACTCCGGGTCTCTCTTTCCCTTTTAATACCTACCCGGGTAACGATATCAACGGACTTTATAAAGAGATGAATACGACCTATTCCGGCATTCGTGATATTGCACAACTCAGTGCGGCGCTCGGACCGTTAGTAGCCCAGGACTTTGTCGGAGGACGCGATTATGAAAAAATTGAGAATGCCCGGTTATTGGATTCTACAGAATATACGCTTAATCGACGGCTAGGCTATTTGTCGCTAAATCAATCAATTAACAATGATGAAGTGCTGGCGGTTGCCTATCAGTACACGGTAAACGGAGAGACATTCCAGGTCGGAGAGTTTTCCACCGATGGTATTGCAGCTCCGGGAACGTTAATCCTGAAATTGCTAAAAGGGACAAACCTGAATCCCTTGTTCAAAAACTGGCGGTTAATGATGAAAAACATTTACAACATCAACGGTCAGCGAATTTCAGCAGAGGAATTTAAGATGGAGGTGCTTTTCAAAAATGATGCCGCCGGATCGAATATTAATTATCTTCCCGACGGACCTCTCAAAGAAAAGATCTTACTCAGCGTGATGAATCTTGACCACCTCAACAAACAACTCGATCCATATCCTGACGGGATTTTCGATTTCCTGGAACAGGTTACAATCAATTCCCAGCGGGGACGCATTATTTTCCCGGTTATTGAACCTTTTGGATCGAATCTCGAAAGACAGTTCAGTGGCGATGCAAACGCAATCAGCAGATATGTCTTCCGTAGCCTGTACGATAAAACAAAAACCGCAGCGGAACAGGACGCAGAAAAAAATAAATACCGGCTCATCGGAAGCTATAAAGGGACTTCAAACAATGAGATATCGCTCGATGCTATAAATATAACACGTGGTTCGGTGAAAGTGATGGCCGGTGGAAGACAACTCCAGGAAGATGTTGATTTCATTGTTGATTATACGCAGGGAAAAGTAAAGGTCATTAACCAGGGTTTGCTCGAATCGGGGACCCCTATTTCTATATCGACAGAAAGCGAAGACCTTTTCAGTATGCAAAGGAAAACCATGCTGGGAACGCATTTAAATTACGAATTCAGTAAGAATTTCAACCTCGGTACCACGCTGATGTATCTCCACGAAAAGCCGCTTTATCAAAAAGTAAATTACGGTGAAGATCCCATTTCAAACCTGATGCTCGGTTTAAATGCCTCCTGGAACGCAAATTCCGGCCTCATTACGCGGGCAGTAAATGCGCTCCCTTTCCTTAAAACCACCGCCGAATCAAAAATAGCGGTCGAGGCTGAGTGGGCCAGGTTATTCCCGGGGCACTCAAAGGTGATTTCGAAAGAAGGGGCTGCCTATATTGATGATTTCGAAGGAGCCAAAACGCCTATCAACCTTAAATCATTCGTAGGCTGGACGATGGCCAGTACGCCGCAGTCGAACGAATTATTCCCCGAAGGTGACTTAATCAATAACCTGGCAAACGGGTATAACCGGGCGCTGATTTCGTGGTACATCATCGATCCATATATGCAGCGGCGCACCGCCCCCAGGTACCTTATCGACCAAAAAAAACTTGATGATCACCGGGTAAGGGAAGTGTTTCAAAAAGAGATTTTTCCTACCCGTGAAACCCCGGCTGGTCAACCGACAAATATCCCTACCCTTGACCTCTCCTATTATCCTTCTGAAAGAGGCTCTGACAATTATGAAACAGCGCCAAGCGGCTATTCCTCAGGTACTGCCCGCAATGGTACTTTGAAATCACCCGAAACAAGATGGGGAGGAATTATGCGGAAAATTGAGACGAGCGATTTCGAAGCGGCAAATGTTGAATACATCGAATTCTGGTTGATGGATCCCTTTGCCGAGGACAAGGCTGGCGATCCGAATCCGGGTGGCGACCTCTATTTTAACCTGGGAAATGTATCTGAAGATATATTACGCGATGGACGCAAGTCGTTCGAACACGGCTTACCCGCCGACGGGACTACTGCAAATACCGACGTTACGAACTGGGGACGTGTTTCCAAACAGCAGTCTTTGGTAAAGGCATTTGATAATTTGCCACAGGCACGCGTAAACCAGGATGTCGGACTTGACGGTCTTAAATCGGCAGATGAAAAGACATTCTTTAGCAGCTATCTCGATAATCTCCTGCCAATTGTAGGCGATACAGCCATGAAACAAGCCAGCAGGGACCCGTCGAGCGATGATTACCATTATTTCCGGGGTACTGACTACGATGGGGAGCAGAAAGATCTGTTGGAAAGGTATAAATATTATTCCAGGACGGAAGGTAACTCGCCTACCACAGAACAGTCGCCGGAAAGCTACCCGACGGCCGCTACTTCAATTCCTGATGTTGAGGATATTAATGATGACAACACGCTGAATGAAACTGAGGCCTATTACCAGTATCACCTGAAGCTTGACCGCAATAATATGGTCCTGGGAAAGAACTATATTTCGGATATTGTAAAGTATGAAGCGAATACCCTGAACAGTGGAACAAAGCCAATCACCTGGTACCAATTCAAAATACCGGTGAGTTCACCCGACAAGGTTTACGGGGCAATCAGCGATTTCAGATCCATCCGTTTTATACGCATGTTTTTAAAAGGCTGGCAAAAGCCTGTCGTATTGCGATTTGCTACGCTTGATCTAGTGAGGACCAATTGGAGACGATACGATAAAGACCTCACCGAAGATTTGAGTCTCCCCTCACCCGGAACTCAGTTTGAGATTTCTGCAGTCAATGTGGAGGAGAATAGCATAAGGAGTCCTGTCAACTATATTCTTCCTCCGGGTGTCAGCCGCATTATTGATCCCTCAAATGCGCAGCTGACCCAGTTGAACGAGCAGTCGATGGTTTTGCGGACGATCGATCTGCAGCCTGGCGATGCCCGGGGTGCCTATAAAACGATGATGATCGATATGCGCAGGTATAAAACCCTGAAACTGGAGGTTCATGCCGAGGAGATGGAGGGTTCAGCCCTGAGGGACGAGGATCTTTACCTGTTTGTTCGTTTAGGCTCCGATTTCCAATACAATTACTATGAATACGAAATCCCGTTAAAGCTGACAGCACCGGGTCTTTACAGTAGTGATGTGGAAACCGACAGGTTAAAGGTCTGGCCTGAAGCGAACAGGGTTTATATCCCGCTGGAAGAGCTTCCTCAGCTTAAACTGGACCGTAACAGCAAGATGCGGCAATCGGGATCGACAATAACACTTGGAGATATCTTCGAAAAGACAGATGCGGGTGTAAACGGCAATAAGAACAGGATTAAAATCAAAGGTAATCCCGATCTTTCACAGGTGGAGGTTTCTATGATAGGCATCAGGAATAAAAGGGGGAGAACGCTTGGACCGAAATCAGTTGAGGTTTGGGTGAATGAACTGCGGCTGACCGATTTTGAAGAGAGAGGGGGCTGGGCAGCAATAGGCCGCGTTTCAGGAAATTTAGCCGACCTGGGTACCTATTCGTTCGCCGGAAGGATGACCACAACGGGGTTCGGAAGCATTGACTCAAAAATGGGACAACGGACGATGGACGACTCGCACGAATATGATATCTCCACCAATCTGGAACTCGGGAAGTTTTTTAAACCAACATCGGGGGTTAAAATACCACTCTATCTCGGTTTCTCGAAATCGGTCGCCACACCTGAGTATTCACCTTTGGATAAAGATGTAAAACTGACGGATGCCCTTGCCAACGCAGGCAGTTCGAATGCCCGCGATTCGATAAAGCGAATTTCCCAGACATTTACTTCGCGAAAGAGTATCAACTTAACGAACGTCCAGATTGATAAACCCAATAAATCGGAAAATCCAAAAATATATGACTTGTCGAACCTCTCGCTCACCTTTTCCCATAACCAGTATGACCACGGGGATATCAATACCGTACTGGAGCAGACTTTTAATACACGTGCATTGCTGAACTACTATTTTGTAAGCCGCCCTTCTCCTATCGATCCCTTCAAAAATATAAAATTTCTCAAATCTCCGGCATTAGCTTTAGTGCGTGATTTCAACCTCAATTTTGTCCCAACCCAGCTGTCATTCCGTTCTGATCTCAATCGCAACAGCAGCACTGTGCAATACAGGAATATCACCAACCCGGGATTTCTGCTTCCAAAATCGGTTCTCAAAGATTTCATCTGGAACAGGTTTTACGACTTTCGTTTCGATCTGACACGCGGTCTTAAAATAGATTTTTCAGCGATCAATACTTCCCGGATAAATGAACCACTCGGTGAACCGGATAAAAATCTGCCCGGTTACCAGGCACGGCGCGATACGATCTGGCAAAGTATCCTGGACGGGGGCCGGAATACCCATTACCATCATACATGGAATATTACTTACACGCTCCCGATCAATAAATTCCCCTTACTCGACTGGACATCATCAACAGTCATTTACCAGGCAGGGTACGACTGGGATGTGGCACCAATTACGAAGAGTAATTATGTCGTTGGCAACAGCATCAATAATTCGCGTGCCGTTCAGCTAAACGGGCAGGCCGATTTTATAAGATTGTATAACCGTGTTCCCTACCTGAAAAGAGTGAACCAGAAATACGGTGAATTCAGCCGCGGCCGCCGTGATGCCCAGACCACCCGGGGGCAAGGTGCCGCGGTAAACAGCGCTGCCCCCACAAAGTTCAGGGATGGGAACGCAGTGATGGTAAAGAATGTTCCACAATCGATCTTTCATAAATTGGGAACCGCAAATGTAACAGTCAGCGTAACTGACGAAAAGGGGAAAACGATTAACGGAAAAACAAAAGTCGTCAACGAGAATCGGGTGATGTTCACTCCCGAAACCGATTGTGCCAAAGCAATAGTCGAAGTAACAGGACGTAAAGACCAGGAGACAAAAGTTGCTTTGCACCTGGATGAATACCTTGCCCGCTTCCTGATGATGCTTTACAACGTGAATATCTCCTACACCGAAAATGCCGGAACTGGTCTTTACGGATATTTGCCCGGAACCAATTTCTTCGGATCGTCAAATTACGAAAACAGTAATGGCAACGCACAGCTTGCTCCCGGTTTACCATTTATATTAGGCCACCAGGACACCGACTTTGGCCGGCAAGCCGCAGAAAAGGGATGGATTTCAACCGACACGATTCTGAACAGGCCATATATGATGAGCAAGAATACGCGGTTGAATCTCAGGGCTAAAATAGTTCCCATTCCCGATTTGAAGATTGACATTAGTGCAAACCGGAGTTACTCCAACAACTCTTCCGAATTCCTCATTTATGATGATCAAAACGGTTGGGGGAGTTTTAATAAATCGTTTAACGGGAATTTCTCCATGACTGTTATTTCGATTGGCTCGTCATTCGAAACGCTTGGAAAATCGGAAGTCCAGGACTCTAAGGTTTGGAATCAGTTCAGACAAAACAGGGAAATAATTGCCCGGCGCCTCGACAATACGAGGATCGCAAATCCGGATATTGGATACGTCCCCGGTACATTTAACCCGGCAACAGGTTTTCCATACGGTTATGGCTCGTCGGCCCAGGAGGTGTTAATCCCGGCATTCCTTGCTGCTTATTCGGGCAAGAGCGCCGAAAAAGTACCGCTCACACCATTCCCCTCTGCAAAATTTATGATGCCGAACTGGAGGATTCAGTATTCGGGAGTTGTAAATAAAATTAAAGGGCTCAAAGATGTGATGAAGTCGATGAGTATCACGCATGACTACCGCTCAACGTATAGTGTTGGTTCCTATATTTCGAATCTTAACTATAAAACTGAGAATGACGGTTATAGTTATATTTTTGATGCGCAGAACAATTTTTTATCCAGGTATGACATTGCCACGATAAACATAAACGAAACTTTTAATCCCCTGTTTGATGTTGACATCACATGGCTCAATAATGTTACCTCCCGTTTCGAATATCGTAAAACCAGGAATATAATGCTCAGCCTGACCAACAACCAGGCGATGGAACTTTATAATAACGAGGCAAGTATGGGACTGGGTTACCGTTTCGAAAATATGAAATTGTTTGTCAAAACGAAGAGTTCGCAAAAAATGTTAAATAACGATCTGAATGTAAGGGCCGATGTAACCTATGGAAAGACCAAGACTGTACTCCGTAAGCTTGTTGAGGAGAACAATCAAACCACGGCAGGCCAGGAGTCATTCTCGGTCAAATTCTCCGCCGATTATAACCTGAGTGAGGTATTTATCGTACGGTTATTTTACGACAGGATTTTGAACAGCCCGTTTATTTCGAACTCGTACCGGACAACCAATTCGAATTTCGGTGTAAGTTTCAGATTTACGCTGATGCAGTGACGAGACTTTGATTTAAAACAGGTGGTTATCACCATTTGAGGAATGGCGGCTGGCGGCTGGCGATTGGCAACTGGCGGCTTGCTACTGGCGGCTTGCTACTGGTGGCTGGTTCAATTGATAAATGACATACAATAAACTCTATCCCCCTCGTTTGCAACGAGGGGTTAGATGTCAGTCGTTTGCAACGATAATAATATCAGAAATGAAATTTGCAATCCAGATAATTATTGTTGTGAAAAGCAGCCCAAAGGAATCATCAATATTACAACAAAAATTTAAAGATGAGTTGTAAACTCACCACCACAAACCCCTCGTTACAAACGAGGGGGAGTATTGTAGATCAACATAGCCAAAATTCATTCTTCCGCAGATAAACTTTTTTATTTACCGGACAACAATGAATTTAATTATAAGTTCCCGTTATCATTAATGAGCAGTCAACAGCCAGGTGCCAACAGCCAGGTGCCAGAAGCCAGCTGCTGGTTCAATTAATAAATGATATACAATAAATCACTAACATCCAAAATGACAAGGAGATGCTACTGCATAATCTAAAAAAAGGAGTTATCGAGGCGGGGTGTGACGAGGCCGGCCGGGGTTGCCTGGCTGGTCCTGTATTTGCTGCAGCAGTGATTTTACCCGAAGATTTCAGCTCAGAACTGTTGAACGATTCAAAAAAACTGACCGAAAAACAACGTTACGAATTACGTCCTGTCATTGAAAAAGCAGCTATTGCCTGGGCGGTGGCAATGTACGATCATCTGGAGATTGACCAGGTTAATATCCTCAATGCCTCCATCTTTTCGATGCACCGGGCATTGGACCAGCTTTCTCCTTTTCCGGAGCATATAATAGTTGACGGAAACCGTTTTAAACCATACAAAAAGATCCCGTATACCACTGTTATAAAAGGCGATGGCATATATCTTTCAATCGCGGCAGCCTCGGTTCTTGCAAAAACCTACAGGGATGATTTTATGCTTGATTTACACCAACAATATCCTGAATATGGCTGGGACCATAATAAAGCGTATCCGACCGCTTTCC
>Ga0208789_1001877_pt1 | contig 10385 bp, 11 predicted proteins | sample Methanotroph_Enr_FD_187368 | JGI IMG/M metagenome (GOLD analysis project Ga0208789, IMG submission 187368) | Enriched soil microbial communities from Old Woman Creek wetland in Ohio, USA - Methanotroph_Enrichment_5 (SPAdes) (version 2) | ecosystem: Environmental > Terrestrial > Soil > Wetlands...
AAAAATATGCACGAAGCCTCAATAGCCCAGGCCATCCTCGACCAGGTCCTAAAAGCCCTTCCCGCCCCCGATTCGCGCATAACCAAAATTTCCCTCGTAGCAGGCCCATTCGCCGGCATCGAATTCGAAAGCCTCAATTTCTATTTCGAGGAGCTAAAAAAGAACACCCCCGCCGCCCCCGCCAAACTCGAAATGAAAACTCTCCCGGCAACCATCATCTGCACTTCATGCTCCCACCAGGAAGATTTCACCCCCGGCTCCGAGCTTAAAACAAAATGTCCAATATGCTCAGCCCCCAACCGCATCACAGGCTCCAGCGATTTTTACATCGACTCCATCGAGATCGAAGAGGAATAACCAACCGCATGCGCAACACAGAAAAAACCGCCCCCATGCCCCGCGCCCGCGGCTTTGCCGCCCTTTGCATCACATATTTCCTCAGTGTATTCACAAATAACTTCTTTAAACAATCCGTAATGCTCCTTGCCATCGCCGCCGGCCGCGAGCAGCTCCAGGTCTGGGCCACAGTTCTCATCTACCTCCCCTTCCTGCTCTTAGCCGCCCCAGCCGGTTTCTTCGCCGACCGATTCGCGAAACGCACAGTCGTCGTCTGGTGCAAAATCCTCGAACTCGCCGCCATGTTAATAGCCGCTTTCGCCATCATGACCATGAACTGGTCCCTCATCCTCATCGTCCTCGCAGTAGAAGGCATCCAGTCCGCCCTCTTTAGCCCCGCTATCAACGGAACTATTCCCGCGATATTCGCCCCCGAACTCGTCACCAAAGCAAACGCCATTGTCCGCATGGTCTCCACCGGCGGCATCCTCGCAGGCGTCGCCGTCGCCGGTTTCGCCCTCGATATCCCCGGCCTAATCGCCCGCCTTCCCGCAAACCGCCTCACCATCGCCGTCGCGGTTGTCATTCTCATGCTCCTGGCAATTATAGCCAGTTTAAAACTGCCGCGCTTCGCCGCCGTCTCCCCCGATCTCAAATTCCCCATCACCGGCCCACTCGATACGCTCAAAACCCTCGCCGCCATCCGCCGCGACTACCTCCTGGGCATCGCCATAATAGCCCAGGCCGCATTTTACTTTATCGGCATGCTGAATATCCTTGTCATAAACCAGCTCGGCATAATGCAGTTTAAACTTAGCCCCTCACTTACCTCCGTCCTCATTCTCGCCCAGCTCCTGGGCATTGCCGGCGGCGGCCTCATCGCTGCTCGCCTCGCAAAAGGCCCCCGCTGGTACAAAGTCCTCGTCCCCGCCGCGATTCTTCTCGCATTTTGCATGCTCGCCACAGGCTCCGCGCCGCGCCTCGATACCTTCCTCAGCTCCGTTTTAGCCGACTACCCCCTCCTCACAAAATTTCTTGTCGACTCATATCTCGTAGTCGTACTCGGACTCATGGGGATCGGCGGTGGAATTTATATGGTCCCCCTCGATGCCTTCATACAGGTCCGTCCCGCCGCGGACAAAAAAGGCCAGATCATCGCCGCCTCAAACTTCACCTGCTTTTCCGGCGTGCTCATCTCAGGCCCGGTACTGTGGGTTTATAACCATTTTACCGTCGCACCCACCAACATCTTCGCCTCCATTGGCATTTTCATCCTCATCGCATCCATCTTCCTCAAACTCGCCCTCAACCACCACGACCGAATGAATAACTCTTAATGAATTGCCCTACTTGCCCGGCAGGCAAAATAGCCTCTTCTTTTGCCATCAGCGCTGCCGTGCCTTCCTTGCCGCCCGTCATAATACGATAGCACTGGGTCCGCACCCCGTCTATGGTTCTCACCAAACCTATCAAACCAATGCCGCTAGCACCACTCTGCGCGCAATCATTGGGGCATGCCGATATCCGCACCGCATTATCCCCCGTATTCACGCCCTGCAGATCAGACCTTAGCATATCCCCCATACCCGTGCTGTCCGTAATCGCGTTTGGACAACTCGCCGACCCCGGGCACGCTACGATACGCGGCATACTCGAATATTTCGATAAATACCCCAGTTCAACCGCCCTTTCACCAAAAAGCTCAAAACCATGATCGAGGTTTATATAGATAGTCGCCCCGGCAAACTCCGCCGCATCCGCAAAGGCCATTACGTCCTCACAAGGTATATTGCCGCTTGGAAAATTAAGAACACCCACGCGACGATTCTTGCCCGCCCCACAATCCCGGCCGATTTCCGGCCAAACCTGCCGTTTCAGAACCGATTCAAATCTGGATCGCAGTTCGGCTGCAAACTGCTCATCTCCAAGCCGCTGACGTACATGGCGCAATCTCGCAGCCCGGCGATTAGTTCTGTCTCCCATTTCGGCAAACATCTCCACAGCGGCTACGCATAACGCCTCTATATGCCCCGCCGACAATGCCGAAAACAGCTTGATTCCCGTCGCCGGCCTTGCCCCAAGCGACCCCGCGACTATAACATCAAAACTCCCATCGCCACGCGCCACAAACCCAAGATCATTTATAAAAGGCCTCGCGCACGCCCGCAGGCACCCGGAAAAGCTGATCTTGAACTTCCGTGGCAACTCCCTTATAAACGCCAATTTACTTAGGTTTTCTTCAAGTTTCACTGCGATCGAGTACACATCTTCGCCCCCGCATTTCTCGCACTGCCCGCACACCGTTATATTGCGCAGCGAATCACCCCCGGCTCCCACAAAGCTAAGCCCCGCCTCATGCAGCTGTGTTTGCACCGTCAAAACATCCGCCTCTCGAACACCATGCAATTCGATATCCTGCCGCGTCGTAAGATGTAGCCCGGCCTCTGGCGTAAACCTCATCGCGATTTGAGCCAGCGCCCGCAGATGGCTTGCCCCGATCCTTCCACCCGGCACTCTTACTCGCTGCATAAAGAAGCCTTCTTGCTTTTGTGCATAAACGCCGTAAAGTCGGCTATTGGCAGTCATCATAGATTGTATTCCGGTAAATATTTCTGCTCACTGAGCATTTCTTTGATCTTTATTATCACATCTTTCTGTGACCCGATATCATTGATCTGGAGGTCCGGCTCGCGGTTATTGAACCTGCACGGCCCGATATTAACCACAACAGTATCGCCAGGCTCATTGAGCTTTGCAAGCATTTCAAGTTCATGATCATCTAAATCGCTGGCCGTTGTTATAAGCACGATCCCAGCGTCAGTAAATAGATGTGCGATCTCACCGAGCCGACGCAGATATTCATCACGCTCACCGAGATGATCGATATCAGAATCCACACCAAGTAAGCTGTTTGAAAGGCCAAGGTAATAGACCGCCCTTGAGCCTGCGAACAGATCAGCTTCCAGTGCTTTTGCAAGCTGGGCCTTGCCTGTGCCGGCTTCGCCGGTGATAAGCACCATCGCGGCCCGTTGGCCGTACCTTGCCGCCCGCTGCGGCGCCGATATGTCCGACCGCTGCCACTGCTCGCTTCGGCGGGTGACATGCTCAGCTATCATGCTGGTATTTGTTTGAATCTGATCAGTTATTATGCCTCCGCCGGCGATTTCGTAATTATCTATAAGCACAAACCGTCCGGTCTGTGCGATATCCGGCGCCAGGTCGAATGCCACGGGTTTTAACGTTTCAAAAACGCACTGGGCCACCTCATGCCTTTCAACCTGTTGGCGGTTGCTCTCTGCCGTTAGTTCAGACGCATCCAGCACCGTCTCTATGCTCTTTAACCATACCGGCACCTGCGCACCAGCGAGTTTCATCTTATATCGCTTGTGCCCCAAAAGCGGGTGTTTGCCAAGCCAGAAAATGTTCGCCCTCAATTGCGTCCCCACCTTTGGCGCCGCCTGTCCCGCCTTGGCCATCAGTTCACCTGGCAAAACATATATCTGCTTCTCAAGTGTAACGCCGATGCTCTTGCCTGCAAAAGCACACTGCTTTTCCGGCACATTGAATTCCTCGATACTCGCAACGCGAGACTTTTTCCCCGATGGATAAAACACCACCTCTTCGCCCACCGACACCGCCCCTGTCTCGATCCGCCCTGCTATTATTCGCCGATCATCGCCCTGCGCGGTGAACTTATAAACATCCTGCACCGGCATGCGAAGCACCTTATCACGCAACGAAAGTTCTTTCGTAAACCCGTCAAGAGTACCAAGAACAGTTGCCCCTTGATACCAGTGCATATTTTCGGAATTATTCATGATGTTATCGCCGTAACGTGCACTGATCGGTATAAATGCTTTGGGCACCAGACCTGTTTTCGCCAAAAACTGCGAATATTCTTCAACTATCGTATCGAACACGCCTTTATCATACCCAACCAGGTCGAGTTTGTTTACGCATACAGCTACCTGTTTTATACCAAGCATTCCAAGCAGGTACCCATGCCGCCGTGAATTCTCCTGCACCCCTTCCTTCGCATCGATCACCAGCAGCGCAGCCTCTGCACGCGCCGCACCGCTTATCATATTCTTCAAAAATTCAATATGACCCGGCGCGTCGATAATAATATACTCACGATTGGCCGACTTAAAAAAGCACCTGGCTGAATCGATCGTAATACCCTGTGCCTGCTCATCCTGCAGCGCATCAAGCAGAAACGCGTATTCGAAAGGCCTTGCGTTTCGCTCGCACTGCGCCTTCACCTGGGCCAATTTGCCCTGCGGCAGCGACCCCGTATCCGCCAATAGCCGCCCCACAACAGTACTCTTGCCGTGATCAACATGCCCTATTACAACGATATTCATCTGGTCGCGCTTAACACGATTCCCTGATGACGCCACAATCTCTTTTTCTAGCCCTGTTCCCTGCATAATTATCTCTCAAAACCACAACTGCACACCGACTCTATCACACCCGCAAATTAATCAATAATCATTAATCAATAATCATTTTACATGTACCCGCGCCGTCTTAATGTCTCAAGCCCATTACCATCTTCCTTATCCTGCTCTCGCCCGCTGCGTTCGGCGATATTGGCAAATTTGCCGCTGCGCAGCTCCTCGATTATTTCTTGCACATTCCTGGCGGTAGATTCCACCGGCTTCGTGCAAGGCCAGCACCCAAGCGAGCGATACCGAATCCCTTGTCCGCGATCAAAATAAAGATCCGTTACCGGAATATTTTCCCGCTCGATATATTCCCAGATGTTCAGCTCCGTCCAGTCCAGCAGCGGATGTATCCGCACATGCGTGCCAGGCGCAAAATCCGTCTTAAACTGGTTCCAAAGCTCCGGCGGCTGATCCCCCACATCCCAGTCGCTTTGTTTATCGCGAGCGGAAAAATACCGCTCCTTGCTCCGGCTTCCTTCCTCATCCGCACGCGCCCCGACGATCACGCCCGTAAACGCCTCGCCCCCCACGCGCTGAACATACTCCCCCGTCGCATGGTCCAGAATCCACCTCGGCCATTCACCCGAAAGCGTCTTTTTTAAGGCCTCGCTCTTAAGCGATGCGCAGCATTCAAGCCGGGTGCTATTTCCATCCGGAAACGTCTGCTTAGATTCCAGCGCCGCCGCATTTTTCCCAACGATCATATTAAGCTTCCATTTCCTGGCCAGCTCATCACGATATGTGATCATCTCCGGCACTTTAAAACATGTATCGATGTGCATCAGCGGTATCGGCGCATGCCCGAAAAATGCCTTCCTCGCCAGCCAAAGCAAAACCGTGCTGTCCTTGCCGATCGACCACAGCATCACAAGCTGCTTAAACTGCCGATACGCCTCCCTCAATATAAACACGCTCTGCGATTCTAATGCCTCAAGATGATCCATTTATAAAACCTTCTTCATCTTCATTTCAAATTTTTTTTCTTTTTTTGTTTCGAATTTGTTTGAGATTTGATGCTTGTTATTTGGAATTTGCTTTAGGTTTTATTCCGCCATGAAGTCCGCATTCCTTCGTCGCCGGATGTTCCCACCACCACCGCCCGTCGCGAATATCTTCCCCGTCCTTTAACGCCCTGGTGCAAGGCGCGCATCCTATGCTTGGATAACCCCTGTCGTGCAGCACATTATATGGCACATGGTTATCGCGAATAAATTTCCAAACCATTTCACTCGTCCAATCCGCCAGCGGATTTATTTTGATCAGCCCGTTAGCCTCATCCCATTCGATGCGATCCAAACTAGCCCGCGAAACCGCTTGTTCACGCCTAAGCCCGCATATCCACGCATCAAGAGAGTTCAATTTTCGCCTCAGCGGCTCGACTTTGCGTATCCGGCAGCATTTCTTCCGCAGTTCAACACTGTCGTAAAACATATTGGGCCCAAACTCAGTTACAAATTCCTCAAGCCTCTTCGTATCAGGCGCCAGAACTTCGATCCTGATCCCGTAGTGTTCGCGCGTCTGCGCCATTAAATTATATGTTTCCTGGTGCAGCCGCCCGGTATCCAGCGTAAATATCCCACCGCGCCAGCCCGATCCGCACAGCATGTGCGTGAGCACCTGGTCCTCCCCGCCGAAACTCGTTGCTAGTGCTATCCGCTCACCGAATTCACCCGCAACCGCCTCAAGCAATTTGCCCGCGCTAAGCCCTGCCGTACGAGTCTTTAGCTGCTCAATATCATAATTAAATTTCATATTCAACCGGCTCTATCTTTCCGAGTTTGATTTTATGCCATAATCGCTCATGAAAATAAAACGCGCCTATCTTCAAACATGTATCAAAAAGCCCTATCTGCACCGCGAGTTCGATCTTCTTGGTCAAAATAAGCGCAACGACGAAAGTTACTGCCGTCCCGACAATACGATAGCTGACCGCCTTGACTATACTTCTTAAATGTGTTTCCACCGTTAACTCCTGAATTCTTCAAACAGCCACGTCGAAAGATATCTCTCCCCGCAGCTTGGGATTATCACTACGATCAGCTTGCCTTTCGCCTCTGGTTTATGCGCGATCTTCAACGCCGCCGCAATCGCCGCGCCGCTGGAAATACCCACAAGTATCCCCTCTTCCCGTGCCATTCGCCTCGCAAACGTCCCCGCCTCGTCATCTTTTATCTCAACTACCTCATCGATAAGCTCGCGATCCAGTATCTCCGGCACAAACCCCGCACCGATCCCCTGTATCTTATGCTGCCCAGCCTTGCCGCCTGCAAGCACCGGCGAACCCGCAGGCTCCACAGCTATCACCTTAAACTGGGGCTTTCGCTTCTTGAGCACGCTGGCTATACCCGTCAGAGTCCCGCCTGTACCTACTCCCGCAACAAGATAATCCGCCTTCCCGTCAGTATCCTGCCATATCTCCTCTGCGGTCGTCTTCTGATGTATTTCCACGTTGGCCTTATTCTTGAACTGCTGTGGTAAAAACGCGCCCGGTGTATTCGCCACGATCTCTTCAGCTTTCTTCACCGCACCGGTCATCCCTTCAATTCCCGGCGTAAGCACCACCTCGGCCCCGAATATCTTAAGCAACGCCCGCCTTTCAACGCTCATCGTATCAGGCATCGTAAGTATCAGCTTATAACCCCGCGCCGCCGCGACAAACGCAAGCGCAATACCCGTATTGCCGCTCGTCGGTTCCACTATCAGCCCGCCGGGTTTGAGTTTTCCTTCACGCTCAGCGGCATCTATCATTGCTGCGCCAATGCGGTCTTTTACACTCGAGAGCGGATTAAAAAACTCCAGCTTAACCACGATCTCCGCCCCGCTCCCTTTACCGATCTTATTCAAACGCACCAGCGGCGTCCTGCCGATTGTCTTTGTAATATCCGAATAAATATTCATAACTGTCCCCTTATAAAATTCGGGGCGACAGCTCCTGCCGCCCCCATAACCTTAAAACGCATATTGTGCACTCAATACAAGTCCCTCGCCAAAACCAACTTTCTGGGCAGATTTCTCGTCGCCTGCGTTTACATAAGCCGCCACCAGCGTAAAATTCTTATTAACGAACCACGCCACATGCGCATCCCAGTAATCGGCATTCTTGAATCCGTCATCGAATTGCGCGCCCTGTTTGTACTCCACACCGACAGCCACATCGTCACGCACCAGAACATCCGCATTTGCGAACCATGTCGTATCTCGGTCGTCCGAATACCCAAGCACGCCCGTCGTGTAGCCATCTGTAGAAAGCACGCCACCAGATACCAGCAAAGGCCTGGGCAGCAGCCCTTTGATAAACTTCGTCGCGACAAGGTAATAATCAAAACCGCTCGAATCCGCCGCAGGCACGATCTTCACAGGCGACGTGTGCTTGCTTATCACACCAGCCGAAACCGCCGGGCTCCAGTCGCCAAACGCGTTCTCCGGTAATAGAACCAGCTTCGCCCCGACGCTCTCTTTTGTGATATTATCCGCCCCGCTTGGCGATATCGTCTCATGCCCAAACGACACCTCAAGCCGCTTTGCGAACGTCTCCGCGATACCGATGCTCGTCCAGTCGATCTTGCTCTCGCCCAGATTCACATACCAGCCTCCGATTTGCGGCCTCCCCAGTATCTTACCAACATCGCTGTTGGGATCGCCAAGTGCCGACCCCGGGTTAGCAGGATAAGCCAGCGGATTAAACGCCACGCCGCCTACGCCCTCCAGGTTCGTCAGCGGCACGCCCGCCTCGCCCGGATACGCAAACACAAACACTGTAATTACTGCCAGAAACACAACCTTCTTCACTGTGATCTCCTAAGCCTATCCTCCAGTGGTCTGGTCGAATCTGGCCATATTAACTTTTTAATTACCTCCGGTTTCTCCGGTCGGATTTTTTGCATTTTCGGACTTTGATATTATTTCAACTTCTGTCTTCTGACTTCTGTCTTCTGATTAAATTCCCTCGCCATGTTCATACTGTTGAACATCGAATCGCATCCTCTCGGTCTTATCAACCTGCACGATTCGTGAATTATGCACTGTTATCACTACCTGCCCGAACTTTATATTTCGAACAGCCGACGCTATCTCGTTCAGTGCCGCAGGATCATTTTTGCTGCTGTTTATCTTTTCATTGCTCATCACATATCCGCCTAGGCTGTAGCCTTTGCGATCGCCTGCTCGATATCGGCAATGATATCATCCACATGCTCGATACCTATCGACAGCCGCACAAAATCTTCGGTAACGCCCGTCGCAAGCTGCTCTGCTGCCGATAATTGCTGATGTGTCGTCGAAGCCGGGTGTATGGCCAGCGTCTTTGCATCGCCCACATTCGCCAGGTGAGAGATCAATTCCAACGAATCGATGAACTTCTTGCCTGCCTCTTTGCCGCCCTTTATGCCGAATCCCAGTATCGCACCCGCACCATTTGGCAAATATTTTTTCGCTCTGCCAAATTCTTTGCTTGATTCGAGCCCCGGATAATTTACCCATGCCACCTTCGGGTGCTTAGAAAGATACTTTGCCACCGCCAGCGCGTTCTCCGAATGCCTCGGCAGCCTCAAATGCAGCGTCTCCAAACCCTGTAAAAACAAGAACGCGTTAAACGGCGACAGTGCCGGCCCAAGATCACGCAAAAGCGTCACCCTGGCTTTAATAATGTATGCGATATTGCCCAGCGGCTTAAGAGCCTCTACAAAATCTATCCCATGATAACTCGGTTCAGGCCCCGATATCAGTGGGAACTTCCCGTTTGTCCAGTCGAACTTCCCCGAATCCACTATCAGCCCGCCCACCGACGTGCCGTGCCCGCCTATAAACTTCGTCGCGGAATAAACAACAATGTCGGCCCCGTGATCGATCGGCCTAACCAGGTACGGCGAAACAGTATTATCAATTACAAGCGGTATCCCATGTTTATGCGCCACCGCCGCAAGGCCTTCAATATCCGCTACATTCAGCTTCGGATTACCGATACTCTCCGCATAGATCGCCTTGGTCTTTGGTGTTATCGCCGAATCAAATGCCGCAAGATCATTTGAACTGACAAACTTAACAGTAATTCCCATCCGTGGGAACGTATAATGAAACAGGTTATACGTCCCGCCGTAAAGATTATCCGCCGAAACTATTTCATCACCTGCCTGCGCAATATTAAGTAATGAAAGCGTTATCGCCGATTGACCAGAACTAACTGCCAGCGCCCCCACTCCGCCGTCAAGCGCAGCTATGCGTTTTTCCAGCACATCGGTCGTAGGGTTCATCAGGCGTGTGTAAATATTACCGAACTCCTTTAGCCCGAACAGATTAGCCGCATGCTCGCTGTTCTTGAACTGATACGACGTAGTTTGATAAATAGGCACAGCCCGCGACCCTGTAGTAGGATCCGCAACCTGCCCCGCATGTAATGCCAACGTCTCCGCCCTGTAACTCATCTTCATCACTCCCAATATATGTGATTATTAATTTGCTATTTTTATCTTAGAACTTAGAACTTTGAACTTTTCTTCTCACTTCTCACTACTCACTTTAAATATAATACATCCCCTGGCACTTCTCGTTTCTCTTCTCAACAAGGCTCGCCAGCGTAATTGATTCCAGTGTGCTGTTAATTGC
>Ga0208789_1001878_pt1 | contig 10383 bp, 7 predicted proteins | sample Methanotroph_Enr_FD_187368 | JGI IMG/M metagenome (GOLD analysis project Ga0208789, IMG submission 187368) | Enriched soil microbial communities from Old Woman Creek wetland in Ohio, USA - Methanotroph_Enrichment_5 (SPAdes) (version 2) | ecosystem: Environmental > Terrestrial > Soil > Wetlands...
TTAAAAGTCAATACATCCCTACTGCGGAATTTTATAGTCAAATAATAGATAGTTTACAAGACTATTCCATTCTTACAATGGATAACGAATTAGCAATTAACAGTTGGAGTTCTGGCTCATCAAAAATATTTGGTTATGAAACGGAAGAAGTTATAGGAAAACATTTTGATATTATTTTTACTGAAGAAGACATAAAAAAAGGGATTCCGGCTAAGGAAATTGAAACCTCATTAAAAGAAGGAAGAGCTACAGATAACAGATGGCACAGATGTAAAGACGGCAGCCAATTTTATGCTTATGGCTTGGTTTTTCCACTGATAGGGATAAACGGAGAAATGTTGGGATTTGTAAAAATCCTGTTAGACTTAACCGAGAGAAAAAAAGCTGAAGATGCCATTAAGAAACATGTTAAAGATTTAGAAGAACTTAACACCCACAAAGAGAGCGTTCTTGCCATTCTTTCCCATGATTTGAGAAGTCCTTTGTCCGGAATTATTGGAACAACAGAATATCTGAAATCGAATTTTGAAAGAATGAAGCCCGAAGCTGTAAAAGAAATGCTTGATCTGTTGCATAAATCATCCGTAGAGGAATTAAACATGCTTGACTATCTGGTGGAATGGGCAAGAATTAAATATGCTTCCGAAGTATTTTCTCCTACCAAAATTGAACTTGGGTATTACGTAACACAGGTTTTCGACTCCTTAAATGAAATAGCAACTATTAATACCATCAATCTTCATAACGAAATTGAAGAAAAAACAAGTGTTTTTGCCGATGGAAAAATGCTGATTTCTATTTTGCGAAACATCGTTTCAAATGCTTTAAAACACACACAATCTGGAGGGAAAATTATAGTAACAGCGAAAAGAAAAGAAGACAAAATGATTGTCGAGATAAAAGACAATGGAATTGGCATGTCTAAAGAAATACGGGAAAAACTTTTTACTCCACAAATGAATTCCCTTTCAAAAGCAAGGACTGAAAATAAAGGAGCTGGAATAGGGCTATTATTGGTAAAGGGATTTTTAGAAAAAAATGGTGGCGAAATTTGGGTGGAGAGTATTGAAGGCGAAGGCTCCTCTTTTTATTTTACTCTACCTTTAGAAGAACCAATAGACAAAATGGAAACCCTGAGAAAAATAGATCTTAATTAAAGGGTTTAATTTTATCTGCTGAAATGCATTCATTTTCAGGTATATTTTCACAAAAGAATATTACAAAGCATAACATCCAGTGGTTAATGCAACATTCTGCTTCAATATAATTTGGGTGTGGTGAATTGCAGGTAAGATTGTTAATCTTAGTACAACTTCCATTTAAAATCAAATCTTGGAAACGGGATTTTTTGAAAGTTTGCAAACAATCGATTCAGTTCTGTTTTGAGCCAATTAAAAAAGTTGTCCTTACCTCCTATCAAACAAATTCCGTATTTTTACATTATGAGTACAGCATCAGATTTAGAAGTTAAAGGATATAATAAATACGGTACGTTTCTGCGTAAAAAATACAACGGACAGCGTGTGTTTAAAGTCATTGTTGATGGCGGATTTACTTGCCCAAACAGAGATGGAAGTAAAGGTTACGGCGGCTGTACTTACTGCAATGTAGATTCATACACACCGCAAATTTCCAGAGTATCATCCAGCATTCAAGCGCAATTAAAGGACGGAATGGAGCGCGCTAAAAACTTTTACAAAGCCGATAAATTTATTGTTTATTTTCAGCCAAATACAAATACTTATGCATCCGTAGATTCTTTAAAGACAATGTATGACGAAGCTTTGTCCGTAAATACTGAGGATGTTGTTGGTTTTTCTGTTGGCACCCGACCTGATTGTATTGATGCCGAAAAAATTGCTTTATTAGAGAGCTATTGTAATCGGTTTGATGTTGATTTAGAGATGGGCATGGAATCTATCTATGATGAGACTTTAGAACAAATTAACAGAGGTTGCAGCCATGCTGAGTTTGTTGCCGCAGTAGAATTATTAAAGGATAGCAAGTTGGATTTGTGTGTGCATACTATCTTTGGTTTTCCTTGGGAAACACGAGAAATGATGTTGGATTATATTCACGAAATTAACCGTTTTCCACAAATTAAATTTGTGAAATTCCATCATTTACACATCGTTGAAGGCTCTATTATGGGTGTTAAATTTAAAAAAAATCCATTCAAGTTATTTACCTTGGAGGAATATACTGATTTGCTTTGTGAATTAATTCCCCTTTTACGACCTGATATCGTGATACAACGTTTGTTTGGGATATCGGATTGGGATTTGCTTATCGCGCCCAATTGGGGTTTAAATAAATCGAATATTCAATCCTATATTGATAAAGAAATTGAACGCAGGGGAATTGTACAAGGTTCCCTTTATAGTCTCAAATAGCTGTTGTTTTCAGTCGGGTGGTTACGTTAGTCCGTTCCGGCATTAAACCGTTTCAATAATTATAAATATAATCCGCAAGCAATAGAATTTAGGTTAGTTTTGCCTAATTTATTTTTTTAAGGTATTCCTAATTATAAGTCTTAAATTGCGATTAAATAGTATCTGTTCTTGGTAAGAATCCTTATCAAGTTCAATTTCTGATTCTATGATAAAAAGCAGCTCATACATATTGAATTTTGCAAATAAATTGTTGCATGAAATTGAAAAGCATCTTGTTTGTAACAGACAATTAATCGAATGAAAACCGGAAAATAAATACTATCTCAAATTAAATTTAATCAATATGAATACTAAAAAAAATTGGCATCAAAAACATAGTGAAAATTTAAGTTTTGGCAGCCGCGTAGCTGATTCAGTGGCTAATGGCATGGGTTCATGGAAGTTCATTATCGTTCAAACCATTTTGGTAATTCTTTGGATGGGATTAAACCTCATTGGCTATATGTATCATTGGGACGTTTATCCATTTATATTGCTCAATCTTCTTTTCTCAACACAGGCAGCTTATGCAGCGCCTATCATTATGATGTCACAAAACAGGCAAAACGAAAGAGACAGGACCCATGCCCAGGCCGATTATCAAACTAATGTGGAAGCTAAATTGGAAATAGAAGCTTTGTCCTCAAAATTGAGTAGACTTGAGGTAGAAAAATTAGATAAAATAATTCAATTGTTGGAAGAAATGAAACAAAATCCATAAAAATAACAGACAGTTGCCTACAACATTATTAGCCATGGTATCTCTGCTTCCAAAACGTAAATTGGAAGATAAATCATAGAAAAACGGACTCCTTTAAAACATTTTAAACGAGTCCGTTTTTTTAGTGATACTATTATATAAATTCACCCATAAAAAACAGGCTCTGAATAAACTCAAGATGTTCTTTAAGTTATTGATAAGACAGCCATCAAAACAGACGTAACAGACCTTTTTCACAGTAAACTATTTTCTTTCTTGTACGAAACAAATACACGAAAAATCTTATTTTATTACCGGAATTTACGTATATTTGATTCAGGAATAAGCACAAGGTTTTACTAAAAGCCAGATTCATATTCGAATACAGAATTAATAATAAACTTATCTGGACTTAACGGAAGAAAAGAGACACTGATTTTTTCTCATTAACTAAAATTTGAAACCAAAAAACATTGGATAGGATTTAAACCAATAAAATTTAAAAACATAGAAACATAAGTTACAAACATCATTACTTTAAAAATAAATTTATTAATAACTTTGATATATATATATATAATTTAAACTTTAGTACAATGAAAAGAAAATGTTCGTTTTTAATAGTAGTAGTAGTAGTATTGACAATTATTGGGAGCAATAAAATTACCGCTCAAGAGGAAAAATGGGTAGCTCCGGAATATTCAAATAGTTTAGTAAATCCATTCAAAGGGAACGAAAAAGCAACCAAAGAAGGAAAGGAAATCTATAACCAAATGTGTGTTATATGCCATGGTATAAAAGGGGAAGGTAATGGGGAAGCCGGAGTAAGTCTTGAAAGAAAACCGGTAAATTTCCTCGCCATAAATACTTTAAATGAGACCGATGGTGCTGTATTCTGGAAATTGACAGAAGGAAAACCTCCAATGTCATCTTACAAAGAGTTGTTGAGGGAAGACCAACTTTGGAAATTGGTCAACTACATCCGAAAACTGGGGGTAAAATAAAAAATAATCAAACCCTGAAGAATTCCTCTCTTCAGGGTTTTTTGATTCCTGTAATTTTTGGCGATGGGTACTCCTATTCTCGTCAGTTCTTTAGAACTTAAACCTTCCTTTTTCAGGTCTAATCTTTTGTGAAATTTAGTACTACATAAATTTCATAACTTTGTTTGATTTCCATTCCAAAGATTCTCCGAAAACCCTGATTAGAAAATGTCAATTAATTTTGATAGAAACAACAAAAAATTATGAGTATAAGTTTTCTTGTCTGGTATTCTTTGATTATTGTAGGGGTTTCTTGTTTTGCAATTCCTTTTTTATCCTCCAAAATAAAATCAGCAACAGCATTTTTCCTTGTTCTGCTCCTTGCCATTGCCTCCAGCATTCCCGCGATATCAGCCTTGGCAGGAAGTCCAATTGAAAAAATATTTTACGGTGGTATTGTTTTTGGAAATATTCCTTTCCGTATTGACTCCCTTTCTGCCTGGTTTATTTTAATTGTGAATTTTACTTTTGTTACGGGTTCCCTGTATGGCACAGGTTATATGAAATCGTATGCTGACCAAAAAGAAAATACTACGCTCCACTGGATTTTATTTGTTGCTTTTCATGTTGCCATGCTTTCGGTTTGCACGCTTCAAAATGGCCTGGCCTTTTTAATTGCTTGGGAAATCATGTCCATTTCCGCCTTTCTTTTACTTATTTTCGAGCATAATAAACCTGAAATTTTAAAAGCAGGAATGAATTATCTTGTGCAAACACACATTGGCGTTGTGTTTTTAAGCATTGGTTTTATTTGGGTATACTTTTCAAAAGGCTCTTTTGACTTTGTAAGCATTGCTTCCTTCTTTAGCTATCATTCTCCGAAATTGCTCTTTTTCCTTTTCTTTATCGGCTTCGGAATTAAGGCCGGTTTTATTCCTCTACATACTTGGTTACCCCATGCGCATCCCGCAGCTCCATCACATATATCAGGGGTTATGTCTGGAGTGATTGTTAAAATGGGTATCTACGGTATTTTGCGAATGGTATCGTACCTCAACACCGATTTAGTAATAATTGGTGAATCTATTTTAATTCTATCGGTCCTAACTGCGCTTTATGGTATTCTCAATGCAGCTGTTGTCCGGGACTTTAAACGAATGCTGGCTTTCTGTACCATCGAAAACATCGGGATCATTGGGATGGGTATCGGAATTGGAATGATTGGTAAAGGGACCAATAACCCGTATCTGATGCTCATTGGTTTTGCTGGAGCATTGTTGCATACTTTAAATCATTCGCTTTATAAATCCCTGCTTTTCTTTACGGCAGGAAATATTTATCAGCAAACGCATACCCGCAATATGGAACATCTGGGCGGATTGATAAAAAAAATGCCCAGCACAGCATTTTTCTTTTTATGCGGATCACTCGCTATTGGCGGGCTTCCACCTTTCAATGGATTCATTTCTGAATTTCTTATTTACTCCGGTCTGTTAGAAGGTATAAAATCTGATAATGTGCAGTTCAGTTCCATGATGATGCTTTGCATGGCAAGTTTGGCCATTGTGGGAGGGATTTCGATGCTTACTTTTACGAAAACATTCGGAACTATTTTTCTGGGTTCCCCGCGAACCAACTTGCATCATCATCCAAAAGAAGTCTCGCTGGTCATGCAAATTCCTTTATTCTTGATTTTACTTGCTATTCTTGTCATTGGCATTTTTCCGAACTTCGTTTTTACACCCGCACTTGCTGTTGCTTCTGATTTGAGTGGAACTTCTGTTATTTTTTCTAAAAACATACTATCCATAAGTCCCGTGATGGTAACGATTGGTAGAGTTTCATTGCTAATGATAGCACTCGCTGCAATCCTCTTTTTTATACGAACAAAAATTGTTGCATCAAAATCATCCGAATATCTTCCGACTTGGGGAAACGCTTATGTGGCTCCGAATGTTAGGATGCAGTATACAGCAAAATCTTTTTCGAAGAGTTTTGCGAAATTATTTAGCGTTATTTTATCCGAAAAAAAGAGGTATCCCGAAATCGGAAGTAATAAAATTTTCCCTCATTCCAGAACTTTTCATTCCAATTATCAGGAGTTCTTTGAAAACAATTTCATTGCCCGCATCAACAAACGCATTTTTGCATTCATGAATTATTTTATGTTTATCAATAATGGCAGAATCCAAATGTATATACTGTATGGATTCTTCTTTATCATTATTCTGATTGTGGCCACTTTTTTTAATTTATTATAGAAAATGAATTTAATCATCAGCATCATAATCGTCACCTTCATTTCTACACTTCTGATTACTTTGGTAAGAGAAGAATGGAAAGGAAATGTAGCGCTTATTGCTGTATTGATTAATGGAATGCTAAGTTCTTACATAGCAATTCCTGCGTTGCAAGGAAAATTGTTTGAATACTATTTTTACGGCGGTTCCGTATTCGGGCAAATTCCCATCAGAATTGACGCCCTTTCCGGCTGGTTTATTTTACTAATGAATTTCACCGCGCTCACTGGCATTTTATACGGCAGAAGCTACATGAAACATTACGAAAATCAATCCGCTAATCTTTCAATGCATTTTTCCAGTTATGTCATCAATCATTTTGCCATGATTGGAATTTATTGTCTGCAAAATTCATTTGCCTTTTTGTGCGTTTGGGAAATTATGGCAATCACTTCATTCCTGATGATAATATTCGAACATCACAAGATCCAAACACTTAAGGCTGGAATCAATTACCTCATTCAATCGCATATCAGTATTATGTTTATGACTGTTGGATTTATTTGGGTAAATTCATTTACCGGCTCATTTGATTTTAACGCAATAACAAAATACACTTCATTAGTAAGTCCGGCTGTAAGTTTTGTACTCTTTCTGTTTTTTTTCATTGCTTTTGCTATCAAAGCTGGTTTTGTTCCTTTCCACACCTGGCTGCCTTATGCACATCCTGCTGCGCCTGCCCATGTTTCTGGCATGATGTCAGGAGTTCTTATCAAGCTTGGTATTTATGGAATTCTCCGCGTGTTGCTGCTGATAAAAGGCGACTATCTGGTTATAGGCTATTTTATCCTGACCATCTCAGTTATTACTGGCGTGTATGGAGTGATACTTGCGATCATTCAACACAATATCAAAAAATTATTGGCGTACCACAGCATTGAAAACATTGGAATCATTGGCATTGGCATAGGACTTGGATGCGTTGGTTTAGGAATGAATAATTCCTATCTTGCTTTTGCCGGTTTTGCCGGAGCGATGCTTCACACCCTGAATCATTCGCTTTTTAAATCGCTTTTGTTTTATATTTCAGGAACTATTTATCAAGCCACACATACAATGGATATTGAACGGTTAGGAGGCTTAATTAAAAAAATGCCACAAACTGCCGCTTTATTTTTGATTGCCGCACTGGCTATATGCGGTCTTCCTCCGTTCAACGGTTTTATTTCTGAGTTTCTGATCTATTCCGGATTGTTCTCAGGAATTTCAGACGGTGAACTTACATCAACCGCTTTTCTTGTTTCCTCCATTTTCGGGATGGTAATCATCGGTGGAATGGCGACGCTGTGTTTTACCAAAGCATTCGGAATTATTTTTCTTGGAAACGAAAGACATCTTCTTCCTGCAACTGTTCAGGAACCTGAGTTTGCAAAACTTTTCCCCAAATACCTGATTGCCATTCTTATTGTTTTCATCGGAGTTGTTCCTCAATTTTTTGTTTCAATTGTGTTTGAACCTGTTTCACTTTTTATTGGCGAAAGCATTTCCCAGACACAACCACTGGAATTAATTGGGACACTTCAATCAATAAGTTTAGCTACTATTGTGCTTATTCTTTTAAGTCTGTTTATTTTTTGGATAAAAAAAACAGCAACCAAATCTGTAGAAGTTCAAATAGTTCCAACCTGGGGATGTGGTTATGTGGCTCCAACTGCCAGACTCCAATATACAGCCAATTCTTTTGTGCGCTCTTTTCGAAAATTGATTCATCCTTTGTTGCGGATGAATAAAAAAGAAGGCGAAATAAAGGCTGTTTTTCCAAAACCAATTCATTCTGAAACGCATCCTTATGACAAGATAGAAACAATTTTTATTGACATTCCATTACTATATCTTAAAGATTTTATAGGGCGATTCAAATTTCTACAAAATGGGAATCCCCAATTTTATATACTCTACGGGGTTCTTTTTATTTTTATAATCATTACCTTTCCACTAATCACGAATGCAATTGTTTATTTAATTGAATTGATAAAACAAATTTGAAAATGAATATATTGAGTTTTATATTAATTATTACTGCCAGTTTGTTTTTTTCCGGTATTGTCATACGAACAAAAAGTATTTTTTCAGGAAGAAAAGGACCAGGGATTTTTCAACCTATAAAAGACATTTGGCGTTTGTTCAGAAAAGGGGCTGTGTACAGCAAAACAAGTAGTTTTATATTTCAAATCGCGCCAAGTATTTATTTTGCCACAGTACTAATGGCTATCTTTTTGATTCCTTTCGGAAATCAGCCGGGTATCCTATCGTTCAAAGGAGATTTTATATTTTTTGCTTATGTTTTAGCACTTGGAAAATTTTTTATTATCATTTCGGCTTTAGATACGGGCAGCAGTTTATCAGGTATGGGAGCGAGCCGCGAAGCACTTTATTCATTATTGGTGGAACCTGCATTTTTTATACTTATGGGTTCTTTTGCCTTACTCACCGGACACACCTCCTTTTTTGAAATATTCAGTTCTCTTCACTTTGGCTCCTATATTTCGTATGCTATCGGTACACTCGCCGCTTTTGTATTTGTAATTATTGCACTCATCGAAAACAGCCGTATGCCCATGGATGATCCAAAAACGCATCTCGAATTAACCATGATTCATGAAGTAATGATTTTGGACAACAGTGGTTTTGATCTGGGACTCCTTTTTTCTGCAACCCATTTAAAATTTGCCATGTATGGGGCCTTAATCGCAAATTTCTTTCTCACACCAAATTATGAATGGTATTATTCGATTCCAATATTTATCAGCACTCAAATTTTGTTTGCTGTAGTTGTTGGTACTGTTGAATCTTTTATGGCAAGATTCCGAATGAATCATAATCCCCAATATATTTTTATGCTCACGTCAATATCATTACTGATTTATCTTGGCGTGTTGCTGATACTTGGTAAAATTGTATAACAAAAATAAAACAAATGACTAATATTCTACTTATCACCTTTGCAATAAGTCTTATTTATCTGGGTCTGGCAAACCGTTTGGGCAGTTATATTAATGCTCTTGTCTTTCAGGGCATCTTGCTTTTTGGCGTAGCCTTTATTGAACTCATTGAAATTAATTGGGTAAATCTTGTTTTTGTTTTATTGGAAACGATTGTTTTTAAAGCGATTATCATTCCTTATTTCCTAAATTATATTGTTCATAAAAATAAAATTACACGTGATATTGAACCCTATCTTCCTGATTTTGTTTCAATAGTACTCATTACTGGAATTATTCTGGGCTCATTCCTTCTTTCGAATACCATTGAAGATTCACATGTCAGAAAAATATTTTTTGTTGTCGCGATATCCGCTTTATTTACCGGTTTGTATATAATCGTTTCGCGTAGAAAAATTATTACTCATGTTATGGGTTTTCTGGTTATTGAAAATGGAGTTTTTATTTTATCAATAGCATTGGGAAATGAAATGCCCATGCTGGTAAACATTGGAATTCTGCTGGATATTTTCGCGAGTGTTTTTCTGTTGGGAATTTTCGCAAACAAAATTGGAGATGTGATGAAAGAACAGGATGTGGAACAATTAAGTAATCTAAGAGACTAATATGGCACCATTTTATTCAGGTATGATCGGATATTATTTAATAGGTGCATTTTTAATAAGCATCCTCTTGTTTTTTAACCGAAACAAATGGATGAATTATTTACTTACCCTTTTATTCATCGTTTTACAATGGACATTCACTATTTACGAATACAATCACATCAACATTACTGAACTTGTTTATTTTACGCCTGATGCTTTGGCCATACTGTTTCTGGTCGTTTTGAGTATTGTTTGTGTCCCTGCGTTTTACCACAGCCATATTTATTGTAATTCAAAACATGAAAATCCGCGACATCGAGGAATTTATTTTGCCGCAACAGTACTGTTACTTACTGCTCTTAGTGCCGCCTATTTATCGAACCATATTGCCATCACCTGGATTTTTGTCGAACTTACCACTTTGAGTTCCTCTGCCTTA
>Ga0208789_1001879_pt1 | contig 10373 bp, 5 predicted proteins | sample Methanotroph_Enr_FD_187368 | JGI IMG/M metagenome (GOLD analysis project Ga0208789, IMG submission 187368) | Enriched soil microbial communities from Old Woman Creek wetland in Ohio, USA - Methanotroph_Enrichment_5 (SPAdes) (version 2) | ecosystem: Environmental > Terrestrial > Soil > Wetlands...
TTCTTCTGGGCCGTAAACGTGGGTATGCGTTATGAATTAAACGGTGCCCGCGGACCCTATTACACATTAAAATTGAATATTGCCCGCAAACTGGTCTTCAGCAAATGGCAGGAAGCACTTGGGGGTAACCTGAAAGTAATTGTGAGCGCTGGTGCAGCCTTGCAACCCCGGCTTGCACATATCTTTTGGGCAGCAGGAATTCCGGTACTGGAGGGATATGGCCTTACAGAGACTTCACCGGTGATCGCGGTGAGCACATTCGAAAAAGACGGAGTCAAATTCGGAACTGTTGGACCAATAATAAACAATGTGACAGTAAAGATTGCTGAAGATCATGAAATACTCTGTAAAGGTCCGGGGGTGATGCAGGGATATTATAAAGAACCTGCACTCACTGATCTAGCTATCGATACTGATGGGTGGTTTCACACAGGCGACCTCGGACAGATTGAACCGGAAGGTCAGCTTAAAATTACCGGCAGGAAAAAGGAAATCTTTAAAACCTCCTTTGGCAAGTATGTAAGCCCTGAAATGGTTGAAAACAGAATGAAGGAGTCGGAATTTATTGATGTATTGATGGTTGTGGGTGAAAACCAGAAATATGCTGCAGCTATTATTGTCCCTGATTTTGTCCACCTCCGCACCTGGTGCGAGATAAAAGGCATACCATATACCTCTAATAAGGAAATGATTGCGCTTGAACGAATCCAGAGAAGATATCTTAAAGAAATACATAAATACAACAAACTACTGGGTGCAACCGAGCAAATTAAAGCCTTTGAATTATTGGATACCGAATGGACTGTTGATTCAGGGGAACTCACCGCAACCTTAAAACTTCGCAGAGCGTTAATTAACGAAAGATATAAATTAGTTATTGAAAAGCTGTTTTAAGAGCCTTTTCATTAACCATAAGCTGAAACTTATTACCGCTATATCCACTGCGTTAATGATCCGTGTTTTGAACAGATTTAATTTCTTTTTAAAACTAACATTAAACCCTGTTTCTTGCTAAACGGGGATGTTGCTGGTGCATTATTCATTTTATCTTGCGTGAGAAAAATATAGTCACCGAAATTTGTTTTTCTGATTCCTGAGATTTTCTTTCCAGATTTTGCCCTTCTTGAATGTTTATAAAATCACTCTTATTAAAAGCTTTCTGAAGAAAGCCGGACAATAAAAAGCCGGGTCACTTCTCAGTAACCCGGCTCTTATTATTCAATTTAATTACTGGATTTATTTACTAAAATCCATTGCTGCCAATCGTTTGTAATTATTATAACGCCATTTTGCATTTTCCTGTGCTGCCTCGAATAATTCAATAGCTTCTTCAGGGAATGATTTCATGAGCGAAGTATAACGCATTTCTGATTTCAGGAAGTCCTGGAATAAGGAGAAGTCAGGCTCTTTGCTGTCGAGTTGGAAAGGATTTTTCCCTTCTGCTTCGAGCAATGGATTAAAACGATAGTTATGCCAGTAACCTGCTTTAACTGCGTCTTCCTGTTGTTGCTGAGCTTTTCCCATGCCTGCATGTAAACCGTGGTTAATACAGGTTGAATATGCAATGATAAGTGATGGTCCCGGATAAGCTTCGGCTTCACGAAGCGCTTTCAGGTATTGGGTCTGATTGGAACCCATAGCTACCTGTGCTACATAAACATAACCATAACTCATGGCCATCATACCAAGGTCTTTTTTACGAACCCTCTTACCTGAAGTTGCAAATTTGGCAACTGCTCCGATAGGAGTTGATTTTGAAGCCTGTCCACCTGTATTTGAATATACTTCGGTATCCACAACAAGTACATTTACATCTTCACCCGAAGCGAGTACGTGGTCGAGGCCACCGTATCCGATATCATAAGCCCAGCCATCTCCGCCAAACATCCATACCGACTTCTTAATGAAATATTGTTTCAGAGCAAGCAATTCCTTGGCAGCATTAGTTTTTGAAGCTTCAAGCAATGGAATAACCTGTGCAGTAGCTTCTTTTGATAATTGAGCATTGTCCTTACCGGCTAACCAAAGATTACAAGCCTCTTTAAGTTCAGCGCTAAAATCGCCATCAACAATAGCTTGCATTTTTTGAGCAACGCGGGTACGAAGTTTATCTACACCCATTGCCATACCAAATCCATATTCGGCATTATCTTCGAACAGCGAGTTTGCCCATGATGGACCGCAACCCTGAGCATTGGTTGTATATGGAGTTGATGGAGCCGATCCGCCATAGATGGAAGAACAACCTGTTGCATTAGCTACCATCATACGATCACCGAATAATTGAGTGATCAGTTTGATATAAGGTGTTTCACCGCAACCTGCACAAGCTCCTGAGAACTCGAAAAGTGGCTGTGCGAACTGGCTGTTTTTAACGTTTTGCTCTTTTGGAGCCAGCGTGTCTTTATAAGTAACGTTGGCAGCAACATAATCCCAGGCTTCAGCCTGGTGCATCTGTGTATCCAGCGGTTTCATAACCAAAGCTTTTGTTTTGGCTGGGCAAACATCGGCACAGTTACCGCAACCGGTACAATCCAATGGGCTGATCTGGATACGGAATTGAAGTCCGTCGAAAGTTTTAGGAATTGCTTTCAGAGTAGCAGTGCCTTCAGGTAAACCTTTCATTTCGGCCTCGTTCAGAAGGAAAGGACGGATAACAGCGTGAGGACAAACAAAAGCACATTGGTTACACTGAATACAATTATCCGAAATCCACTCAGGAACATTTACAGCGATACCACGTTTTTCGTAAGCAGCGGTTCCGGCTGGGAATGTCCCGTCTTCGCGACCTAAGAAAGCGCTAACAGGTAAATCATCACCTTTCATGCTGTTGATAGGCTCAACCATATTCTTAATAAAATCAGGAATATTGCGTGTATCCTTTGTGGCAGTTACTTCAAGATTCTTCCACTCTTTTGGAATGCTTACTTCAACAACATCTGCACCTCTTTCGATAGCAGCAATATTCATACTAACAATCTCTTCGCCTTTACGGCCAAAAGTCTTTTTAACAGCGGTCTTCATGGCTGTAAGCGCCAGGTCGTAAGGTATTACACCTGAGATCTTAAAAAATGCAGCCTGAAGAATTGTGTTGGTTCGGTTTCCAAGACCAATTTCTTCAGCAATATTTGTAGCGTTGATGGTGTAGAACCTGATTTCGTTCTCAGCCATGTATTTCTTCATGTGATCCGGAAGGCGGTTACGACTTTCGTCAGCATCCCAGATACTATTCAGAAGGAATGTTCCGCCTTTTTTCAAACCTTTTAACATGTCGTATTTGGTAAGATAAGCAGGAACGTGACAAGCAACAAAGTCGGGACTGTTAACCAGGTAAGGCGAACGAATAGGAGAATCGCCGAAACGAAGGTGTGAAGTAGTTATACCTCCCGATTTTTTCGAGTCATATGCAAAATATGCCTGCGCATATTTGTCGGTGTTTTCACCGATAATTTTGATTGAGTTTTTATTGGCGCCAACAGTTCCATCCGAACCCAAACCATAGAATTTAGCCTGGAAGGTTCCTTTATCCGAAAAGTCTATTTCAGGAAGTACCGGAAGTGAAGTGAACGAAACATCATCAACGATACCAACGGTAAAATGATTTTTAGGTTCATTCAATTTCAGGTTGTTAAACACTGAAATCATCATAGCGGGAGTAGTATCCTTTGAGCTGAGACCATAACGTCCGCCAACGATAATCGGTTTGTTAGTCCTTTCATAGAAAATATCGCGGATATCGAGGTACAAAGGATCGCCTGTTGCACCAGGTTCCTTGGTGCGATCAAGAACGCATATGCGTTTTACTGATTCAGGAAGAACGTTGAAGAAATATTTTGCTGAGAACGGACGATATAAATGAACGCTGATCAAACCAATTTTTTCGCCTTGAGCATTCAGATAATCGATAACCTCTTTAATGGTTTCAGTGATTGAACCCATGGCGACAACGATATTTTCAGCATCTTTTGCGCCATAATAAGTAAATGGATGATATTCGCGCCCAACAGCTTTGCTGATTTGCTGCATGTAATTTTCTACGATATCAGGAACCGCATCATAGTAAAGGTTAGCTGCTTCGCGACTCTGGAAATAAATATCAGGATTCTGAGCTGTACCACGGGTAACAGGATGCTCAGGATTGAGAGCACGTTCACGGAATTCCTTTAATGCATCATAATCAAGCAGTTTGGCAAGATCAGCTGTTTCAAGATATTCCACTTTCTGAATTTCATGTGAAGTACGGAAACCATCGAAGAAATGCATAAAAGGCACTCTTGAGCGGATGGCTGCCAGGTGGGCAATGCCGGCAATATCCATAATTTCCTGAACACTTCCGGTTGCGAGCATAGCAAACCCGGTTTGACGAGTGGCGTAAATATCGCTGTGATCGCCAAAAATCGAAAGAGCCTGTGCCGCAAGGCTGCGGGCCGAAACATGAAAAACTGCAGGTAATAATTCACCGGCAATCTTGTACATGTTTGGAATCATAAGCAACAAACCTTGCGAAGCGGTATAGGTTGTAGTAAGTGCACCTGCCTGCATCGAACCGTGTAAAGTTCCTGCGGCACCTCCTTCACTTTGCATTTCAACAACGCGGACTGTTTCGCCAAATATATTTTTTCGTCCGTAAGCTGCCCATTCATCAACGTATTCGGCCATTGTTGATGAAGGTGTTATGGGATAAATTGCAGCTACTTCACTAAACATGTATGCAATATGCGCGGCAGCATAATTACCGTCACAGGTCACATATTTCTTTTTTTCACTCATATGTTTGAATATTAAATTATTGACTTAAAAATCTTAGTCTTCTGCCTTTTCTAAAAGCGGTGCAAAATTACTTTTTTATAAGGAATTCGGAGGTGATAGTTGCAGAAAATACGTTCGGGAGTGCTAATTTAAAATGATTATAGATTAGTTTTACTATATGCATCAGGATATTACTCTCAAAACAACGTTAACTTTCCTTGTAAAAATTCTTCAATTTAAGAAATATTAAGGTATTGCAATACCTATATATCCGAAAATTTAATAACTTTCCGCTTTCAAACCAGGAACAATAGTTTTCAATTAATAATCATAAAATCAGGAGGAATACGTATGATCAACCTCGCCACGAATTATATGGGAATTGCGCTAAAAAATCCCATTATTGCAGGTGCAAGCAGTATGTCAACAGATTTGAGCATATTGAAAAAGATAGAGCAAGCAGGAGCAGCAGCTATTGTTTATAAAACTTTGTTCGAGGAACAAATAAACCTTGAAAGTGCTCAGTTCGATGATCAGATGGAAGCTAATGCCGACCTGAATGCCGAAATGCTAAGTCTTCGTCCAAAACTTCAATACGCTGGCCCCGAAGCCCACCTCGTGCATTTGCGTAAAGCGAAAGAGGCACTCGGTATTCCGGTAATTGCCAGCCTCAACTGCCATACTGATAATACCTGGATTGAGTATGCCCGGCTTATTGAAAAAACAGGGGTTGATGGCATTGAATTAAATTTCTATTTCGTACCGGGCGATTTTGAAGCCGACGGGCGTTCAATCGAAGATGTGCAACTTGACCTGGTGAAAACGATAAAGTCAAAAATAACCATTCCTGTAAGTGTAAAGCTAAGTTCCTTTTACTCGAACCCGCTGAATTTTATTTCGCGGCTTGATAAAGCCGGTGTAAATGCGGTAGTGATTTTTAACCGGATGTTTGAACCTGAAATTAATGTACAGGATATGAAACATAGTGTTCCGTTTAATCTGAGCCATGAAGGTGATTACAGGCTGGTACTCCGGTATGCAGGTTTGCTGTATGGCAATCTTAAAGCCCAGGTATGTGGCAATACAGGAATTTACCAGGGCAATGATGTAATTAAAATGGTATTGGCCGGAGCCGATTGTGTACAGGTAGTTAGCACTTTATATAAACATAAACCGGAACATATTGCAACCATGTTAAGTGATATTGAGGCATGGATGGATTCGAAAAATTACAATTCATTAAGTGATTTCAAAGGAAAACTCTCGAAAAAGGAATTGAAGGATCCGTTTATCTACAAGCGTGGACAATATGTTGACTTATTGCTTGGTTCCGATCAATTAATAAAATAGGTCAAACTGATTTTCACTCTTTAACCTTGGCATTGCTTAAAACCCTGTCAAGGTTAAAAATAAAAAAAACCGGCGGGCGCCGGTTTTTTCGTAACAGGGTGTGGGAAAGTGTTTATTTGAGCTGCAATTTTTCTAAAATATCTTTAGCTTCCTGGCGGTGAAAATTGTCAGGATTGGAGGCAACAATACCAAACTGGTCGATTGCTTTCTCTTTCTGGTTGCTCTTGAGGTAACATAAGCCCAGGTACCATTCGGCATGTTCGATATAAAGGTTATCGTTTTGGTTGATTATGGTGGTGAATGCCTTTATCGAATTATCATAGTTTCTGGTCTCTATATTTGAAATCCCATAATAAAACCAAACGGCTATATTTGAATTATCATTATCGAGTATGCTTTTAAACAATTCAGATGCCGTAGCAAAATCTTTTTGCTGGAACTTCATCACAGCTTCAACGATATTCTGATCACCACGGGTTTGATCCACAATATTTTCAGCATTATAATACTGAGTAAAAAGTTTATCATTGGAAATTGGATGGTTGGTCTGCAGGTACAAAGTCGTGGCAACGGCAAACAAGGCAAGCAGCGATGCAGCAGCATACCACCATCTGCGTGCGTGCATGCGAATAACAGGAACTTCTGCTTTTACTTCACGGTTAGCAATAATCGCAGCGATCAGTTTTTGTCGTAACTCTATAATATCACCCCTTAACAGGGCTGAATCGATGCTCTTCGAAAGCTTCAATTCTTCAGCTAATTCCGGGTTGGATCGTAACTCCTTTTTAAAAGCAGTTCGTTCGGCCGGTGCCATTTCATTAGCAAGATACTGCTCAATGCTGGCTGAATGTTTAAAATTAGTTGTCATCTTTATACTATTTTCGACCCTTTGGTCAGAATAATTGAATATCTTTATGCTACTATATCCAGATTTTTGAAAAAGGAAATACCATTTTTGCATTTTTTTTCATTATTTTTGATAATAATATCTATAATATTGATTTACAGTATATTAAAACAAGACAAATTTATTAACAATTTCAGCACATTTCAGCCTTTCCAGGTTAAGCCCGAAATAATTGTTCGTTGGTTTGAAAAATAGCTCAAATGATTTTACTCGGGTAATCCCCATACAAAAAATGCTGGAAGTATTTTAATAAAAGGCTGACTTACATTTTCTTATTCGGATACACGATTCCATTGTATAATTTGGGTCAAAAAAAAAACCGGCGGTCGCCGGTTCTTTCACTAAAAGGTACGTGTAAGTGTTTATTTGAGTTGTAATTTTTCTAAAATATCTTTTGCTTCCTGGCGGTGGAAATTATCCGGATTGGAGGCAACAGCGTTAAACTGGGCGATGGCTTTATCTTTCTGATTGCTTTTAAGGTAGCACAGGCCTAAATACCATTCGGCGTGCTCAATATAAAGATTGTCATTCTGATTGATTATGGTAGTGAATGCTTTTATCGAATTATCATAGTTTTTAGTCTCGATGTTTGATATCCCATAATAAAACCAAACGGCTATATTCGAATTATCTTTATCGAGTATGCTTTTAAACAATTCAGATGCCGATGTAAAATCCTTTTGCTGGAACTTGATCACTGCTTCTACAATATTCCTGTCTCCACGGGTTTGATCCACAATATTCTCAGCATTATAATACTGAGAAAAAAGTTTATCACTGGAAATTGCCCGGTTTGTTTGCAAATACAAGGTAGTAGCAACGGCAAACAAGGCCAGCAGCGAGGCTGCAGCATACCACCATTTACGGGTGTACATACGAATAACCGGGACTTCAGCTTTGGCTTCACGGTTAGCAATGATCGCAGCTATCAGTTTTCGCCTTAAATCGATAATATCATCCCTTAACAGGGCCGAATCGATACTTTGTGAAAGTTTCAATTCTTCAGCTAAATCCGGGTTTGATCGTAACTCCTTTTTGAAAGCAGCCCGTTCGGCCGGTGCCATTTCATTGGCAAGATATTGCTCAATACTGGCTGAATGTTTAAAATTAGTTGTCATTTTTTAGAATTTTTTGACTTCGAGGGTCATTTGCAATACGTTTTTTCAATTCTTCCTTACAAAGGTACTTCCTGGTTTTGGCATATTTTTCGGTTTTAAAACCAAGGATTGAAGCAATTTCGCGCAAAGGAATATTTTTTATAAAGAGTCTCAACAATTTCTGACAGTCATCGGCTAACGACAGAAAATGTATTTGAATAATCCTGTGCAGCTCGGTCTGTTCTATACTTGTTTCCTGAAGCATGTCTTGTGGCAGATCGATATACTCTTCTACATCTGTCAGTCTGTCAAAAATAGCTTTACGCTTATTTAGCTTTTGGAGCCAAAGATTCCGGCAAACCGAATACATGTATGTTTTAAAAGAACTGGTTAATGTTAATTGGTTTAAACTGATCTTATTATAGATTATAATTATCCCATCCTGGAATATATCCTCAGCATCTTCCCCTAATCCCCCATTCTCTGTTACAAGGAATTTGATTAATGGAAAAAACTCCTTGTAGATGAAATTAATGATGTAATCACTTCTTAACCTCAATCCTTCCAGAATAGCTTCATCAGAATAATGGATCATCTTTACGTTATATTATCCGGATTTTAAAAAAAGGAAATACCATTTTTAAAACTTTTTTCAATTTATTTTAAGAAAATTATTTAATAAATTGATAATCATAGCTTTAAAACAAATCAAACTTATTAACATTTTGCACCTCTGGTCCTGAATTCATAAAACAAAACTAATTTTCTGTGTTAATTCATATGCAAAGATGGCACAAATTTGAAATTATTAACAATTATTTTACAAATTCCGTATTACCTTTTTTAAAATTGTGGATAAAGACATATACCGCATTAAGGAGTAGTGTTGCTAAAATAATCTTTATCCCAAAAATCTTGACTAAAAATTTCGCATAATACTAATTGCAGATAAAACTCACGAAAATATTAAACACGACTAATTCAAAAACGCCATGAAAATTAAATTTACCTACTTATCGCTTTTATTAATTGCATTTATTGCGTCCCCAACTTTGAAAGCTGCCGACATTAGTGGGAAAGCTCTCTACCAGGATAATATTAACCGGCCAATTGGTTATGTAACAGTTGTTTTAAAGAATATTGACAACAACTCTACTCAAACATACAAAACCGGGGCTGATGGTTCTTATCATTTCACTAATGTACCTAACGGGAATTATACACTCACAGGCACAACAGCTATTACTGGTGGCGGGGGAACATTTTATGACGCCGTGTTGGTATTTCTTTATTTGGCAAATCGAGTTGATCTTGCACCCATCCAATTGTTGGCTGCCGATGTAAATGGAAACCAAAAAGTTGAAATGGGCGACTTTAACCTTATACTAAACCATATACTTCGCAACATGCCATTCCCGGCTGGCCCATGGAGATTTGAAACATCGACCTTTACTGTTTCAAATCTTAAAGATGCTCCTCCTACTGGTCTTGGCGGCACATGTTCAGGTGATGTCGGAGGCGTATTTATTCCAACCGCCTACAGTACTCCTGCATTGCCGGTAGCCCAGGAAGGCGCAATAAATGTAAGCAGCGGCGAAGCTTTTACAACCCAAATACTTACACATAACGAACTTTCCATAAACGGAGCTGGGTTAATAATAAACTACCCTTTAGAGTTGCTGCAAATTGAATCCGTTGAATTTAAAGGTGCTGATTACGAATACAATATTGAAAACGGGCAAATCAGGCTTGTTTGGGGTAACCCTGATATGATGCCAATCAGTTTCGAAGATGGGGAAGCTCTGATTACCATTCATGGTACAAGCACATCGGCTTTTACAGAAGGAATGACTGCTGCTCTGAGTATGGATGGGAACACCAGCATCATAAACTCTACAAATAATGCGATAACCGACCTTAAACTTTCATCCCCGCTTATTAAATTTGGCAAACCATCCCTGAAACTCAGCAACTATCCCAATCCATTTAAAAATTCGACTAAATTAAACATCTATACTCCTGAATCAGGGAATGCGATCATAGAGGTTTACAATACAAACGGAAGGCTGGTAAAAAAGATTTCAGCAGGTAACTTGAATGCCGGTTACCAGGAAGTAAACCTCGATGCTTCACTACTGGCCAAGGGATACTACATTTGCAAGATCCGGATCCAGGCTAAGACCGCCGAATTTACTGATACAATACGATTATTGAAAGCTGAATAATCCTGAAAATTAATAATGCAAAAAAGGAGCTTTATGCTCCTTTTT
>Ga0208789_1001880_pt1 | contig 10370 bp, 6 predicted proteins | sample Methanotroph_Enr_FD_187368 | JGI IMG/M metagenome (GOLD analysis project Ga0208789, IMG submission 187368) | Enriched soil microbial communities from Old Woman Creek wetland in Ohio, USA - Methanotroph_Enrichment_5 (SPAdes) (version 2) | ecosystem: Environmental > Terrestrial > Soil > Wetlands...
TTACGGGACCTTTAGAAGAAATTCCAACTGCCGAAATCAAGAATAATTTTGAAACCAATTTCTTTGGTCCAATCGAAGTGATGAAAGCAGTTTTGCCGCAAATGCGTTCCCAAAAATCAGGATTAATCATCAACATCACATCTATTGCGGGTTATATGGGTTTGCCGTATCGAAGTGTTTATTCGGCATCAAAAGGAGCTTTAGAACTGATAACGGAAGCTTTGCGGATGGAAGTGAAACCCTTTGGGATTCAGATTGCCAATGTGGCTCCGGGTGATTTTGCCACCAATATTGCTTCGGGACGTTTTCACGCTCCATTAATTAAGGATTCGGCTTATGAAATTCCTTATGGGAATACGCTTAAAATGATGGATGAACATGTGGATAGCGGAAGTAATCCAAATGAAATGGCGGAAGCTGTTTATAATATCATTCAAAACCCAAGTCCACGAATTCATTATAAAGTGGGTGTTTTCATGCAAAAATTCTCAATTATTTTGAAACGGATTTTACCGGATAAAGTGTATGAAAAAATGTTGATGAATCATTATAAGTTGTAATTTTGCACCGAATTTTGCGTGAGGGATTGAAGTGAAAATCCCATGCTTTTTAGCATGGATTGCAACGAAAAGCCCGACCCGAAGTTTTTACGAAGGGTCACGCCCAAATAATTAAACAACACAATTAAATAATTAGATTATGAAATTTTTTATTGACACGGCTAATTTGGATCAAATTAGAGAAGCACAAGCATTAGGCGTTTTGGATGGAGTTACTACCAATCCATCATTGATGGCGAAAGAGGGGATTACCGGAAAAGACAACATCTTGAAGCATTATGTTGACATTTGCAATATTGTTGATGGTGATGTGAGTGCCGAAGTAAATGCGCTTGATTTTGCCGGAATGGTGAGAGAAGGAGAAGAATTGTCGGAATTACACGATCAAATCGTTATAAAAGTGCCAATGACAAAAGATGGTATTATGGCTGCGAAATATTTTTCGGATAAAGGGATTAAAACGAATGTGACTTTAGTGTTTTCGGCTGGTCAGGCTTTATTGGCTGCAAAAGCCGGAGCAACTTATGTTTCTCCGTTTATTGGTCGTTTGGACGATGTGTCTACAGACGGTTTGGCACTTATTGAAGAAATCAGATTGATTTATGATAACTACGGTTACGAAACTCAAATCCTTGCTGCTTCGGTACGTCACACGATGCATATTGTAAACTGTGCTAAAATAGGTGCCGATGTGATGACCGGACCGCTTTCGGCCATTTATGGTTTATTGAAACACCCTTTGACCGATATTGGATTGGCTCAGTTTGTGGCTGATTTCGAGAAAGGAAATAAATAATATTCAGTATTCAGTATTCAGTATTTATTAGTGTTCAGTGGATAAAACGTAAATAAAAAAATCCCATTTCAATTTGAAATGGGATTTTTTGTTGGTTTATTGGTCTCAGCTGAGGGTTTAAAACCCTGCAATTTATTGCAGTACTTTAGTACTGCAAAAAAATTCATACCTTTAGATTATGAGTACAGATTTAAGGAAAGGTTCGCATACTGTTAGCAGATTGACATGCCATATAGTTTGGGTTACAAAATATAGATTTAAAGTTTTGCGAGGTGATGTTCAGAAACGTTGTCGAGAGCTTTTAATACAAATATGTGAAGCAGAAGGGATTGAAATTCTAAAAGGAGTTGTAAGTTCTGATCATGTTCACATGCATATAGAATATGCCCCAAAGCAAAATATTAGTTCAATTTTAAAGAGTTTTAAAGGAAGAACTTCAAGAAAATTGCAGATGGAATTTCCAGAACTAAAAGAACGTTATTGGGGACAACACTTTTGGGCAAGTGGTTATGGAGTTTGGAGCACAGGAAATATTACAGACAAGATGGTAAATGAATATTTAGAACATCACAGAAAAAAAGATGGAAATGACAATTCAAATTTCATTCTTGAATGAAAAAAATGAGGGACTTTCAGTCCCTCGTAAAATAAACCTCTGCACTTGTAGTGCAGAGTGGTTTAGTTTTTGGTTTGTATTATATTAAAATTAGTGGCCTCCTCCATCGCTTTCGATATGATTAATTCCTTGTTTTTTTAATATTTTAGGGCAATAAAAACCGTAGAAGCCTAGATATGCAAAACCAAGAAGAGGAACAATGTAAGAGAAATGTGTCCAGGAAATGCCAAATATTCCATTTGGACTAGTAATGTCAATATCGCAAATACTTCCTTGAATCAGAGGAATTACTCCTCCTCCAAGAATCATCATAATTAAGAAAGAGGATGCTTTTCCAGTATTTTTACCTAAACCGGCAATAGCCAAATCAAAAATTGAAGGCCACATGATAGATAAGAATAATCCACCAGAAATAAGAAAGAATTTAGCAATTTCGGTATCAGTATAAACTAATCCAATAAACATCATCAGTAAGCCAGAAAGACCAAAAAGCATTAATGTTTTGCCTGCGTTTTTACCACCTATAAAGCTGACGGCAATAAATATTAAGATCCAAATAGGATAAATATAAAATGCAGAAACATCATGACCAGCAAATATATTAGCTCCAATAATAACGCCAAATCCTAAAGCAGGAACGATAAATTTAAGAGCAATATTGGCTAATTTTGAGGTGTTAAAAACATTGACACCACCATTCCAACGACCAATCATTAAACTTCCCCAGTATAATGCTATAAATGGCGAAATGGCATCTTCTAAAATACTACCAAATTCTGCAGTTTTTAATAAAGCAGGTAAATTACTAATTATAGTTACCTCGGTTCCAACATAAATAAAAATGGCTAACATTCCTAAGTACAGCTGTGGATAGTCTAAAATATTGAATTTTTCGTGCGCATGTTTAACTTCTGCTTCTTCTAGTTTTACAGGGTTTTCAATTTTAGAAAAGTTCATAAAAATAGCTACTACAATAAAAGCAATTCCTAAAATAATAAAGGGTAATTTGATGTCTTCTAGTGAAAGTGTAGTTTTTTTATCATCACCCATTCCGAACAAAGCGATTCCTAATAAAATGGCACCAATAGTTGTTCCAAAAGAATTTACGCCTCCTGCCAAAGTCAGACGGTGAGCTCCTGTTGAGGGGCTTCCCATTTTAATAGCTAAAGGATTAGCTACAATTTGTTGAATTGAAAAACCTAAACCTACAGTAAACAAAGCGGTTAAAAAGAACGGAAAACTTTCCATTGTTGCAGCAGGAACAAATAAAAAGGAACCAATGGCTGAAAGAATTAAGCCTGCAGAAAGTGTTTTTTTGTATCCAAATTTTTGTAAAACATCAAGTTTTAAGGATACTAAAAAGAATATTATTGATCCTACAAAGTAAGCGGCATAAAATGCCCAAGCAACTAATTGCGATTGTACCTGAGATAAAGTAAATACTTTTTTGAATACTGGTATTAGAATGTCATTGGCTGACCCAACAAAACCCCAAAAGAAGAAGACGATTATTAATGAGATAAATTGTCCCCATTTGGTTTGTAAATTTTCTGAACTCATAATTGTAAAAGGGTTTAGGATTTTAAGATTATTATATTTTGTGCTTTGAATGAGCGTAAATGTATTCGTTAAGTAAATTAGAAAAAAATATATTAGAAGAAATATTGTTAAATTTAAACAAATAACGTTATTTGTTCAACAATGTGTAAATTTTGAGGCAATTATTGCAATGCACTTTATTCTAAAATTCTATTTTTTACATCTTTACTATAATTTCGACCAATTGGTATTGTATAGGAAAGAATTTGGATTCTATTTCCTTCTATAAATTTTACTTTATCAATTGCTATAGTATAGGATTTATGAATACGTATAAATCGATCCAATGGCAATTCTTCAGACAAAGAGGTCAAGGATTTATGGGTAATATAGGTTTTATCGATTGTAACAACTTTTATGTATTCTTTCATCCCTTCGATAAAAAGGATTTCATCAATATTTATTTTTACCATTTTTTTATCAACTTTGATAAAAATGTGGGAATCGATTCTGATATTTTCAATTTTGATGTTGTTCTTTAAACTGAACTCGGTCGTAATCTTATTGATGCATTTGATAAATCGAGGTAATGGTATGGGTTTTACTAAATAATCCAACACTTCCAGATCATAACTTTCGGCGGCAAATTCTCTAAAAGCTGTGGTGATAACTACTTTAGTTTTATTTTCAATCAAACTAATTAGCTCAAAACCAGTCATTATAGGCATATTGATGTCCAAAAACACAGTGTCAACGGTAGTGTTGTTAATGAAATCCAGCGCTTCTAATGCATTGTTGAATGTACCGATAATTTCAAAATCAGAAAAATTAGTAAAATAATTTTGCAAGACTTTTATAGCCAAAGGCTCATCATCAACCAAAACACATTTAATCTTCATTATATATAGGTATTTGCAAATGGATGATGTAATAATTGAATTTTACTTTATGTTCCAAAGAATAATTGTTTTTGAAAATTAATTTCAGTCTCTTTTTAGTATTGGTTAGACCAATGCCTTTTGGGTTTTTAAAACTTTGTGAAAGTACAAAATTATTTATTATTTCAAAATGCAACGAGTCATCAACGCTTTTACAATTTATCTTTATTTTAAGCTTATCATTGTTTAAGCCACCGTGTTTAAAGGCGTTTTCTAGAAGTGAAATAAATAATAATGGCGGAACTTTGACTTCATCAATATTCGATTCTATATTTATGGTCACTTCTACATTTTCAAAACGAAGTTTTTCAATCTCTATATAATTTTGGATATAGTCGATTTCTTTAATCAATGGAACAAATTTAGTTCCTTCAATGTCATATAAAACATATTCCATCAATTTTGAAAGTTTTATAATTACATCCGGAACTTTATCAGAAGATTCAAGTGATAAAGCATACAAATTATTTAAAGTATTGAAGAAAAAATGAGGCTGAATTTGATTTTTTAAATATTTTAATTTGGTTTTAAATTGATTTTCTCTCAAGGCTCTGTTACGGTCTCTTTCTTTTAACCAAGTCAGCATTAAATAAACTGATGATGCCATAGCAAGAACATATAATTCGCCAATGCAAACCGCAACAATATGATTAATTTCAAAAGGTTTATATTCTCTATTGGCTTCAGGCCAAATATTTTCTGAAATAATGTAGTATGTCAATCCCGTTTTCAATAAATAAACAGTTACTAAACTCAATAGTAGTGCAAAAGTGTATTTATAATATTTTGATTTTAATACATATCTGGGTACTAAAACAAACAAATTGAAATAGACTAAAGGAATGTGTAGTGTAAATTCGATAAGATTCGATTTAAAGGAATATTCATAATCATTAAAATAAGCTCCCCAACGAAGAAAGTTTAGTAAAAAATACAATCCCCAAAACCAAAAATGATTTTGAAGTTTGATGTCGAATTTTAATTTTTTAATTTCGTTCAACTTTATTTAATGGGTTAGTGTTATTTATTCTTTACCTTAAATATTGTGCAACTTTAAACAATTAGTTACTAAAACACAATTCTTTTGAATAAAATTTTAAAAAAAAAGACAAATGATATATTATTTCCATAGGATATCGTTTTCGTACAACATAATGTTGATTGTTTTGTGTCGTTTGTTTATAAATTTAAGCTGTTTGTATAAAATATTTTTTTTAACAGTACGTTAACAATAAATTTGTCGCTTAACCAACAAAACCATAATAAAAATGAAACAAATTATGTTAATCTTTATGTTTGTCTTTACAGCGCAGGTCACACTTGCTCAAGTAAAAACAATCAAAGGTTTAGTAAGCGATCAAAACGGATTGCCGTTGCCTGGAGTAAGTGTTATTCTTCAAGGTTCAAAAACAGCAAGTCAAACTGATTATGACGGTATGTATACGATTCAAGCATCTCCTGAAGATGTAATTGTTTTTTCGTATATTGGAACTAAAACTAAAGCTGTAACAGTTTCCGCCTCAACTACAATAAATGTTGTGCTTACAGAAGATGCACAAAATTTAAATGAAGTTGTAGTTACTGCATTAGGTATTAAACGACAAAAGAAAGAACTGGGTTATGCAGTTCAGGATGTTAAAGGTGATCAATTAAGTAAAGTAATTACCACCAATGTGGCTACAGCACTTTCGGGTAAAATCGCTGGGGTTGATGTTTCAATACCAGCTACTGGAATTGCTGGTAGTACAAGGGTTATTATTAGAGGTATTTCTAGTATAGGCGAGAATAACCAACCGCTTTATATTGTAGATGGTATTCCTATTGATAATACTGGTTTATCAAATGATAATGCTGCAACAAGCAAATGGTTTGATGGTAGAGATAATGGAGATGGAATTTCAAGTATTAATCCAAATAATATTGAAAGTTTATCTGTATTAAAAGGTGCTGCAGCAGCTGCATTATATGGTTCGAGAGCATTAAATGGTGTAATTTTAATTACGACTAAAAAAGGTAGCAAAGGAAAATTACAAGTTGAACTTACTAGTGGTGTTAGCTTTGATGAAGTGAATGCGAAATACAAAAATTTTCAAAGTGATTACGGTTCTGGAACTAATGGAACATTGCCAGATCCTTTAAGAGCACCAACTGAAATTTATGGATATACTACAAATGCATGGGGACCTAAGTTTTCAGAATCGGTAGGGACGCAAGTAAAGATATTTGATGGTTCTATGAAGCCTTATGCTAAAGTAGATAATAATATTCAAGATTTTTTTAGAACAGGGATTACAACTACTAATGGTATCTCTTTGTCAGGCGGTAGTGATAATGCATTTGTAAGATTTGGGTATAATAATTTAAAAAATAGCGATGTTATTCCAAGTTCAGGTTTAGAAAGGAATGATGTGAGTTTAAATGGTACATTAAAATCAGATAAATTTACATTAGATGCTAATGTAAATTATATCGCAGAGAATACTAATAATAGACCAGGACTAGGAGATTCACCTAATAATATAGGATATTCTTTAAGTGGTTTGGCTCCGAATATTGATCAGGCGTGGTTGCAAAATTATAAAAATGAAGATGACGGAACTATTTACAAATGGAATAATAATGTTTATTTGTTGAACCCTTATTACGTTATTAATGAAAATCATAATACATCCAAGAAGGACCGTTTTATTGGAAATGTAAGTGGGTTTTATCAATTAAAAAGATGGGTTGGTTTGAATTTCAGAACGGGTATCGATACCTATTCATTTAGTTCAAAGGATTTTATGGGAAGCGGACATACTTGGCCAGGAAGAACTGAAGGTTATTTAGGATTAGACAATATCAATGTTTCAGAAATGAACACTGATTTAATTGCCACTTTTAGTGATATTAAATTAGCTGAAGATTTTACTTTTTCTGGAATTTTAGGAGCTAGTAGAAGAGATTTTAGAAGAGAACAAAATTCTAGATTTGGAACCAATATCATTGAGCCAGGAACTGAATATATTAGTAATTTTTCGTCTCAAACAGAAAATGCACCTTCAGAAACAAAAACAAGAACTAACTCTGTTTATGGTTCTGCAAAATTCGACTATAAAGGTTATTTATATGCTGAATTTACAGGAAGAAATGACTGGTTTAGTGTTATAAACAATGATGCATTTTACCCAGCCGCTTCTTTAGGATTTGTATTTTCAGATGCTTTTAATCTAAAAAGTGATGTATTCTCCTATGGTAAATTTAGATCATCTTGGGCGCAAGTTTCAAATGCTCCTGGGGCGTATAAAAATGCTTTAAATTATACAGTACTTCCTTCTTATAATGGAGGTAGTGTTGTAAATGTTAAAAATACTTCGGCACCAAATCCTGATTTAACCTATCAATCTAAAACAGGTGTCGAATTTGGTTTAGACTTAGCTTTCTTTAAAAATAGGTTAAAAGCCGATATTACAGTTTATCGCGAGGATACTGATGATCAAACTATCGATTTACCTTCATCAGCTACATCTGGTTATGAATTTGTTTCGGTAAATGCAGGTAAATTACGTAACGAAGGAATTGAGTTGTTTTTAACAGGTACACCAATTAAAACTAAAGATTTTGAATGGGGAATCGATTTAAACTTTTCAAAAAATAAAAATGAAGTTCTTTCTTTGCATCCAGATATTGATACCTACACGATTTCTGAAGCACGTTGGGCAGGAGCTGCAATTGTGGCAAGAGTTGGAGGTCAATATGGAACTATTATTGGAAAAGATTTTCAAAAAACAGCTTCTGGAGAAATGATTGTGGGTGCAAACGGATTGCCATTATATACAGATGAAAAAGTAGTCTTAGGAAAAGGTGTTCCTGACTGGGCTGCGGGTTTAACCAATAGATTTTCTTATAAAGGAATAACTCTTCAATTTTTATTAGACGTAAAAGTAGGAATGGATGTCTATTCTATGACAAACTCAGTCGCTGCAATAAAAGGCCTTTTGGATGTAACTGCTGAAGGTAGAGATGCTTATAACGCAGCTAGAAAAGCAGCAGTGGCTAGTGATCCAAATTTTAGTCAATCTACTTGGGTTCCTACAGCAGGTTATGTTGCTGATGGGGTAGTTAATACAGGAACTGTGGATAATCCTGTTTACACAAAAAATGCAACACCTGTAAATCCTCAAGATTACTGGAGTAGTGTTTTCAACAATACACCAGCACCTTTTATTTATGATGCTTCTTATGTAAAATTAAGAGAGTTAAGTTTAGGATATACGCTTCCAAAAAGCATATATAGCGGAGCAAAAATCAATACTATATATATATCTGCATTCGCTAGAAATTTATTGACTTTTAATAAAGATTTACCAAATGTAGATCCTGAATCGATGTATACTTCTGGAAATGGACAAGGATTTGAATATGGTTCATTACCATCAAGAAAATCATATGGTTTTAATATTAAAGTTACATTTTAAAAAAAAGAAATTATGAAATTTAAACAAATAATAATAGCCATACTAACATTGTTTACTGTAGTTGGTTGTACTGAAAATTTTGACGAGCTGGTAAAAGACCCAGTGGCGCTGTCTGCAAATCCAAGTGGGCAACTTACGTTCATTCAGTTGAGTATGTCAGGTGATAGTTATTACCAATGGAGAGCCAATTTGATTTATTCCGGAGGGTTTGTACAGCATTATTCTGGTTCTTGGGCCGTGACCGAATACGGTAGTAAATTCAAGAAAAACGATGATTATGCCACATCTCTTTGGAGAAGTGTTTATTCGAACGAATTAAAAAATGCGGTTGATATAATTGATAAAACCAATGGCAATCCGACTAGTGCAAATATGAATGCAGTTGCTAAAATTATGAAAGTAATGGTTGCACAGCGTTTGACAGATTTGTATGGCGATGTGCCTTATTCCGATGCCGGGTTAGGTTTTTCTAAAGGAATCGTAACGCCAAAATATGATAAGCAAGCAGATATTTATATGGCTTTTTTCAGCGAGTTAGAGGACGCTTTTAACCAATTAAATACTGGAGGAGGAATTGTAAAAGGAGATCTTTTTTACGGAGGTGATATTGCTAAATGGAAAAAATTAGCCAACACGATGCGTTTACGTCTTGGAATGAGAATTTCTGAAGTAAACCCAGCAGAAGCTGCAAAACAAGTAAAAGCAGCTGTTCAAAATGGAGTTTTTGAAAGTAATGCTGATAACTGTATTATGCACCATTTAGATGTTAGTTTCAACGGAAGTTTGTCTGATTTTAGAGGAAATGGTTTGTCGCAAGCCTTTGTAGGAAACGAACATGGAGATCATTTTAGTTCTTTAATGATTGATTTTTTAAGAAATCACGGAGATCCTAGATTAACGATGATTGCAACCCCTAAAACAGGTAGTGTAAACTGGGGACCAATACAACCAGGGGAAGAATTGTATGAAGGTGTTAAACCAGGTACTTTTAGATGGGATGTTGCAGGTGGTTCAAATGCTGCTTCGGGTATTCAACCGTATTTGAAAAAAAATACAACACCTTTTTTACATGTAAGTTATTCAGAAACACAATTATTATTGGCTGAGGCTGCTTTTAGAGGTTGGGTTTCTGGTGTGGCGGCTGATTATTATAAAAAAGGGGTTGAGGCTGGAATAAAGCAATTAGAAATTTATGGTGCTGCTGCTGCTTCTCAAGCAAATATTAATACTTATTTAACGTCTAATCCTTTAGTTGCCGGAAAAGAAATGGAGCAAATTGGGACACAAATTTGGGTTACTTATTTGTTTAATAGTATTGAAGCCTATTCAAACTGGAGAAGAACAGGTTTTCCTCATTTAATTCCAATAACGAATCCAGATTCAGAAACAGGAGGTGTTACACCGACACGTTTGTATTATCCTAATGATGAGATGCAAAAAAACAAAGTAAATTATTTAGATGCT
>Ga0208789_1001881_pt1 | contig 10363 bp, 7 predicted proteins | sample Methanotroph_Enr_FD_187368 | JGI IMG/M metagenome (GOLD analysis project Ga0208789, IMG submission 187368) | Enriched soil microbial communities from Old Woman Creek wetland in Ohio, USA - Methanotroph_Enrichment_5 (SPAdes) (version 2) | ecosystem: Environmental > Terrestrial > Soil > Wetlands...
GCGATGTCGTTCGGATCAATTTCTTACGAAGCACATACCAATCTGGCTATTGCGATGAACCGCATCGGTGGCAAATCCAATACCGGCGAAGGCGGCGAGCTTCCGGAACGCTTCAAACCATTACCGAACGGCGATTCAATGCGTTCGGCGATCAAACAAGTCGCATCCGGCCGTTTCGGCGTGACCACTGAATACTTGGTCAATGCCGACGATATCCAGATCAAAATCAGCCAGGGCGCGAAACCCGGCGAAGGCGGACAGCTGCCCGGCCATAAAGTCGATGCGGTTATCGCCCGAGTACGTCATTCGACTCGCGGCGTAGGCTTGATTTCACCGCCTCCGCATCATGACATTTATTCGATTGAAGATTTGGCTCAGCTGATCCATGACTTGAAAAACGTCAATCCCGAAGCGCGAATCAGCGTCAAACTGGTTTCTGAAGTCGGCGTCGGCACCGTAGCAGCGGGCGTTTCCAAGGCCCATGCCGATCACGTGACCATTTCCGGTTATGACGGCGGCACCGGCGCAAGCCCAATGACCTCGATCAAACACGCCGGTTTGCCATGGGAAATCGGCCTTGCCGAAACCCATCAAACGCTGGTGCTGAACAAACTGCGCGGACGCATTGCGGTCCAAGTCGACGGCGGTCTGCGTACCGGTCGCGACGTGATTATCGGCGCATTATTAGGCGCTGACGAGTTTGGATTTGCCACTGCGCCATTGATCGTGTCGGGCTGCTTGATGATGCGTAAATGTCATTTGAACACCTGCCCTGTCGGCGTGGCGACGCAAGATCCCGAACTGCGTAAACGCTTTACCGGACAGCCTGAACATGTAGTCAATTATTTCTTCATGGTCGCCGAAGACGTGCGTCAGTGGATGGCGAAACTGGGCTTCCGCAGCTTCAATGAGATGATCGGCCGCTCCGACAAATTGGACATGCAGCGTTCCCTGAACCATTGGAAAACGCAGGGGCTGGATTTCAGCCGGGTTTTCTATAAACCTGAAATTGACGGCGCAACCGCTGTTTATAACACCGAGCGTCAAGACCACGGCTTGGATCAGGCACTGGATCATACCTTGATTGCAGCAGCCCAGCCTGCACTGCAAAACGGGCAACCGGTGGTCATCGACACGCCGATCCGCAATATCAACCGCACTTTCGGCGCGATGCTGTCCGGCGAAGTGGCCAAACGTTATGGACACAAAGGCTTGCCTGACGACACCATTGCGATTCGTGTCAAAGGTACTGCCGGTCAGAGTTTCGGCGCGTTTTTGGCGCAAGGCATCAGTATCGAGCTTGAAGGCGAAGGCAACGATTATGTGGGCAAAGGCATGAGCGGCGGACGTATCGCCATTTTCCAGCCTAAAGACTGCCCTATTACGCCTGCGGAAAACATTATCGTCGGCAATACTGTGCTGTACGGTGCGATCAGCGGCGAATGTTATTTCAGCGGCGTTGCCGGCGAGCGTTTTGCGGTGCGCAATTCAGGCGCTGTCGCCGTTGTCGAAGGCGTGGGCGACCACGGCTGCGAATACATGACCGGCGGCGTTGTTGTCGTACTCGGTCAAACCGGTCGTAACTTTGCGGCGGGCATGTCCGGCGGTGTAGCTTATGTACTGGATGAAGACCGCAGCTTTGAAAAGCGTTGCAATATGGCGATGGTAGAACTCGAACCCGTACCCGAAGAAGACGACACACTGGAAGCTATCGCACACCAGGGCGGCGACTTGGAAACACACGGACGCGTCCACATCATGTCCGACATGACCCGTTATGATGCGCAACGCTTAAAGCACTTCATTGAAAATCATAAGCGTTATACCAACAGCGCCAGAGCGCAGCACATTTTGGATAATTGGCAGGATTATTTGCCGCGTTTTGTTAAAGTCATGCCGGTCGATTACCGCGAAGCGCTCAAACAAATTCAGGCAGAACAAGCTACCGCGTCCTGCTAACGCCCCTCGCCTACGTCCTGTAGGCGAAGCATCTGCGACCGCATAAACGTTGTGACACTATTTAAGTAGAAGGTATTAGAAATGGGTAAACCAACCGGGTTTATGGAACTACCACGCACTGAGCGGCATTACGCATCGCCGAGTGATCGTATCCAGCATTATCGCGAATTTACGTTATCCCCCAGCGAAACCGAAATCGCCGAACAGGGGTCAAGATGCATGGATTGCGGCATCCCTTTTTGCCATAACGGCTGCCCTGTCAATAACATTATTCCCGATTGGAATGACGGGGTATATCGAGGCGATTGGCAGCAGGCGCTGGAAATTTTACACAGCACCAACAATTTCCCTGAGTTTACCGGACGCATCTGCCCTGCGCCCTGCGAAGCGGCTTGCACACTGAATCTGCAGGACCAGCCCGTAACCATTAAATCGATAGAATGCGCGATCATCGACAAAGGCTGGGAAATGGGCTGGGTAAAACCGCAAATACCGGAAAAACGTACCGGCAAGCGCGTTGCGGTGATAGGTTCTGGACCTTCTGGACTGGCCTGCGCTCAGCAGCTGGCACGTGCAGGACATGAAGTCACGGTTTATGAAAAAAATGACCGTATCGGCGGCTTATTGCGCTACGGCATCCCTGATTTCAAGATGGAAAAATCGCACATCGACCGACGCATTGCGCAAATGCAGGCGGAAGGCGTCAGATTCAGGCCAAACAGCCATATCGGTACCGATATTTCTGCACAAAAGATACTCGCCGAGTACGATGCGGTAGTTTTGGCGGTAGGTTCAGAAAAACCGCGTGACCTGGAAGTCCCTGGACGCAATGAATATCAAGGCGTTTATTATGCGATGGACTTTTTACGCCAGCAAAACAAGCGCAACGCGGGCGATACCATAGCCGAAGATGTAGCCATTACCGCAACGGACAAGCATGTCGTCGTGATCGGCGGCGGCGATACCGGTTCCGATTGCATCGGCACCTCGATCCGTCAGGGCGCAGCCTCCGTGGTGCAGCTTGAAATTCTGCCGCAACCGCCCGAAAAAGAAAACAAGTTGCTGACATGGCCGCTGTGGCCCAACAAGCTGCGCACCACTTCCTCACACGATGAAGGCATCAAAAAACGTTACTTTAGCGTCAACACCCAAAGCGTCACCGGCAAAGACGGCAAAATAACTCACCTGAACGCGATCGAAGTGGAATGGAAGCAAGAAGGCGGACAGTGGAAAATGAGCGAGAAGCCAGGCAGCGCTTTCACGCTGGAAGCGGATATCGTATTTTTAGCGATGGGTTTTGTTCACCCGGTACACGAAGGCTTGTTAAAAGAGCTGGGCGTTGAACTTGAGCGCAACAACATCAAAGCCAACGATAAACAGTATCGCACTTCGGTCGATAAAGTGTTTGCCGCAGGTGACGGACGGCGCGGACAATCGCTGGTGGTCTGGGCGATACGTGAAGGCAGGCAAGCTGCCAGAGCCGTGGATGAGTTCCTGATGGGATCATCGGAACTGCCGAGATAATTTAACTATTAACCTAGAAAAGCGCTTTAGCAACGACAACCGCGGCTAAAGCGCTTTAGATTTTGTTTTCCCACACCGTTTACATCGATAAACGGTGATCAGTTTCCCCTGTTTCACATCAAACTGCTTTTCGTTTAAGACTTCCCATTTATGAAAGCCGCTACGGCATAAGGTATTACCTTTATGCAGTTCCGATGGCTTGGGTCGTTTAAATTGAACCACCTCACCCATATTTCACCCCAAGAATAAATATGCGGCCAAAGCCAGCTTTGGATTTCAACAGTCGTCCGTACCGGAGTTCAAAGCTAGCTTTGAACTTTAAGTGGCACACGTTGCATAGTGTGATTGCCGAATACAGGCGAACGGAGCGTCACGAAGGGTGTGAGCAGTTACAAAAACTTCGTGTCTTCGTGGTGACACATCAACTCACATCACTTTTTGGCAATAGCATTCCACGCCGCAAGCCAAGCTTGCGATTGATAAAAATCGGCTTTTTTGTCAAAGAAGCCGGTCAGCGCCAGTCGCAGGGTGTTGTCAATAATGCCGAAGAACTCGGCGTAGCCCAGCTGCGGGCTAATGTTGCGAATTTCGCCCGCCTTGATACCGACATCAATAATATTGATGATTTTTTTGAAAGGCGCGGATTCATGCAGCGGCCTCGCTTCAGGCAAAAACTCTTTGACGTTCAAAATCAACAAAAACCGCAGCACATCTGGAACTTCATCGGCCAACTTGAACAACAAATCGACAATGCCCCGCAACTGCTCGGATGGTTTTTCGTTGGTTTGCCTTATGTCATCAATGGAGATGCTTAAACTGTCGAGAATATTAACCTGCAACTGCGCAGCAATCATATGCTTGGTTTTGAAGTGCTGATAGATTATCCCGGTATCTTTTAGTCCGGCCGCCTCTTTAATGTCGATTAACGATGTATTGAAATAGCCTTTTTCTGCAAACAGTTTCAAGGCCGTCACTAATATCTTATCCTGCACTTCAGACTTTTCCTGAATTTCTTCTATTTCCTGATCCATGTTCTTCTTTCACAGCTGATTCAATGCGTTGTATTGTGTGTTAATGAAAATCCAATCGATTCCTGATCGATTGTATAAATATTTATTTTGCACTCAGCACTGCCCGCGCAGCCCTTAAGTAATTAATCATCGACCATAAGGTCAATGTCGCGGCGACATACAGCAAGCCGTAACCGCAATAATTTATCGGTATGCCCAGCAGATCATCACGATATAACAACATACCGATCGCCAGCATTTGCGCAGTGGTTTTCCATTTGCCTAATTGAGAGACTTTAACATGCGCCCGCTGGCCGATCTCCGCCATCCATTCCCGCAACGAGGCAATGGTGATTTCCCTGCCGATAATAACAGCAGCCGGGATAGCCAGATACGGGCTACCCTGTTGCTGAACGATCAACACTAAAACCATAGCCACCATCAGTTTGTCGGCTACCGGGTCTAAAAAAGCCCCGAACGGCGTTTCCAGCTGCATTTTCCTGGCAAGATAGCCGTCCAACCAATCGGTAATCCCGGCCGCCAAAAAAATCAGCATGCAGACGACATTGGAATAAGCCCAAGGCAAATAAAAGACCACGGTTAATAGCGGGATTAACGCAATCCTTAACAGCGTTAGATTTGTAGGTATGTTAAATTCAATCATCTTGATGATGAAATAGTTCGTAAATCCGTTGTGCCAATTGACGGCTTATGCCATCCACACTGCAAAGTGCATCCACGCCAGCCTGTGAAATACCTTGCAGTCCCCCAAATTGTTTCAATAAAATCTGCCGCCGTTTAGGCCCTAATCCCGGAATGACTTCCATTGCCGATTGTTTTTTAGCCTTGCCCCGGCGCTGCCTGTGTCCTGTTATCGCAAACCGGTGCGCTTCATCGCGGATATGCTGAATCAACAACAAACCGCTGGCTCCCGGTTTTATATCTATCGGCTGATCCTGATCTACCAGTATCAACTTTTCCATGCCGGGTTTTCTATCCGGCCCTTTGGAAACGCCGACTATCATAACATTGTTTATGTCTAATTCCGCCAATGCCTTTTGCGCTTCATGTACCTGACCTTTACCGCCGTCGATCAGCAATATATCCGGCGCGGTATGTTCGCCCTGTTTCAAGCGCTTAAAACGCCTGAACACCGCCTGGTGTATGGCCGCATAATCGTCGCCGCCGGTTATGCCCTCTATATTAAACCGACGATAAGCCGATTTTACCGGCCCTTCCCTGTCGAAAACTACGCAAGATGCAACCGTTTGATCGCCCTGCGTATGACTAATATCAAAGCATTCCAAGCGCTTTGGCAGTTCTTTGCAACCCAGCTCTTCCTGCAAGCTGAGGAAGCGGGCATAAATCCCCTGTTTATCGGATAACTTGCTCAACAGCGAATTCTCTGCGTTGGTACAGGCCATTTGCAGCCACTTCAGGCGCTCGCCCCTGACATTATGGGAAATCGCCACCGCATGCTTTGCCTGATGAGCCAACACTTCCATCAACAGCTCGGCTTCTTCCGGCTGATGGCTGACGATCAACTCATGAGGCGCTTGTTTATCCAGATAATATTGCGGAATAAACGCCTGGACGATAGCCGCCGGATCATGCTCGTCGGTTATCTTCGGGAAAAACACCTTGTTGCCCAGATGCTGGCCGTTGCGGATGAAGAACACCTGTACGCAGGCCACACCGGCCTTGGTCGCGCAGGCGATAATATCGACATCGCCGCGCTCGCCGTGGACAAAATGCTTTTCCAGCACCGAGCGCAATTTTGCGATCTGATCCCTAAAACCTGCGGCCCGCTCATATTCAAGCCTAGCCGCCGCCTGCTCCATCTTGACTATCAACTGATCTATCAGCAAACCGCCCTTGCCTTCCAGAAACAGCACCGTACTGTCGACATCCTGAGCATAGGCGGCCTTGTCAATCAAGCCGACACACGGCGCGGTGCAGCGTTCTATCTGGTGCTGCAAACAGGGCCGGGAGCGGTTGTTATAAATGGAATCATCGCACTGCCTGATCGGGAAAATCCGTTGCAGCAATTTCAAGCTTTCCTTGATTGCGCCGATGCCGGGATAAGGGCCGAAATATTTGCCTTTCCTCTTTTTTGCGCCGCGGTGCAGGGTGATCTGGGGAAAATCATGCTCGCTGGACAGGAAGATATAAGGGTAGGATTTATCATCCCTCAAGCAGATATTGTAGCGGGGTTTGTGACGCTTAATCTGCTGGCATTCCAGCAACAGCGCCTCGCCTTCGGTATGGGTGACCGTGACTTCAATGTTCGCAATCTTGGCGACCATCGTCTGCTGCTTGGTCGAGGCCGATTGCTTTTTAAAATAACTGGAAACGCGGTTTTTAAGGTTCTTGGCCTTGCCGATATAAATAATCTCGCCTTGCTCATTCAGCATCTTATAAATGCCGGGGCGCGTGGTCAGGTTCTTTAAAAACGCTTTTACGTCAAAACTGTTTTCTGATAACTCGGTTGGCACACTTTATCCTGATAACTGCGGCGCAGAATGATAAATCCGCTGTTCAAGTATTTTAACAGCAACAAGGGACGCAATCAGCTTTAAAAGGCCCTCTTAGCATACGCAGCGGATGACAGCCGCTTTACAAAAAGAGGCCATTAAAATATAGGTTATTTATCAATAGTGTGAAGCATTACTTATTATCATGCATTTGTGTGTGTTAGATTTTAATCCCCATAATGAAAAAGGAATATAACGTGCGCAAAAGCAAAATAGAACTATCCTTTCTATTGCCTACATTTCTTTTACTCTATTGGAGACTATCCATATGAAAACGGCAAAGATAACGCCCCTCACAATACAGCAATACACAGAAATTTCCGAAGATATATACGATGAAGTTGAAAGAGTCGACTATGCAGGAATGCTTGCGGCTAAATGCGTCAAGCATCCTGAATTCGGCGACATCATCCTTGTCTCATCGACCACTCATGTCGACTGCTTAATGATTCACTTCTAACCTTCCCATGCACAAAGGCTAAAGATAGGCAGGGGCTGGGAAAGACTTCCACATCCGGCCCATCATTTCATAGACTAGCCATTATTTACTTGCGCCTAACAGCAACAAGGCCCGTTATCCGCTTTATGCGCAGAACCCTTGCTTTCCGAGACCGCTCTTAACGCACCCGGCGCATGACACCAGTCTTGCGGCGTTTTTTCCTGGACCGGAGCAATACCGATAAACTGCTCGGAATAAGCGGCACTGGTCAGCAGATTATAACTACGCTCACACACCGCCATCCGCTGTCCTCTGATAAAAACATGCCCTTCGTCATCATAGGCCTTGGAAAAAGGCCCCCGGTAAATCACTGCATGGCCTTTATCAACACACGGTTCATCATGGGGCTTCACTGCGGTAATGGTTACGGACCGAAATTCGATGCCGTCAACCACCTGCCAGGGTTTACCCTCCCATTTATCGAAGCCGACTGCAACAAAGCCCGCGGCTATAAAAGCCTGCAAGAATTCATATTCCTGCACGGCACCGGAAATGCAACCGCTCCACAAATGCTGATCGTCTTTTAAATGTTGCGGTACCGGCTCATCACTGACGATGTCGGAAATAGCGACGCGTCCGCCCGGCTTGACCACCCGGAATATTTCCCGAATCAACTGCGCCTTGTCGCTGTCATGCACCAGATTTAGCACGCAATTGGACACCACCAAATCGACGCTATTGTCTTTGATTAACGGCTGTTCCTTGCGCTGTTGTTCCTGCCAAGCACGCAAGGCAATCACGTCTTCGGCGCAGCGCACCGGATGTTCGGCTAAATGCCGGTTCATCGCTGCCAAATCCAACGCCAAATCCTGAATCTGGCCCTTCACGAATTCCACCCGGTCCGAACCTAGCTTTTCAGCCATTTCCGGCTGGTATTTCCGAGCCAGCGCAAGCATGTCGTCATTCATATCGACGCCGATGATCTTGCCGGCATTACCTACCAATTGTGCGGCCATGTAGCAGATTTTGCCCGACCCCGAGCCTAAATCCAGCACCACATCGCCGCTTTGCACATAGCGGGACGGATCGCCGCAGCCGTAATCCTTGTCGATAATTTCCTGCGGCAATAAGGCCAGCAATTTACGGTCATAATCGACTGGGCAACATAAGTCCGCTTGTATCGATTCCGCGCCTTGTGAATAACGCTCTAAAACTCCGGTTTCTATAGTCATGTGGCCTCCAATAATTGTAGTGATTTTAATGGAACACGGATGACACCGATTAAATGGATAATCAGTGATTAAAAGCAATTTGGTCTTAGCTTTTAAAAATCCGGTTAAATCCGTCCTATCCGTGTCACCCGTGTTCTATTTTTCCAGTTACTCGTTTGAGTTGATTGCGCCGCCGCAACTGCTACCCTGACCCGCAGTGCAGCCGTAACAGTGTTGCAGTGTTGCTATGGGATTGCCCGTTAATTCCGTCATCTGAACCAAATGTAGTTTCTGTTTACCACCTAAAGGCAATTGCAGCATTTGGTTAAAATCGCAATCATAAACAAAACCCTGCCAATCGACACTCAAGGTATTCCTGCACATGACCTTGCCCAGATTGGGCGCATGGAAATTATCCTTGAGCAATTGCATATACTCATCAAACCGGCCGGTACTGAGCAAAACGCCGCCAAAACGTTGTATGGGTAAGTTGGTCATCGCAAATAAATGATTAAACACAATGCCGTAATGCTCATGCAGATATTGCTTGTAAGCGACCTCTAGCGCTTGCTGCTCAGGCGGCAAGGTCGCGCCTTGCGGATTGAAGACCAAATTTAATTGAAGCCCGGTATCGGCAAAACCATAGCCCAGCTCGTTTAATAATTGCAAGGCCTTGATGCTGGCGTCAAACGTCCCGTTACCGCGTTGTTTATCGACATTTTCTTTAAGATAACAAGGCAACGATGCGACGATTTCGACTTGGTTTTCAGCCAAAAATCCGGCCGTACTCTCAAACCCCTTTTCCAACAGAATAACCAAATTACAACGGTCGATAACCTTTAAGCCGCGATCCCTTGCCTGTGCCACCAGATAGCGAAAATGCGGATTCATTTCCGGTGCGCCGCCGGTTAAATCCAGCGTATGAATTGCATGATTATCGATGAAAGCCACCACCTGATCGATGGTGGCTTTATCCATTAACTCGGTGCGTTTAGGACCGGCATTGACATGGCAATGGGTGCAACTCAAGTTACATAAATAGCCTAAGTTAACTTGCAGAATTTCCAGTTTGTTGCGGGTAATGGCTGGGAAATCGGAGCCTTTTAAATATGGCAGCGAATCGATCATATTAAAATCCTGTAGAAATTTTCCACCACGAAGACACGAAGAAATAAAACTTCGCGTTCTCGGCAACTGCTCCTGCGCTGCTCTACCTCCTGCATCCATGCAGTCGTTCGTGTCTTCCTGGTGCATTTATACTAACTACTTAACCACCTACATTAAGCTATGTCAGCCAAATTCCCCTTAGTTTCCAGCCACACTTTCCGGTCTTGCGAACGTTTTTTAGCCAGCAATAAATCCAGTTGGCCATTGGTGTCGTCGTCTTCGGCTACCGTCAACTGCACCAACCTGCGGGTGTCAGGGTTCATCGTGGTTTCCCGAAGCTGGCTGGGGTTCATCTCGCCCAAACCTTTAAAGCGCTGTACATTGATCTGGCCTTTGAGCTTTTCGGCGGCAATGCGATCCAACACGCCTAATCTTTCGGCTTCATCCAGCGCATAAAACACCCGCTTGCCGACATCGATTCGGTATAACGGCGGCATCGCGACAAAAACATGGCCGGCAACCACCAGCGCATTGAAATGCTGGTAAAACAAGGCGCAGATCAAGGTGGCGATATGGTTG
>Ga0208789_1001882_pt1 | contig 10353 bp, 7 predicted proteins | sample Methanotroph_Enr_FD_187368 | JGI IMG/M metagenome (GOLD analysis project Ga0208789, IMG submission 187368) | Enriched soil microbial communities from Old Woman Creek wetland in Ohio, USA - Methanotroph_Enrichment_5 (SPAdes) (version 2) | ecosystem: Environmental > Terrestrial > Soil > Wetlands...
ACAGGTTTCAATCCGCTTTCGACCAGGTCGTTAATATTGAAACAATCTGCTCCTCCAGAAAAAGAGATATTCAGTTTGCCATTGAATTCATTTTGCAGTTTCCGCGCAACATTCACACTGATAGGATGAAGAGCACGTCCGCTCATATACATCATCTTCTCGTGGGCAGGGAACACATTTTTATGATTCGTGCTTTCCAAAGTGTTGGTAAGCTTTACACCAAAGAATAATCCCTGGTCGTCAGCGGTTTTTTGAAGTCGTTGAATAATTCCGATGGCATCAACATATTTAAGGTCGTGCTCGAAAGCAATATCAGGAATGGTATTTTTAAAATTCAGTTTGTTGTTTAATATATCGCGAAGTTCATCCTTGCCAAGAAGTGTTGGGTTTAATTTTACGAGTGTATGTAGTTTCTTTTCTTTCAAAAGATAGCGCCCGATTTTCTCAATTTCATCCGGCGGACAACCGTGCATGGTGCTCAAAGTAATATTATTGGAAATGCTATCGGGAATCGCAATATTCGCCAGTTCGGGATAATATGGAAGCAATTCATTAATCATCTTCTGTTTAGCTTCACCACAATCCGACATGCTTTTCAGGAACCATTGCACGTTTTCATTCTGAATGCCTTCGAAATTGTAACCGATACTCATATTGAACAAGAATCCTCTTTTTTGCTGTTTGTCCCAGCCAAATTTATGCTGAAGTAAATGAATGATCACCCAGGCTTTTAAGTATTCTTCGAATGATTCACGGATGCGAAGTTCCTGCGACCATTCGCAGTTGTAGCCTTCATCCTGCATGTCAATACAAGGTTTCGATATTTCAAGTTCGTCGAGGGTTTGGATGGTTTTCAGCTCAATGTAGCTTGCTCCGCAAAGCCATGCCGAAATAATATTCTGAGCCATTTGTGTATGCGGACCAGCAGCTAAGCCTAAAGGAGTATTCAGGTATTGCCCGAATATTACCATGGAAAGCCCTTCGTGCTTTTCGGGATTGAAGAATAATTTTTCGGGGATGCCGAATATTTCTTTCCGGGTCGAATATTCAGTTTCGATCAGGGTAAAAAGTTTTCCTGCTGAAACAGGCGAAAATGCGGTGGAATGCTCCATTGTGAACGGTAAGTTTAGTAATTTTAGCGTTCGTAAAATTAGGAAATAAACAGTATGGAGGAGGCTTTATTCGCACAAACATCCTGCATCATACTTTCGGCTGGAAGTTCAGCCAGAATGGGTACACACAAAGCCTTGCTGAAATTCGATTCGGGAAATACATTTCTTCAAAAAATCACGGAAACTTTTTTGCTGGCAGGTATTGATCAGGCTATTGTAGTTGTAAATTCTGAATTGTTTAAATTGATCAAAGAAAGCAATTTTACCCTTTCTGAAAAGGTTCTTCTGGTTATTAATGACAAACCAGAACTTGGCAGGTTTTATTCCCTGCAAACCGGGATAAAGCACCTGAAACCCGGCAATTCCTGCTTTTTTCAAAATATTGATAATCCGTTAACTTCTGAAGATCTGTTAAGAGAATTGATTATTCATAAAGCTAAAGCTGATGTTGTAATGCCAACTTACCAAAAGAGACCAGGGCATCCGGTACTTATTAGCCCATTAATAGTATCGGGAATTATTAATGCCAAAGATCCTGAAATAAGAATTGATCTTTTCCTGAAAAGCTTTGATATTCTGGATATTGAAACCACCTACGGCAATATTTCTATCAACATTAATACACCTGAAGATTACCTTGCCGTCTATAATAAGCCGTAAGTTGTAAGATTTTGTATCGCAGAACATAAGCGTGTGCATAGATATATTGTCTGTTGTAACCTGATGGCGAATTAATTTAAATCCTATTCTTCAAGACATTCAGCTGATGTATAGCAAACATTTAATTCGAGAAATATTAATTCTCTTAGCTTAAGAATTCTATTGATTATTGATCACAAAAAGCTTTTAGGTTTTCAACACTTGCAGTTTTATTCATTCAAAATGAATAATTATACATGCTATTATTTATTGACATAGGTTATGTGAAAATTATATTTACAGCTAAATTATATAAAATACACAATATGAGACACATATAATTGTTTTCGGGGGGAAGCTATACTAAGTAATTTACTGAAAAACTGGTATAACACAGGAGAAACACCGTATAAAATGTTGTGCATGTAAAAATAGGCTGTATTTTTGCATCATAAATACAATTTGTATGTCAGTCATTCATTCAAACAGCATTATTAGCCTCCTCGTCCTCCTCCTCTGGAATCAGCAGGTGAGTTAGGAATGTTGTTTAGCAAAATATAAAACAGAAAGCCTCTCTCACTATAAATGAGAGGGGTTTTTTGTTGTAAAACAATCACTATTAAACACACAAATTTTAATTCGGATCAATCATCTTTAAAGTAAAAGTGTTTATAAATAGCGACTTAAACATTTTCGGACAGCAACCATCATAAATATGAAAATTGATCTCAACCCTCAAATAATCTAACTCAATAGTAATGCAGAACCCACTCCGCAGCGATACATCAACCAAAGGCCGCAAAATGGCAGGAGCGCGCAGCCTTTGGCGTGCAAACGGAATGAAAGAAGAGCAATTTGGCAAACCACTCATTGCTATAGCAAATTCGTTTACACAGTTTGTACCTGGTCACGCACATTTGCATTCGATCGGGCAATATGTTAAAAGTTTAATCGAGGCCCAGGGCTGTTTCGCCGCTGAATTCAATACCATTGCCATTGATGATGGCATCGCCATGGGACACGACGGCATGTTATATTCCCTGCCTTCACGCGACCTGATTGCCGACAGCGTCGAATACATGGTAAATGCTCATAAGGCCGATGCATTGATCTGCATCAGCAACTGCGACAAAATTACTCCCGGCATGCTGATGGCAGCTATGAGGCTGAATGTTCCTACTATTTTTGTTTCAGGCGGCCCGATGGAAGCCGGCGTTATGGGCGACCGCAAACTCGACCTTGTTGATGCCATGGTTATGGGTGCCGACGATAGCGTGAGCGACAGCGATTTAAACAAAGCAGAACAATCAGCCTGTCCTACCTGTGGCTCCTGCTCCGGAATGTTTACGGCCAACAGCATGAATTGCCTTACCGAAGCTCTGGGTTTGTCACTTCCCGGAAACGGAACCATTGTTGCCACTCATGTCAACCGGCTTAAGCTTTTCGAAAAAGCCGCCGGCCGTATTGTCGAAATGGCACGCGATTATTATGATAAAGGAAATGAAACTGTTCTTCCTAGGCAGATTGCATCGAAAAAAGCATTTAATAATGCCATGACACTAGACATCGCCATGGGCGGATCCACCAATACAGTCTTACACTTACTGGCGGTTGCTCACGAAGCCGGTGTTGATTTCACCATGAAGGATATTGATGAACTTTCGCGGAAAACACCTTGCCTGTGTAAAGTGTCACCCAGTTCGCAATATCATGTGGAAGATGTAAATCGGGCAGGAGGAATCCTGTCATTAATGGGTGAACTAAACCGGGCAAAACTTCTGGACACTTCAGCTTTCAGGGTTGACGGGTTAAGCCTGGACCAGGCAATTAATGCTTTTGATATTTTAAGCAGCGATGTTACTGCCGAAGCCATGCAGATATTCAGCAGTGCGCCGGCTCACAAAATCAATTTGGTAATGGGATCGCAGGATACCCGTTATACAAAACTGGATGATAACCGTGTTTCGGGATGCATACGTAATGTTGAAAATGCATATTTCCAGGACGGCGGGTTAGCCGTTTTATACGGAAATATTGCCACCAAAGGCAGTATAGTAAAAACCGCCGGAATCGATCCCGTTCTTTTTCATTTCGAAGGAACAGCAAGGGTATTTGAATCGCAGGATGAAGCCGTTCATGGAATATTGAGTGGCAAGGTAAACGCCGGTGATGTGGTTGTTATCCGTTACGAAGGTCCGAAAGGTGGTCCCGGGATGCAGGAAATGCTTTACCCGACTTCCTACCTCAAAACTCTGAAACTTGATAAAGTATGTGCTTTAATTACTGATGGCCGTTTTTCTGGAGGCACCTCCGGGCTCTCCATCGGCCATGTGTCGCCCGAAGCGGCTGCAGGTGGTGAAATAGCTTTAATCAAAGACAATGATACCATTGTAATTGATATTGCAACACGCTCTATCAATCTGAAAGTTAGTGAAGAAGAATTGAAACTCCGAAGAGAAAGTGAATTGTTAAGGGCAAAAGAGGCCTTTACACCGCAAGCCAGGGAAAGAAATATTTCGGATGCCCTTAAAATTTATGCCATGCATGTTTCATCTGCGGATAAAGGTGCAGTGAGGATTATTGATTAGCGGATAATGCTAAAAAAGAAAAAACTGAAAGTAAACCGAGAATGAATCTGAGAATGAATCTATTGAAAATAACCAGCAGACCAAATTATGACGACTAAAGAAAAAGAAACCCGCAGATCACAACAGCAAGATGATGAAATTACTGGTAGCGAAGCTGTTATCCGATCGTTGATTGCTGAAGGTGCAGAAGTTATTTTCGGGTATCCTGGTGGCGCTATTATGCCGGTTTATGATGCGTTATACGACTATCGCAATGCACTCAGGCATATCCTTACCCGCCACGAACAGGGCGCAGTACATGCTGCACAGGGATATGCCCGTGTTACCGGGAAAGTAGGCGTTTGTATTGCTACTTCAGGTCCCGGCGCCACTAACCTTATGACCGGAATTGCCGATGCACAGATTGATTCAACACCGTTGGTTTGTATCACCGGCCAGGTTACTTCGGGTTTACTTGGTACGGATGCTTTCCAGGAATCGGATGTAGTTGGTATTTCAATGCCTGTAACCAAATGGAATTTTCAGATAACTTCAGCAGAAGATATTCCCGAAGCTATTGCCAAGGCTTTTTATATTGCAGCGTCCGGACGACCGGGACCGGTTTTACTTGATATAACGAAGGATGCCCAATTCGGGAAGCTGAAATACAAATATACCAAGTGTCATAAAATCAGGAGTTATGTTCCTGAATACCCTGTAAATAAAGAAAAATTGGCTGATGCTGCTACTTTGATAAACGAAGCCCAAAAACCTTTCCTGGTTTTTGGGCAGGGAATCATGCTGGGAGAAGCTGAAAGAGAACTTAAGAGTTTCATCGACAAAACCGGTATTCCTGCAGCATGGACGCTCCTGGGTCTATCGGCATTAAACAGTGATCACCCTTTAAATGTTGGAATGCTGGGCATGCATGGAAACTATGGCCCTAATATTAAAACGAATGAATGTGACCTATTGATTGCCGTAGGAATGCGTTTCGATGACCGGGTTACTGGTACACTGAAAACCTATGCAAAGCAGGCAAAAATTATCCATATCGAGATTGATCCCGCCGAAATCAATAAAAATGTAAAAACAGATGTGGCCCTGTTAGGAGATGCCAAGAAAATACTCCGCTTACTCACTCATATTGTCAACCCGAATAAGCATAAAGAATGGGTTAAGGAATTTAAACAAGCCGATACTATTGAATATAAAAAAGTTATTCATTCTGATGTATTCCCTACCAAACCTGGATTAACCATGGGCGAAGTAATCCGCAGGGTTTCGGAATATACTAAAAATGATGCGGTAATTGTTGCAGATGTTGGCCAGCACCAAATGGCGGCTGCTCGTTATTCCAAGTTTACACATTCACGAAGCCACGTATCTTCGGGTGGACTGGGAACCATGGGCTTTGGATTACCGGCAGCCATTGGCGCCAAATTAGGCCAACCCAACCGCGAAGTAGTTGTGTTTGCCGGTGATGGTGGTTTTCAGATGACAATACAGGAGTTGGGAACCATAGCACAGGAAAAATTACCTGTAAAGATGGTTGTCCTTAATAATCATTTCCTGGGAATGGTTCGACAGTGGCAGGAACTCTTCTTTGAAAAAAGATATTCATTTACTGAAATTTTAAGTCCTGATTTTGTAAAAGTAGCCGATGCATATGGTATTCCGGGAAGCCTGGTTTCGAGTCGGGAAAAACTTGATGAAGCCATTAATGCTATGTTCAAAACCGAAGGCCCCTATTTGTTGGAGGTTAACATTGAAAAAGAAGATAACGTCTTCCCGATGGTTCCGGCAGGAGCATCTGTTTCCGATATCCTGTTGAGCCCAGAAGATGCTAAAAAATAGATGTTTAACAGTTTAAACTCCGAAGTAATGAAGCAGGAATATATCATATCAGCATACAGCGAAAACCATATCGGGTTGCTGAATCGCATTACTATCATATTTACCCGTCGAAAAGTAAACATCGAAAGTCTTACCGTATCTGAATCAGCCCTTAAAGGCATTTCGAAATTCACTATTGTGGTAAATGATACGAAAGATAAAGTAAGTAACATTGTAAAGCAGATTGACAAGCAGATTGAGGTGCTGAAAGCTTTTTATCATACAAATGAGGAGATGATTTACCAGGAAATTGCATTGTACAAAGTGCCTACAGCGCCTATTATGGAGAGCGACCAGATTGAAAGGCTGATCCGCAGCCATAATGCCAGGATCCTCGAAATAACCCCGGAATACACTGTAATTGAAAAAACCGGGCATAAGGAAGAAACCCAGGATTTATTCAACAAGTTAAACCAGTTCGGCGTTTTGCAGTTCATTCGCTCCGGAAGGATTGCCATAACCCGTTCGCGTATCGAAAAACTTTCAGAATTTCTGAAAGAAAGAGATGCCCTGCTGGCAAAAATTGAATCCAAAGGCAATCGTCCCAAATTGTAAGTACTGAATTACTTAAAATGAAAAAGGAATTTATAATAACAACGTACAGTGAAAATCATATCGGTTTAACCAATCGCATTACAATTATCTTCACCCGCAGGCAAGTGAACATCGAGAGCCTTACGGGATCGGAATCAGCACTTCCCGGAATTCATAAAATTACTATTGTTGTAAACGAAGAAGAAGAGAAAGTAAAAAATATCGTTAAACAGATTGACAAGCTGGTGGATGTTCTCAAAGCTTTTTATCATACTAATGAAGAGATGATTTACCAGGAAATAGCTTTGTATAAAGTGCCTACAAAAGCGTTGCTGGAGAGCAATGAGATTGAAACCATGATCAGAAACCACAACGCACGGATACTGGAAATAACCCCGGAATTTACCGTTATCGAAAAAACCGGTCATAAGGAAGAAACCCAGGGGCTCTTCCAGGAATTGAACAAGTTTGGAGTACTGCAATTTATTCGTTCAGGTCGGATCGCAATTACCCGTTCACGGATAGAAAAATTATCTGAATTCTTAAAGGAAAGAGACGAGCTTCTCTTGAAAGTTGAGTCCAGAAACCAATTAAGAAGTCCGCTTTGAAAGGATTGAAAAAATGACCGGAAGACGGAAGATGGAATACGGAAGTCCAGAGTTGGAATTATAGAAAAAGCTGGAGAAATTGAAATTATTTCAAGAGAAAACCAATCACTAAATACCTGAATAACAAACTTGAACCCAAAAAGATATGTGTCGGTTGGAACTCTTCCAACTTCCGACTTTTTACAAACGAATTACTAATAACGATTAACAAATAACTTTCAAAACGATGGCAAAAATCAAATTTGGATCAACTGAAGAAAATGTGGTAACCCGCGAAGAGTTTCCTTTGGCAAAAGCTGTAGAAACCCTCAAGAATGAAACCATTGCAATATTAGGTTATGGTGTTCAGGGTCCTGGCCAGTCGTTAAACCTTCGTGATAACGGGTTTAATGTAATCATTGGTCAGCGTAAAGGCTCCAAATCGTGGGACAAAGCAGTGAATGATGGCTGGGAGCCGGGTGTTACACTTTTCGAAATTGAAGAAGCATGCCAGCGCGGCACCATTATCCAGTTTCTGCTTTCCGATGCCGGCCAAATCGCTTTATGGCCAACTGTAAAGAAAAACCTGACAGCCGGAAAAGCGCTTTATTTCTCACATGGTTTTGGAATTACCTATAAAGAACGGACAGGTATTATTCCACCTGCTGATGTAGATGTAATCCTTGTTGCACCAAAAGGTTCAGGAACCAGCCTCAGGCGGATGTTTCTTCAGGGACGTGGACTCAATTCGAGTTACGCTATCTTCCAGGATGCTACAGGCCGTGCATTCGAACGCGTTGTTTCATTAGGAATTGGAGTTGGATCGGGATATTTGTTTGAAACCGATTTCAAACGTGAAGTTTTCTCAGATCTAACCGGTGAACGCGGTACGCTGATGGGAGCCATCCAGGGGATTTTTGCCGCTCAATACGACGTTTTGCGGAGCAAAGGACATAGTCCTTCCGAAGCGTTTAACGAAACTGTGGAAGAATTGACACAAAGTCTGATGCCGCTTGTTGCTGAAAATCTGATGCCGCTTGTTGCTGAAAATGGAATGGATTGGATGTATGCCAACTGCTCAACCACAGCACAGCGTGGAGCTCTCGACTGGTGGAAGAAATTCCGTGATGCAACCAAACCTGTATTTGAAGAACTGTACAAAGAGGTTGCCAGCGGCAACGAAGCACAACTTTCGATCGACTCCAACAGCAAACCTGATTACCGTGAGAAACTTGACGAAGAGCTGAAAGAACTTCGCGAATCCGAAATGTGGGTAGCCGGAGCCGCAGTGCGGAAATTGAGACCGGAAAATAATTAAAATGGTGTTAGGATTTAGGGGTTGGGATTTAGGGTTTCCGAATTCCAATATTCTGTAGCATTGTCACCTTTCATTCGATAGGGTATTATTAGCCCCCGATAGGGTATTATTAGCCCCGACCTTCAGGTCGGGGTATAGTAATACCCATAAAATAAAAAATAAAAGCCGTTCGCAAGGAGGCCAATTCTTTAAACCAAGCAATATGAGCGACAAAATATATGTTTTTGATACAACCCTGCGCGACGGTGAACAGGTTCCCGGATGCCAGTTGAACACGCTTGAGAAAATTGAAGTTGCCAGGCAACTGGAAGCATTGGGCGTTGATATTATTGAAGCCGGATTTCCTATTTCAAGCCCTGTGGATTTTAAATCGGTTGTTGAAATTTCGAAAGCTGTGCATGAGCCAATTATATGTGCCCTCACCCGTGCCGTGGAGAAAGATATTGAAGTTGCAGCCGAAGCCCTGAAATATGCAAGGCGCAAACGGATACATACAGGTATCGGAACTTCGTATTACCATATTAATTATAAGCTCAAATCCAACCAGGACGAAATTATTGAGCGTGCCATTGCTGCCGTAAAATATGCCCGTCGTTTTGTTGACGATGTTGAGTTTTACTGCGAAGATGCCGGTCGTACCGAAAACGAATACCTGGCCCGTGTAGTTGAAGCCGTTATCGGTGCAGGCGCAACCGTTGTAAATATACCTGATACAACAGGATATTGCCTCCCCGACGAGTATGGCGAAAAGATCAAATACCTGGTTGATCATGTAAAGAATGTGGACAGAGCAATCCTCTCTACCCATTGTCATAACGATTTGGGGATGGCTACGGCAAACTCTATTTCAGGAATATTAAATGGCGCCCGACAGGTGGAGGTTACTATTAATGGTATTGGCGAGCGTGCTGGTAACAGTTCGCTCGAAGAAGTGGTTATGACCCTGAAAACACGTCCAAAAATGGGATTGGTTACAGGTATTAATTCGCATTTGATTTACGAAACCAGCCGGTTGGTTTCGACACTTATGCGCATGCCTGTGCAACCCAATAAGGCTATTGTAGGCCGGAATGCTTTTGCACATTCATCGGGAATACACCAGGATGGGGTGTTAAAAAACCGTGAAAATTATGAAATTATTGACCCACAGGATGTAGGCATCCGCGAATCGAGTATTGTATTAACTGCCCGTTCGGGCCGTGCGGCTTTAAAACACCGCCTCGAAGTGCTTGGATTCACCCTGAATGTTGAAGAATTAAACGAAGTTTACGATAAATTTATTGAATTGGCCGACAGGAAAAAGGAAATAAAAGATGAGGACCTTTTTGTGCTGGTAGGTATTGAACAGTCGGAACACGACAGGCGTATTCAGTTGAAACACCTACAGGTTATCTGTGGCTTATCCACACAGCCGGTAGCATCCGTAGTGATGCAGGTTGACGGAGAAGAATATTCGGCCACAGCACCAGGTAACGGGCCTGTTGATGCTGCCTTTAATGCAGTAAAACAGATTATCAGGAAAACAGTTACCCTCGAAGAGTTTCTTATCCAGGCCATCACACGTGGTTCGGATGATATTGGCAAAGTTCATGTTCAACTGGAAAATAAAGGAAATCTTTATTACGGTTTCTCGGCTAATACCGATATTATTACGGCATCGGTGGAAGCATTTATTGATGCTGTTTCGAAAATAAATTAGT
>Ga0208789_1001884_pt1 | contig 10347 bp, 8 predicted proteins | sample Methanotroph_Enr_FD_187368 | JGI IMG/M metagenome (GOLD analysis project Ga0208789, IMG submission 187368) | Enriched soil microbial communities from Old Woman Creek wetland in Ohio, USA - Methanotroph_Enrichment_5 (SPAdes) (version 2) | ecosystem: Environmental > Terrestrial > Soil > Wetlands...
TTTTTACCGCTGCAATTTTAACTTTCGAAGAGTTTTCGGGCATAACAATGTAGGCAGGAATATGCTTAAGTTGTGCTGCGCGTGCCAGGGCTGCAGCGTGGTTGCCGGAGGAATGGGTTGCCACTCCCTGTTTAATGTCGTAGGGATCGTAACTAAAAACGGCATTCACAGCACCCCGTGATTTAAAAGCGCCGACTTTCTGGAAATTTTCGCACTTAAAGAAAATATTGGCCCCGACAATATCGTCTATCGCGCCGCAAGTCAATACTGGCGTATGATGAATGTAAGGTCTAATGCGTTCTGCTGCCTTTAAAATTTCCTCTCTGCCTGGTTCCTGGGTATCCATATTATTTGTCTCCGTTTTTTAATTCTTTTACAATCTGTTCAGTTACTTCATCAAGCATCTGATAAGTTTTCTCAAAACCATCATTTCCACCATAATATGGATCCGGCACGGGTTTATTCCTGCCCGGGTACGAAGTATTCATTATATAATCTACTTTCAGCATCTGATCCGGGCTTTGAGCTGCCGATTTAACATCCTGGAAATTTCCGCTGTCCATGACATAAATCCGGTCAAAAGTAGCAAAATCCGATTTTCTGAAAAGCCTTGCCCGCTGCCCGGAAATATCAATGCCATGTTTTTTCATAACCCTGGTTGCCCTGAAATCAGGAGCATCACCTGTATGAAAGGATTCAAATCCCGCTGAATCGACTTCGGCCGACAGCTTATGTTTTTCGATTTTTGCACGCATAATTCCTTCCGCCATCGGCGACCGGCAAATATTACCAAGGCATACCATCAGTATTTTCATTCGCTGAGACTTCTTAGGTTTTTAGTTTTCGAATGTGTATTGCAAAAATAACTTTAACTTTTCAATAATGCTGTTTTCTTTGAAACGATTGCGAAGTATTTCGCTGATTCGGGAATAAAATCAGCACAGGAAATGAACTTTCTTCACAATACTAAAAAAGGAAGCTGCTCTGAACAACTTCCTTTTTGTTTTTTGACATCGTATTTTAACCGGATGGATTAAAATTTGATCCGCTTTTCAATTTCCTCCACGTAGGTTCTGAATTGCTTATCAGTTTCAATGAGGTTATTCACGGTACGACAGGCATGAAGAACAGTAGCATGATCTTTGTTGCCACAATGCAACCCGATGGTCGCCAGTGAAGCCTTAGTGTGTTTCTTCGAATAGTACATTGCCAACTGACGAGCCTGAACGATATCACGTTTTCGGGTTTTCGAGTTTATAGCATCAATCGGGATATCAAAGTAATCGCAAACAATTTTCTGGATAAAATCGATTGATATTTCACGGGCTGTATTTTTAACAAACTTATCAATCATCTGCCTTGCTAAATCAATAGTAATGGCTTTCTTGTTAAGTGATGATTGGGCCATCAGTGAGATAAGCGCTCCTTCGAGCTCGCGTACATTGGTAGTGATACTGTATGCAAGGTATTCGAGAACCTCGAATGGCATATCAATACCGTCCTTGTATAAACGTTTTTTCAGGATGGCGATACGGGTTTCAAGATCAGGAACCTGCAGGTCGGCGGCAAGGCCCCATTTGAAACGTGACAATAACCTGGGCTCTAATCCTTTGAGTTCGACAGGCGCCTTATCGCTGGTGAGTATGAGCTGCTTGCCTTTTTGATGTAAATGATTGAAAATATGAAAGAAAACATCTTGTGTTTTTTCTTTACCTGAAAGGAAATGAATATCATCAATGATCAGAACATCAATCATCTGGTAAAAATGCACAAAATCATTTTGGTTGTTACTGCGAACAGAATCAATAAATTGTTGTGTAAATTGTTCCGTGGCTACATACAGTACTGTTTTCTCAGGGAAATTATTTTTTACCTTTAAGCCGATGGCCTGGGCAAGGTGTGTTTTGCCTAAACCCACAGCGCTATATAAAAATAATGGATTAAATGCCGTTTTGCCAGGGTTGCAGGCAACAGCGTACCCGGCTGAACGGGCTAATCTGTTACAATCGCCTTCAATAAAATTATCAAAAGAGTAAGATTCGTTCAATTGCGATTGAACCTGGATTTTTTTCAGCCCGGGAATTACAAATGGATTAGGTATTTCTTTTGATTTACCTGCATTTAAATCTATCGGCATCTGAACTGATGGATTTGTCGTCGCTTTCCTGTTGCTTGTTGGTATTTTAATGGTGTATGGATCAGAAGTATATGCTCCTTCCATTACAATACTGTATTCCAGTCTTCCGTTTGGTCCCAACTCGTTGCGAATGGTTTTCTTGAGAAGAGTAATATAATGTTCTTCCAGCCATTCATAAAAAAACTGGCTGGGAACCTGGATAGTAAGAATATTATTTTCCAGTTTGATAGCGTTAATAGGAGAGAACCAGGTTTTGAAACTTTGATAGTTGAGGTTGTCGCGGATTACTTTAAGGCAATTTTCCCAGACTTCCTGATGAAGTTCTTTAATTCCTTCCATTTCGTTATGTTGCATGTTTACTCTTGGTTAATTTGAATCGTTAAATAAGCTTGTTATCAGCTGTATAGCTAAAAAATGTGTATGAGATTGCCTGGCTGGTTATAAAAGTGTTCAAAAATCATTATATCTAAGTTCAAAAAAAAATTTAAATGGTATTTGATATTTAATATTTTTATTGTATATGGAAAATTGGGATAAAAAAAATACAGGATGCAATAATTTCTTTTAAGAAATTGATAAGTAATTAATAATTAATTGGTTTAGCTTCGATAATTTACCTGTTATACGTGCTGCTTCACTATGGCGGATTGCCAGCCGGATAACACATTCCATGCCAAACTCGGTGTTAATAACTTCTAATATTTCATCCTTTATAATTTTCATCACATCGTTCATTAATTCATATGGGTATTTTATCTGGTAAACCTCCTTTACAATCTTTGTTACTACTGTTGCATTACTGATCGCTTCTGCAGCTGCGGTTTTGTATGCATGTATTAAACCGGGAACCCCGAGGTTTGTTCCGCCATAGTAACGAATTACCACGATTAAAGTATTGGTGAGATCATTTGAAAGTATCTGGCCGTAAATAGGGCGTCCGGCAGTACCGGATGGTTCGCCGTCATCGTTTACGCGGGATGCTGATTTGTCGAAACCCAGCAAATAAGCATAACAATGATGCGTGGCATCGTAATATTGCTTTCGCAAAGTTTCGAGATGTTGCTTAACTTCCACCTCGCTGGCTGCAGGAAATGCAAATGCTAAAAACCGGCTTCCCTTATCGCGGAATGATCCTTGTGCTGACTGAACAATCGTTTTATATTCATCGCTGAAAAGCATCCGGTACAAAGGTATTAAAAGGCTTATGATCCCGGCAAAGGTAAGCAAGCTGGTATGTATTTCTTAGTGTTTGACTATAAAAGTTTTTCTTAAAAACATTCTGATTCATCATTTAACTACTTTTGACCTCCTATTATAATATGGTATATGTCATCACATCTCGGCGAATTTGCTGCTTTACTCACAACTCTATTCTGGACTATCACCGCTTTGGCGTTCGAAACTGCCAGTAAACGGATTGGTTCATTGCATGTTAATCTACTGAGGCTGGGTTTGGCTACTATATTTCTTTCGGTATTCTCCTATTTTTACAGGGGGCTTTTTTTGCCTTTGGATGCTGGTATTCACACATGGATCTGGCTCGCCGTTTCAGGTATAGTTGGCTTTATTATCGGAGATTATTGCCTTTTCAGAGCCTATGTCATAACAGGAGCTAGGGTAGCCATGCTAATGATGACACTCGCCCCTGTTTTTGCAGCTCTTGCTGCCTGGATCATTTTGGGCGAAGTGATGAACCCTCAGAACCTGTTGGCAATGGTTATTACACTCGGTGGAATTGCCCTGGTCATCTTTACACGAACAGAGGCAGCTTCTGTTAAGAAAAGCAAATACAAATATTCGATGTCCTATCCGCTGAAAGGTATTATCCTGGGTATTATTGCCGCAGCCGGGCAAGGCGTCGGTATTGTACTTAGTAAATATGGTATGAGGAATTATGATCCGTTTGCTGCTTCTCATATAAGGGTAATTACAGGCTTCATCGGTTTTGCAATCCTTTTTTTTGTATTGGGGAAATGGAAAGAATTACCAACATCCTTTCGGGATAAAAAGTCTATGAAATGGCTGGTTGTAGGTTCAATATTCGGTCCTTTTCTGGGAGTTTCATTTTCACTGATGGCTGTTCAGCACACCGATGCGGGAATAGCGCAAACTATAATGTCGCTAACTCCTGTACTGATTATTCCACCAGCGGTGTTTATTAATAAAGAGAGAGTTACCGGGCGCGAAATACTCGGTGCCATTATTGCGGTTTGTGGGGTTGTGATGTTTTTTATCTGGTAACGGTATTATTATATCAACTTGAATTGAGCGGCCAGGCGAATAAGATTAGCAGTATTCTTTACATCAAATTTCGAAAGCAGGCTATTGCGATGTGTATCAACGGTTGTGATGCTGATGAATAATTTCTCAGCAATTTCTTTATTAATCAAACCTTCTGCAATAAGCTGCAATACTTCTTTCTCCCTCCTGGTTATAACCGGTATTTCGGCATCTTTATTCTCACGCATAGTATTCGAAGCTTCAATGCTAAAAAAAATATCGCCGTTTATTACTGTTTCAATAGCCTTAACGATTTCTTCGCGTGTAGCATTTTTCAAAACATATCCTGAAGCCCCGTTAAGCATCATTTTTTGAATATAACTTTGCTGATTAAATGAGCTGAGTCCTAGGATGTGTATATCAGGGTATTTTGTTTTTATCTCCTTACACAAGTCAATTCCGCTCTTATCCGGCAGGTTTATATCCAGCAACAAAACGTCGGGCTGTTGCTGACGGATAAACGACATGCATGAGGAAGCGTTGGTGGCATGTCCCATCCATTCTATCTTTTGCTCGGATTGCAGTAAGGATCTGATGCCTTCAACTACCATATAATGATCATCGGTAATAAAAACTTTTATGGCCATGGCAAAGTTTATTTAAGTTCATACATTCAATTCTATCTGTACTGAGGTTCCTTCTCCTTCTTTTGATCTGATGTCCAGTTTTCCTTTCAAAAAATCAACCCGGTTCTGAATATTAACCCAGCCAATTCCTTTGTTTGTATTAAGTATCGTAGTATCAAATCCGTTACCGTCATCTTCAACTGTGATTGAAAGCTGTCCGTTCGATTTTGTAAGCTGCACAATTGCTGAGGTAGCACCGGAATGTTTCATTGTGTTGTTAATCAGCTCCTGTACAATACGATAGAGAGTGATGGCAACAGTCTGATCCATAGCGATGCCTTCAAGCCCGAAAGACTGATAGTTTATTTTCAAAGCACCGCTTTGGGTTATATCGTTACAGAAATCATTCAAAGCGGTATCCAAACCAAACCGTACAAGCGCTTCAGGCATCATATTATGAGCCACCCTGCGCATTTCCCTGATCGAACTGTCGAGCATATCCATGCTGCGTTCAAAGGCCTGATGGTTTTCAGGCGTCATTACCAAATTACCTTTCATAGTAGTGAATGAATATTTTATTCCGCTGAGCATTCCTCCCAATCCATCGTGCAGGTCTTTTGCCAGGCGCGAGCGCTCCTGTTCTTCACCTTTCAACACTGCTTCGGTTGCAGTTAATTGTTTCTCAGCTTCCAGTTCGGCTATGCGTTGCTGCTGCAGTTTTCGTTTTTGTGTGTAAGTGCGGTAGGATAACAATAAAATTATCAGCAAGCCACCTCCGGTTCCAACCAGCAAATAATTCAGTATAGTTTTTTCTCTAAGTTGAGAATCCTGTAAAAGTATTTTTGCTGACTTCTTCTCTGTTTCATATTTTGTTTCGAGTTCAATAGCATACTCCGACAGTTCTTTTTCATGGGCAGTCTCAGTTAAATCATCCCATTTTGAAAGGTACAAATTGCCTGATACAAAGTCATGTTGTGCAAATTTAACTACTGACATAGTTTGGTAAAAAGTAAGAAGCTGATCATCTAAAGAATCCTTTTCTGCAATTTTTATTCCCTTCAGTAACTGATCTTCTGCCTCAATGAATTTTTTTTGATAGATATAATTATAGGCATTGGTGATATTTTGCAAGCATCTGTACTTATTATCGAGGTTAGCATCCTCCTTATTTAATTCGTTTAAGGCTGCTGTACTTTTTTCAAGCCCTTTAATATCACCAATATTTGAATAAGCCGCTGCCAGATTTATAAGTGCATTTCGTATCGACCTTACCCTATGCATCCGTGTGCCAATTTCAAGTTGTTTTTTTAACAACTCAATAGCTTTCTCATTATTATTCATTCTAAGATAGCAAACCGAAAGGTTATTTATTGATATCAGCAACCCAACAGTATCAGCATAGCGTTCGCCTGCTTCGACCCCTTTGAGCCCAAAATCCACAGCTTTATTATATTGATTCAGGTCCATATACAGCCAGCATAGATTACCATAATTAGTCGCAATATTTGTAGTGTCGCCAATTTCAGTTGTTAATTTAATGGAGTACATTGCATACTTTACAGCCGAGTCATTCATTCTTAAATTATGATAAATATTGAAGATGGCCCTGCATGAGGTGGCTTCCTCAAATAAGTTTTTATTTTGTTTCGCAACTTTAATAGATTTCAAACAGTAGTTAAGCGCATTTTTATAATCAGTTTGAGCATGATATATTTTCACAAAATCGTAAAAACACCTGTGCTTGAACTTCTGAGCATTAATTTTAAAGATTAGCTGTTCGCACATTTTATTGTAATACAATGCGGAGTCTAAATCTTTAGTGAAGTATTTCCTTTCTATATCAATCAGCAAGATAACCTTATTGGTATCTTCTTTTGCTTGATCAAGAGTCTTTAACATACTTTCCAGGCTTTTAGATTGGCTAAAAGCCAATGCCGCTGTAAATAGAAGAATAAAAGTTACACTGTACTTTCTCATAGGATTTATAGCTTTTATTACCATGATACAAATTAAAACCAAAACAAGTTCATAACACATCCCCTTTTTCCATGATTTTGAACTTATTAGCAAATATCATGTTTTTACACGATAGCGTACCCATTTAGATAGCTATATATTTGCATTTGATAATACCAATATCCTTTTGCAAAAATAATTTTCCGTATAAGAGTTAAAGGGATTAACCTGCAAACTAGTGCAGTTCCTGTTTTTAACCACATTGCCTTTCCTTACAATATTCCATCACTCATTGTACTAATCCTTAAAATAAAAGCATTATGAAAAAGATTCTGTTCATACTAATTCTGACTGTTTCAGTAAGTTCATTAATCCAGTCACAGACTGTAACCAAGACAAAATATAGCAGTCCGAAAACGACAAACCTGCAGCCAATCCCGGTTGAGATCCAAACGCCCCCGCCGCCACCAGCTCCTGCTCCAAAATCCAACAAAACGGAATCTGCAGTACAAAAATCGGATGTAGCCACCAGTGTATATTCTTTAACATCGGTAAAGGTTAATATCAGAACAGGAAACGACAATAAAGAATACCCATCAGGTGCACGCGTTAGTTTAGGCGTAAGAGGTTCGAATATGGAATATGCTTATTTTGTGCAGGAGAATTTGAAAAATGAAATGAAGAGCAACTCCAACACTGAATTTGGGTTAGAAAAAAAGACGGGAAATTTGAAAGACCTCACATTGGACGTGTTGCAAAATGCAGGATTTAATCTTAGAATAAGTTACTCTGCCAATTTTCAATTTGACGCCTGGAAAATTGAGGGTGTTTCTGTTACCTTAGAGTTTAGAGACCAAAACGGTAACCTGAACCCCACTCTTGCTCAAAAATTAATAACTTTTAGTAATGCCAACGGGTTCTTAAATGGCTATGATGGAACCAGAAATATGATTTGCAATACTGATGGATATTTTAACCCGCTATCTGCATATATTGAATAGTAAAATAGGTGTATTGGTTTATTTTTTAAATCACAACACGGCTCAAATATCAATTCTGTCTTAATATTAGTCCATTAAAAAAGTGCAAGCGATTGACTGACTGGTATCAAAGCACACTGGAAATTATAATTAATGAAGGTATTAATTCAAAACATTAATCCAATGAAAAAGTATCTGTTTTTTCTGATTCTCATTGCAAGCATGCATGCAAATGGGCAATGCTGGAGTAAAATATCAGCAGGAGATTATCATACACTTGCCATAGATGTTGACGGCAAACTTTGGGCTTGGGGCGCAAATTATGAAGGTGAGCTTGGTGACAGAACCACCATAAACAGAACCACTCCGGCATTCATCGATTATTCATCCTGGCTGGATATTTCGGCCGGACTCAGCCATTCGCTTGGTCTCAAAAATGATGGAACAATCTGGGCTTGGGGACGCAACGCTACGGGACAATTAGGCATTGGTACTGCTCGCGATACGAGCTTGCCCGTACAAATTGGAACAGGTTCAAACTGGACGAAAATAGCTGCAGGAGCAAACCATTCAGCGGCAATTAAATCTGATGGAACGCTTTGGACTTGGGGCAGTGATGAGTATGGTCAACTTGGGAATGGCGGAACTAATACCGCTTTGATTAGTCCGACAAAAATAGACTCAGCAACAAACTGGCAAAAAGTTTATGCCAGTGAATACAATACGTTTGCTATAAAACAGGATGGAACGCTTTGGGGTTGTGGTCGCAATAATGTGGGTCAGGTGGGAGATGGAACTACCAGTAATAAAAATGTGCCTGTGCAGATTGGTACAGCGACAAACTGGTCTGAAATTTCCAGTGGTAGATATTTTACGGTAGGTTTACAAACGGATGGTTCACTCTGGGCCTGGGGCGATAATTTTTATGGACAGCTGGGTGATGGTACAAATATTGGGAAAACCATTCCAAATAAAATCGGAGCCGCCACAGATTGGAAAATCATAGCTTGCGGAGCTGAACATATTGTTGCACAAAAAACCAATGGAAATATTTATGCCTGGGGCAATGGACAGAATGGAGCATTAGGAAACAACAGTGATGCTAATCAAAACACACCTGTATCAGTAAATATTACAAATGTGCAATCCATTTCCTGTGGATCACTTCATTCCCTGGCAATAAAAAATGATAATAAACTATGGGCCTGGGGTACGAATGCTTCCAGTCAATTTGGAAATGGAAACAGTACTCAATCTTTAATTCCGATTGAAGTTGCATGCCCGGCAACTGTAGGTATTTCAAATCTTGTAAAGAATGAACCTTTTAAAATATTTCCAAATCCGGTTAAAGATATTTTAACAATCCGGAATTCTGCAAATGGATCTTTCGAAAAAGTTATAATTACCGATTTGACAGGTAAAAAAGTCAGGGAACAAACCAGCAATCTTACCTTGTTAGATGTATCGCAATTACCGGCAGGAATGTATTTGCTGCAAATAACTTCTGAAGGCAAAACATCTGTAACCAAATTCATCAAGCAATAAGATTCATTTATTCAATTAGTCTGAGTCCTAATATTTAAAATCGATATGATGAAAAATTTCCTTCTTGCTTTAAGTATGATAGTGTTAATGAATGTTTCATTTGCTCAAACAAAAACCAAACCGGCAGAAAAGCCTCCCACACAAAAGGAGATGGAGGAAATGATGAAAGAGATGCAGCAGCAGATGGACAGTATTAGCCCTGAGGATAAAAAGGCAATGGAAGACATGGGAGTTAAAATGCCTGCTGACCAGAACGTGCCAAAGCAATACGACTATGCCAACCAAAATACGACTCAGCAACAGGTAAATTCGATAGCAGGTATTGAAACAATACCGACTAAAGATGCAGCACGAATTGCTAAACTTCCAAAAATGATATTAACAGATGCACAGTTATTGATCTTTCTGCAAAATGTTAATAAAGCCGTATCACCCAAAATCAGTCCGGAGTCAAAAAAAATAGCTGACGATGCAAATACGGCAGTTAAAAAGAAAACCAATGAAACCATATTCCTGGCAAATGCAGCCAATGGCTTGTGGATAAATGGGGAGCCGGAAGCAGCAATTTATCTGATGAGTCGCGCTGTAATGGAAAACCCCGCTGATCCAGACAACCTCAATAACTATGCAAGCTTTTTATCCATGAACGGTGGAGAGCATCTGGCCTTACCCATTTTACTGAATCTCAACAAGAAGTATCCCGGCAATAGCACAATTCTGAATAATATCGGTCAGGCATGGTTCGGTCTTGGTGACATGAATAAATCTGAAAAGTACCTGGATAGTGCTATTTTTATTTCTGCCGGGCATTCGGAAGCCAATTATACAAAATGCATAATTGAGGCTGCAAAAGGAAATACAACCACTGCCGTTGAATGTATTT
>Ga0208789_1001886_pt1 | contig 10331 bp, 7 predicted proteins | sample Methanotroph_Enr_FD_187368 | JGI IMG/M metagenome (GOLD analysis project Ga0208789, IMG submission 187368) | Enriched soil microbial communities from Old Woman Creek wetland in Ohio, USA - Methanotroph_Enrichment_5 (SPAdes) (version 2) | ecosystem: Environmental > Terrestrial > Soil > Wetlands...
CTTCCAATCTCTCCTTGTCTCTTGCCAGCATGGCTAACCGGATGTCATCGCTGATCTTATCAAATAGATTCATATTGTTGTTTTTAAAAAATTAAATATTCCGGAATGATGTGTTTGGATTGCATACATCTCATATGTTTCGTTTTGAGGCGTATACAGCAAAGGTTTTTCAATTTACCTTTGTAGTTGCGCCTTTATACTTGCACCTTATCGCCGTCCCTGAATTAAAATTCAGGGCTACAATATTTACCATCCCTACGGGATTTGATGGAGTTTCCTATTCTTAAATGAACACATTGGCAAAATTGTCGAAAAAAAGTGCGACGCAGTCAATTGTCACATTCCGTTGACACTGCTCTATCTCCCCTTCGCCCCTTCTCTCCTTCGCCTGAATGACTCAATGACCTAATGTGTGACTGACTCGTCCTGTGACTCTCCCCTTCTCACCTTCCCTCTCTAGTCTGCTTTATCGTGAAGAAAAGAGTTGTTTTTCCTAAGACGGGGACCTTCATCTGGATTGCCCGACAGCGTGTATCTTGATACTTCCTGTCCCTTGATCAAGGGATTATTCTGATTTTTGGCTTTCCTCCGTTCGTAGGCAGGAATTTTTGAGATTTCTTCAATATAATCTTCCGTCTCGTTGAAAAAATCAACCTGCATTGCTTTCTTCCCTGCTTCTCCAGTCCCGTCTCCAAACGGGTCAATCCTGATCGGGGGATACAACTGCTTGATAATCTCATCTTTCTTATTCACAACTGTTTCAGTAAAAACAGGATGTTTCGGTTGAGTTGCACTACCTTCGTTGCCGAAAAAGCCAGACGGAAAGTTATTGATATCATCGAGAAGAGGAACTTTTTCACGCTGAGGCTGAGTTCCACTGTTCATTTCGGGTATCGAGCTTGTTTTGAACCCTGTCGCAATCACGGTTACACTTATTGCGTCTCCCATCTCGGGATCAACGGCAACGCCATAGATCAGGTCGGCATTGTTCCCGGCCATCTCCTGAACATATTCGTTGACAAGGTTCATCTCGTCCATGGTCACTTCGTTGGTTTCGCCTGAGGTGATATTAACGAGAATATTTTTGGCGCCGCAAATGTCATTGTTATTCAACAGTGGAGAATTAACGGCACCTTCCACAGCTTTCCTGGCACGGTTTTCACCCGAAGCCTGGAATGATCCCATAATTGCAACGCCGGAATTGTGCATCACAGTTCTCACATCTTCGAAGTCGACATTTATGAAGCCGGGGCAGGTGATAATTTCGGCGATCCCTTTTGCAGCGATGGCCAATACATCATCCGCTTTGGAAAAAGCTTTAGAAATCGGGAAATCTCCATATATCTCCCTGATTCTTTCATTATTAATAACGAGAAGCGAATCGACATGGTTCTCCATTTCGCGGATTCCTTCGATGGCCTGCTGGATGCGTAAACGTCCTTCGTTCCGGAAAGGGATCGAAACAATGCCAATAGTAAGGATTTTACGATCACGTGCAACCTGTGCAATCACGGGAGCTGCACCGGTTCCCGTTCCCCCTCCCATTCCGGCAGTGATAAATACCATTTTGGTATTTCCATCAAGGAGTTTCTCAATGTCTTCGATATTTTCAAGTGCCGATTCACGCCCAACGTCAGGCTTATTTCCGGCACCGCGTCCTTCAGTCAACTCCGAACCCAGCTGAACTTTAAGCGGTACAGGGCTGTTCATCAGGGCCTGGGCGTCGGTGTTGCATACTGCAAATTCGACATCCTTAATTCCTTGACGGTACATATGGTTCACTGCGTTTCCGCCGCCGCCACCTACTCCGATCACTTTTATGATTTTGTCACTGCTAACAGGCAAATCAAATTCTATAAGTTCCTCCATTTTTATCTTTATTAAATTGTTATCCGATGCTTGAAATTATTCTTCAATTTCGGCATCGTCATCACTAAATAGCCCTCCAAATTGCCTCGTAAACCAATTGCTTATTGGTTCTGATCCATCAGATGCCTTTGGCTTGGAACGACTCTTTTCCAATTTGGAATTCCGCTCCTGCCGATCGGCCACGCGTGTTTTTTCATCTTTGAGAACCGTAAAACTTTCATCGGGGTTAAAAAACGGACTAGGTTCTGCTGGTGGGCCAACCGGCTCAACTACAGTTTTTTGTTCCGCTTCAATATTTTGACTGATATGTTCAGTAGCAGGAATTACGACTGTCTCTTTTACAGGTTCGGGGCGCAGAATCCGGTTTGGATTAAGTTCGAACCCTGTTGCGATCACTGTGACGCTGATTTTGTTACCCAATTTGGCATCATAACCGTTACCCCAGATGATGTTCGCATTATCACCGGCGGCATTCTGAAGGTAATCAATGATATCACCTATCTCACCCATGCGCACTTCATCGTCTCCTGATGTAATGTTGAGTAGGATATTTTCGGTGCCGAAAATGTCGTTACTATCAAGAAGTGGTGATTTGAGTGCCTCTTCAGCAGCCCTCATGGCGCGATTCTCACCTTCAGCAAAACCAGTGCCCATAATAAAAACGCCGCTTTCGCGCAGTACCGTATTCACATCGGCAAAGTCGATGTTGATATTCCCGTGAAGTGTAATAATTTCGGCGCAACCTTTTACGGCAGCTGCCACGATATTATCGGCCTGGGCAAAAGCCTCACGCGCAGGCAGATCGCCGTACACTTTATGGAGGTTTTCATTGCTGATAACGAGTAAGCTATCGACATACCGCTGCAGTCTGTTTATCCCTTCGATTGCCTGTTCGTAGCGCAACCGGCCTTCTTTAATGGAAGGGAGTGTTACAACGGCTATGGTAAGGATATCCATTTCCCTTGCCAGCTGGGCGATAACCGGCGCCGCACCAGTTCCGGTGCCACCCCCCATACCGGCAGTGATAAAAACCATTTTTGTACCCGTTTCGAGCACGGCCCTGATTTCGGCCAGGTTTTCGATGGCAGCCTGCTCACCCCGTTTGGGTTTGTTTCCAGCCCCACGACCCTCGGTGAGCGAAACGCCCAATTGAACCTTCACCGGCACTGGACTATTAACAAGGGCCTGTGCATCAGTGTTACATACCAGAAAATCAACACCGGCGATCCCTTTATGGAACATGTGATTAACAGCGTTTCCGCCGCCACCGCCAACTCCAACAACCTTAATGATTGATTGGTAATCGTGTTGAAACCCGAAGGTCAATAAATCGTCTGATACATTTTCCATTTGATTGACTGATTGATTTTAATTTATTTCGTTGTCTTCGTCGGAGATCAATCCGTTAAGACCCTCTTTTGCTTTTCCAAATAAATCGGAGACCATTGATTTCAATCCTATTCCCTGATTTTTCACCGGTTGTTTTTTTCGAACCTCTTCCTGCGCATCAGAGACAATCATTCCCGGGGGATACTTATTTCTGCGCGACTGGTATAATCCATTGATCAGCAATCCGATTAAATTTGCTGATTCGGCGTTCATAATCTGTTCGTTAAAAAGCTGTTCCTTGATTGCGACAACGGGTCTTCCAAAACGAACGTCAAAACCGGTCATAAAACTGACCAGCTTATCGATACCGCGCATATTTGAACCGCCACCGGTCAGAACGATGCCCGCTCCGAGTTTAGGCAATAAACCTGTTGATTCGAGTTGATAGTTAACCCCTTCGATGATCTCTTCGAGCCTTGCCTGGATGATTCCGGAAAGGTTACGAAAACTGATCTCCTTGGCCTGCCACCCTTCCACCTCGGGAATCTGGGCAAACTTATTATCGGGAACCAACTCCGAAAAGGCATAGCCGCATTGTACTTTTACCATTTCGGCATGGCGCGGAATGATGTTACACCCTTCACGTATATCGTTCGAAATCACATTCCCACCAAAAGGCAGTTCCGTTGCTAACCGGAGCTTATTTTCGTAATACATGGAGATGCCCGTAGTTCCTGCACCAAAATCGAGAAGGATCACACCTGCTTCTTTTTCATCTTTTGAAAGGAAACCCGATCCCTGGACAAAGGAGTTTGTGAATACCGATACCAATTCGTATCCCGCTTTTTCGATACTCCTACGGAGATTCAGCTCGTATGATTCAGAGGCTGAAATCACCGTAAAAGATGCATCAACGCGACGACCGGCCATTCCTACAGGATTATTAACACCCCGCTCACCATCCACAATAAAATCCTGGGGAACAAGGTGATAAACTTTTTCGCCCGGACCGCTGGAATAACGTTGTGCCTCGTCAATCAACGAATTAATGACAGCTTGTGTCACTTCGCCGTTTTCGGTCACCCGGTAACCCGTCGCCTGTCGGTTATTGATTTTCTGCCCCGAGATTCCGGCATAGATTTTCTGCACCCTCAGATTGAGTGTTTTCTCAAGCGAATTGATTACTGTTCTGATCGATAACGCTGCCTCATCGATATTTACGACCACACCGTTACGCACTCCTTTTGTCAAAGTATCGCCGACGGCCACGATTTCAAGTTTACCATCTGTGGTAAAACGGCCAATCGCCGCCCTTGTCCGCATGGTTCCAATGTCAATTGCTGCAACCAGCTCTCTTGTCAGGTTCATAGCTATATTATTTTTTTGTGCAAACTATCTGATTACGAAATCCAACGTTGATGGTTTTGTAAATACTCCATCCGCCGTCCCTGAACCCATCGGTATATAACGCCTTAAGGTTACGAAATTTAATCTGAAAATCCTCAGGTTCACCGAAAAGAATAATCTGCTCGCCAACCCTGGGAATCATTGAAAGTTCTCCGACTGCATTTACATAAATCTGGTCGATCTGAGCACTCCAGAAAGCATCACTGTTGATAAAATTGACCAACGGTAAAAGCCGCTTCCGGGCAAATTCGTTCGAGACAAGACCACCAACAATTAATACTCTGGGCGTATACCGGGGCGACCAGTCAATTACTTTTCCAAACCTGTCCATATAAAAGGCGTGTCCCGATCCGACCACCCTGAAAACAGGTTCTCTTTGTTTGATTTTAACGACAAGCGTTCCGAAACTCTTAACACCATTATCGAATACATTCGTATAAACCGCCACATCTTCAACCGATTGAAGTTTGCGTAATCCGTCTTCAATTTTCCGCAGATTAACCAGCCGGAGCGGTTGTCCAAATATTGCCGGATGGTTTCTGTTCACCCATTGACGAATATCGTTACTTCTCACAAACTGTTCCTGTATAGAATCAGTAATATCAACTTTTACTCCCGCGCATTTCAGTTGTCGACTTTGTTTTATAGAAAATCCCAATGATATTATTATCAACACTATAGCAGTAATCCATACGATCATTTTAAATATTTTCTTAAACATCTTCTTTTTTGATCAGGTATGAAACGATCGGATCAATCAGCCGGTCGATATCGCCGGCTCCAAGCGTCAGCAAAATTTCGGGATGATAATTCTCCAGGATTCCCGGGAAGTCTGTTTTCTGACATCGCACCCGACTTTTCAACTTCATTTTATTCAGAATGATATCCGAATCAACTCCTTCAATTGGCAATTCGCGGGCAGGATAGATCTCCATAACCAGTGCATCGTCGAGAAGATCGAGAGCAGCGGCAAATTCGGATGCAAAGTCTCGCGTCCGTGTAAATAGGTGTGGCTGAAAAATGCCAGTCACCCTTTTACCCGGGTAAAGATCACGCACCGACTGAATGGTAGCCTCCAGTTCCCGCGGATGATGGGCATAATCGTCGATGTATGTTGTCTGTTTACCCGTGTACCGCACATCAAAACGACGTACCACACCACTGTATTTCGGAATTGACGCACGAATTTCATCCTTCGTCACACCGCTGAGCAGCGCCATTCCGCAAGCCGCGACGGCATTTTCAACATTCATCAATCCCGGGTAGGTGAGCGATATATTTTTAAGTTCTCCAAAAGGTGTTTTCAGGTCGAAATGGTACGCTCCGTCAATAATACGGATGTCCATGGCCTGAAAGTCGGCTTCTTCTGTTATGGAATAGGTTAAATACCGGATAGCGTTATTCCATTGATGATCAATACTTAATCCTTTCCGGTAAAGTAATACACCCTCTTTCCGGATCTGGGAAACAAATTCAGCAAATGCTTTGATTACATTTTCAAGATCACCGTAAATGTCCAGGTGATCGGCATCCATCCAGGTAATTACAGCCAGTTCAGGATGCAGTTGAAGGAAAGACCGATCGAATTCATCGGCTTCAGCCACTATAAATTTGCTATCGTTTTGGGGCAATAAAAGATTTGTACCGTAATTTTTAGAGATTCCCCCCATAAATGCAGAACAGTCTACATGGGATTGTTTGAGCAAATGAGCTGTCATTGTAGTGACAGAAGTTTTACCATGCGTCCCGGCAATCGCGATGCACCTTTTCCCAGCTGTGAGAAGACCCAGTATCTGTGATCTTTTATAGAGCTGAAATCCGTTATCACGAAAATAGCAGAATTCCGGAAAGTCATTGGGAACCGCGGGAGTGTAAATGACAACCGTGGTATTCTTTTCGGAGAGGGACGGAACCTTCTGTAAATCTTCAATATAATGAACAGGAATACCCTCTTTCTCAAGATCATTAGTCAGCGAAGAGGCAGTTTTATCATAACCATCTACCCTCTTACCTATGAAATGGAAATAGCGCGCCAGTGCACTCATACCGATGCCGCCAACTCCGAGGAGATATATCCTTTCTATTTTATCAATTTCAATCATCTTATTTTTTTAGTAACGTAGCGATCACCTCAACAATATCTTCTGTTGCATGAGGGGTTGCCAATCTTAAAATATTTTGTGAAAGTTTCAGACATTTTTCCCGGTTATTCACCAACGCCAGTGCATCTGGAATTAACTCGGCTATAGCGACTGCATCTTTAACCATAATAGCAGCATCCTTCTCTACAAGCGACATTGCATTACTGGTTTGGTGATCTTCGGAAACATTGGGTGACGGAACGAGGATTGCCGCTGCTCCGACCATACAAAGTTCAGATATTGTTCCGGCGCCTGCCCTCGAAATCACAAGGTCTGCCAATGAGTAAGCCAGATCCATCCGGGGAATAAACTCCATCAGCCGGATATTGGGTTCAGGGTTTTCATTCAGTTGCGATTGAATGGCTTCGTGATAATATTTTCCCGTTTGCCATACGAATATCACATCTGATTTCCGGATCAGCTCCAGGCTTGCCAGCATACTTTGATTGAGTGTCCGGGCACCAAGGCTACCCCCAACAACCAGGATCACAAGCTGATCGGTTGTGACGTTAAAGAATTCTTTTGCTTCGTCTGTTCTTGGTGTAATCGCCGCTAATCCCTGCCGGATAGGATTTCCGGTAAAAACAATCTTCTCTTCAGGAAAAAAGCGTTCCATTCTATCATAAGCCACACAAATTTTATTGGCTTTCCTTCCAAGTATTTTATTGGTGACTCCCGCAAATGAGTTTTGTTCCTGCAAAACAGTGGGAATATCCAGGCTTGCTGCAGTGCGCAGTATGGGTCCGCTTGCATAACCCCCTACCCCGATTACGACATCGGGATGAAAAACCTTTAACACTCTCCTCGCTTTCAGCATTGAGCGGATTAATTTGGGGATAAACGAAATATTCCTCAGGATTTCGCCGCGGTGAAATCCTGCAACAGGCAATCCAACAATATGATAACCTGCAGCCGGAACCTTCTCCATTTCCATTTTCCCTTCAGCCCCGACAAAAAGTATCTCGCATTTGGGAAAGCGTTTGCTGAGTCCTTCGGCAATGGACAAAGCCGGGAAGATATGTCCCCCGGTTCCTCCGCCACTTACGATAAATTTATAGTTTCCCATATTTCAGTTTTTGGTCAGTACAATATCTTCATCCGGGAGAACCCCATCGGGATTAAAATTGTTTTCCACCTCCTTTTGAGTTTCCTCATCAGTTTCGGAGCTCACACTAAGCAATAAGCCAAAAGTAAGTGCAGTAAATACCTGCGAGGTTCCACCCCAGCTTACCCAGGGGAGCGGCTGTCCCGTGACAGGAATTGCTCCTGACGAAACTGCCATATTGATAATGGCCTGCAAAATAATAATTGTTACGGCTCCTGTTGCCAGGAAGGTAGGAAAAGTCCGGTTGCATCGCCGGATAATGATCCCTCCGCGGGTCAGGAATATCAGGTAAAGCAGCGGGACGACAATTCCTCCGACTAATCCGTACTCTTCAATTATAATTGAGTAAACAAAGTCATTATAAGCCGCAGGCATAAAATTGGCGATCTGGCTTTTACCTGCACCAACACCGGTGATGCCCCCCCTGTGAATGGCTATTTTTGCAAAATCGTCCTGCGTAAGTCCATTTCTGGAGGCTTCTGCCGGATTAAGATGACGTTCTATCCTGCCCCTGATGGTTTGAATACGTCCAAAATTCCCGTCTTTGGGAAGAAAAGCGGATGCAAAATAGATGATCAGGACAAACGCTATTCCGGATAACATAAACATTCCAAGCAATTTCCACGGTATTCTTCCCACAAACATCATGATCACCGCAGTACAGAACAGTAAAACGGCTGAAGAGAAATTAGCCATAAAAATCAGTACACAAAGAATTCCGACACCAACAATTATTTTAACAAATGCGATACGCAATAATCTTGTATCCTTCTGATTATTAGCCAACAAACGTGCAACCCAAAGAATGAGAGCTACTTTGGCAATCTCAGCCGGTTGAAAGCTGATAAAACCAAGGGGAAGTGTACGCCCTGTCCCTTCACCTCCGCGGCCAAAAGCCAATCCCAGCAAAACAAAGACGATGGCGATGAGGTAAGCAGCGTTCGCAAACCTGTTGTACAATTTCACCGGGATATAATTCAGCATGATAATGATCGCGCCATACCCTGCACCCTGAAAAATCAGTTGTCGCAGAATATAATGTGTCGTATTTCCATCTGCCTGTCGGTAAGCCAATGCACCGGTAGAACTATACACGATAAGCAGCGAAATGCACGTCAGCGCGACGAGCACAGCCCAGATGATCCGGTCCCCTTTAATGTATTTCTTTAGTTCTGCCGTGTTCATAATTTACTCTTTTATATTTACCTGGTATGCCGGAATGTTCCCGCAGATTAAAGATTTCGTACAGCTTCCTTAAATTTCCGACCACGTTCTTCATAGTTCTTGAACAGATCGAAACTTGCACATGCAGGCGATAACAGCACTGTGTCCCCTTTTTCAGAAAGAAAATAGGCACTTCTGACCGCTTCTTCAATGCTTTTTGTATCAACGATCTGTTCCACCATCCCGTCGAAGGCTGCGATTATCTTGCTGTTATCTTTCCCAAGACAAACGATGGCTTTTACTTTCTCTTTTACGAGATCGAATAAAATCGAATAATCGTTTCCTTTATCCACCCCACCAACTATCCAGACAACCGGTGTATTCATACTTTCCAGTGCATACCACACCGAATTGATATTTGTTGCTTTTGAGTCATTGATAAACTCGATGTTATGCACGCGTAGGAATCTTTCAAGCCGGTGTTCAACACCCTGGAAGTCGCTGAGACATTCGCGGATACCCTCTTTTCTCAAATTTAAAATGCTTCCTGAGATTCCGGCTGCCATCGAGTTGTTCAGGTTATGTTTTCCCTGTAAAGCTAATTCGTAGATTGTCATTTCGAAAGTATTATTGTTAACGTTTAGTTTCATTAATTCATTTTCCACCCATCCCCCTTCTGTCAAAATCTGCATGATCGAAAAGGGAACTTTTCGTGCTTTAATATCCCTTTTTTTCAGTTCTTCCTGAATAACCGGGTCGTCGGCACAATAGACAAACCAATCTTCAGGACGTTGATTCTGTGTGACTTTCATTTTTGAATCAATGTAGTTCTGCATATTATAATTGTACCGGTCGAGATGATCCGGGGTGATATTCATAAGTACCGCGATATCGGCCCTGAAATCAAATACGCCATCCAATTGAAAACTGGATAATTCGATGACATAATAATCGAAGTTCTCTTCAGCTACCTGCAGTGCAAAACTTTTCCCCACGTTTCCTGCCAGTCCTACATTCAACCCGGCCCTTTTAAGAATCTCGTAAGTGAGCAGGGTTGTTGTCGTTTTGCCGTTACTTCCTGTTATGCAAATAGTTTTAGCTTTGGTATAACGCCCTGCAAACTCGATTTCGGAGATTACCGGAATATTTTTTTCGTGAAGCTTAACAACGATTGGAGCTTTATCGGGTATTCCCGGGCTTTTCACCACGAAGGCCGCATCAAGTATCAGTGCCTCAGTATGTTGTTTCTCCTCGTAATTCAGCCCGTGTTGGTCAAGCATTACTTTGTATTCATCTTTAATCACATCAAAATCAGA